>Ga0172371_10007946_pt1 | contig 14940 bp, 12 predicted proteins | sample Lak12m_FD_114543 | JGI IMG/M metagenome (GOLD analysis project Ga0172371, IMG submission 114543) | Freshwater microbial communities from Kabuno Bay, South-Kivu, Congo - kab_022012_12m | ecosystem: Environmental > Aquatic > Freshwater > Lake | place: Democratic Republic of the Congo: South-Kivu... | reverse complement strand
CGATGAGGTTATCCAATATATCGCCGAACGAGAGTTAGATAAGGCTTTTAAGACTTATCATGGCAAAGGGGCAAGTATTATTGTTATGGATCCGCACACGGGAAGGATCCTGGCTATGGCAAGCCGTCCGAGCTATGATTTAAATGATTACTCTTCAGTGAATAAAGATTCTATGCGCAACCGGACTATCTGTGATTTATTTGAACCGGGTTCAGTGTTTAAGATAGTTACCGCATCCGCAGCCCTTGAAGAAAAGAAAGTTACCGAAGAAGATAAATTTTTCTGTGAAAATGGGGCTTATAAAGTAGGGGGGCATATTTTGCATGACCATCGGCCGCATGGGGTGCTTACTTTCAGGCAGGTTATTGAAGAGTCCAGTAATATCGGCACGGTCAAAGTGGCCCAGATGTTAGGCCCGGATAAAGTTTATGAGTACTTGAGGGCTTTTGGTTTTGGTTCAAAGCTGGGAATTGACCTCTCAGGGGAGATCTCCGGGATGATTAAACATCCGCGGGCATGGTCAAAAACTTCTATTTCAGCTATACCGATCGGCCAGGAAGTAGGGGTTACCGCTTTACAGCTTGCCAGCGCTATTTCTGTAATTGCTAACGGCGGGCAACTGATGAAGCCTTATATTATTGATTCGGTGCGGGATAAAGAAGGCCAGGTAATTAAAAAGAACAAGCCGGTATTGATCCGTAAAGTTATTTCCGTGGATACCGCTATGCGTATAAAGAAGATTCTTACCGGAGCTGTTGAGGAAGGAACCGGCAAAATGGCTAAGGTTTCCGGATTTAGCGCCGCCGGAAAAACCGGTACCGCTCAAAAACTTGAGCCAAACGGAAGATATTCGCATAGTAAATTTGTCGCTTCCTTTATTGGTTTTGCGCCGGCAGAAGATCCGCTTTTGGCGATTGTGGTTACGGTTGATGAACCTCATCCGTATTATTTCGGCGGGGTGGTAGCTGCACCGGTTTTTCAAAAAGTAGCCGGTGACGCGATTCGCTATATTAAAGGCAACGAAATACCGATTGGGGCATTGAACCAATGAAGATAGCGGGGGTAGAAATTAAAGGCATAACTTGTAATTCCAAGGCGGTAAAAAAGGGTTATGCCTTTGTGGCTATAGCCGGGCAGCGTCAGGATGGAGGCTGTTTTATTCAGGAGGCAGCCGCTAACGGCGCAAGTATTGCGGTTGTGGCCAGGAACGCCAGGAAAAATAAAATCCCCGGGAAAATCAAAATGTTTGCGGTAAATGATCCCCGTAAGTTTCTGGCAGAGGCCTCGGCTGAATTTTATGGCCGCCCTTCCGAGAAGCTGAAGGTAGCCGGAATTACCGGTACTAATGGCAAGACAACCATTTCATATTTAATTGAAGCTATAGCTGAATGTTCCGGAATTGATTGCGGGGTAATCGGTACAATTAATTACCGTTTTAAGGGCAAAGAAATATCAGCCAAGAATACTACTCCCGGGCCCGTAGAGTTACAGGGGCTGCTTGCAAAGATGCGGGCGCAGGGGGTTAAATATTGCGCAATGGAGGTTTCATCACACGCCCTGGATCAGAAAAGAGTTTCAGGCATTAATTTCAGGCAGGCAATCTTTACCAATCTTACCCAGGACCACCTGGATTACCATAAAAATATAAACAGATATTTTTCCGCAAAGCTCAAACTTTTCCGTATGCTTGCTGTATCAGGGGCAGCGATAATCAATAATGATGATGAGTACGGAAGGCGGATTAAGAAATCAGTTTCCTGTCGGCTGATTACTTACGGAATAAAGAATAAATCTACTGTTATGGCCAAAGATATTGATTTTGGTATAGAGGGAACTGAGTTTACCCTGATTGGGCCGGGAGTAAATTCCAGGATTAAGACGCGCCTAATCGGCCGCTACAATATTTATAATATATTAGCTGCTCTATCCTGGGGGATAAGTGAAGGGCTGCCCTTTAAAAATATTAAGTCTGCGATTGAGAAATTCAAAAATGTGCCTGGCAGGCTTGAGAAGATTACTTCTAAAGCCGGGCATAATATTTTTGTGGATTACGCGCATACGCCGGATGCGCTATTTAATGTTATCAGCGCCCTGAGGCCGCTTACTCGGGGAAAAATCGTTGTGGTTTTCGGCTGCGGCGGAGAGAGGGATAAGCTCAAGCGGCCGAAAATGGGAAAAATCGTCACTACTCTGGCGGATTATGCGGTGATTACCAGTGATAATCCCCGCTCTGAGGATCCTTCATCCATAATTAGAGATATATGCAAAGGTATTAATAAAGATAATTATCGCGTAATTCCGGACAGATTTAAAGCTATTAAGCAAGCTCTAAAGTTAATTAAGCAAGAAGATTGCCTGGTTATCGCCGGTAAAGGGCATGAGGATTACCAGGTATTCAAAACGAAAACCGTACATTTTAGCGACCGGGAGGCAGTAGCAAAGTGTTTACGCTAGATGAAATAATTAAAGCTACCCAAGGCAAGCTTATCCAGCGCGGCCGGGTTGATAAGTTGAAGGGTGTTTCCACTGATTCAAGAGGGTTAAAAGCCGGGGATGCCTTTCTGGCTCTAAGAGGGGATAATTTTGATGGGCATGATTTTATCCCTGTTGCTTTAAAATCCGGCTCAGCCTGTATTATCGCGGAGAAGGTATCCGGGTTTAAAGCCCCAAATAGCGCAGCATTGGTTAAAGTTAAAGATACGACATTTGCCTTAGGCGATCTTGCCCGTTTTAAGCGCAGCGCATTCAGTAAGCCGGTTATTGCTGTTACCGGCTCAAACGGTAAAACTACCGTTAAAGATATGGCCGCCTGGGTTTTGTCGGCGGGCGCAAATGTATTAAAAAATGAAGGGACTAAAAATAACCATATCGGGCTGCCGCAAACATTAATCCGGCTTAAAGAAAACGATGATTTCGCGGTTGTGGAGATCGGCACTAATCATTTCGGAGAGGTTAATTATTTAGCCTCAATTGCCCGGCCGAATATCGGCGTAATTACGAATATCGGTCCGTCGCATTTGGAATTCTTAAAAGACCTGAAAGGGGTATTAAAAGAAAAATCCGCTCTTTTAAACAACCTGGCTGCTCCTTCAATAGCCTTGCTTAATGCCGATGATAGATATCTGCGCGCTTTAACCAAGAGCGCAAGACCCGGTTTGCGCATATTAACTTACGGCATCAAAGAGAAATGCGACTTTTCCGCTTCAGGCATAAAACTGGAAGAGGGAAAACTGAGATTTAAGTTTAATCGTAAATTTGATTTTGAATTGCCAACCTTAGGGGGGCACAATGTTTACAATGCCCTGGCTGCTATTGCGCTCGGCCGGATATTAGGCCTTAGCCTTAAAGATATTGCCGGGCGCCTGGCGGATTTTGATTTTCCCAAAGGGAGGCTTAAGCTTCTTAAGCTCAAAGGGGTAAGCTTTATTGATGATACGTATAATTCAAACCCGCTTTCTTTGAATAATGCCCTTATGGCATTTAAGGCTATGGGTTGTAAGGGGAGAAAAATCCTGATTATGGGTGATATGCTGGAGTTGGGTGATAAAAAAGAGTTATTGCATAGGCAGGTCGCTGGTAGTATAACTAATATATGCGATGTGCTGGTTTCAGTGGGCAGCCTGGCTGCTTTAACTGCCGAAACCGCCAGGAAGCGCGGTTTTAAAAATATATTCTGCTGCGCTTCCGCTGCGCAAGCAAGAGATTTATTGTTCAATAGTATTTCTCCCGGGGCCAAGGATATAATCCTGGTTAAGGGCTCCCGTTCGATGAAAATGGAAGAGGTTTTTAAAGTTTAATGTTTTACCACCTGCTGTATCCGCTAAGAGATTTTATCTCCGCTTTTAATGTTTTCCGCTACATTACTTTCCGTGCGGCAATGGCCGCTTTAACCGCTTTTATATTGAGTCTTATCTTCGGTCCGATACTAATCAGGAAATTAAAGGAACTAAAGCTCGGCGAGAAAATTAATAAAGCCGATAGCGCCAAGCTTGATGATTTGCACCGCCATAAGCAAAATACCCCGACTATGGGAGGTATTCTTATACTGGGCGCAGTGATAATCTCAACTTTGCTTTGGGCGGATATCTCCAACCATTGCATCTGGATTGTTCTATTCAGCACCATCTGGCTGGGCCTGACCGGTTTTATTGATGATTATCTGAAACAGATAAAAAAGAAGGCCAGCGGTATAAGCCCTGCGGTAAAATTATCCAGCCAGATCATCCTGGGTTTGATACTGGGGATAATCCTGATTATAGACAGCAATTACAATGTTAAGTTGGAGCTGCCTTTCTTAAAAGGAATTAACCTGGATTTGGATGGTTTATATATCCTGTTTGTTATCCTGGTGATTTCGGGGTCTTCTAATGCCGTAAACCTTACTGACGGGCTTGATGGCCTGGCTATCGGTATAGTGGTAATGGTAGGCATAGCCTTTAGCGTGCTTTGTTACATATCAGGCAATATCAATTTGAGTAATTATCTGTTTGTTTCTTATATTGAAGGCGCCGGGGAGTTGACTATTTTTTGCGCCAGTATAATCGGGGCGGGCCTGGGCTTCCTTTGGTTCAACTGTTATCCCGCCTCAATTTTTATGGGGGATGTCGGTTCTTTAGCTTTAGGCGGGGCAATCGGGACAGTGGCTTTATTAATCAAGAAGGAGATGCTGCTTATAATTGTAGGCGGCATATTTGTTTTAGAGGCATTTTCTGTTATATTGCAAGTTGGTTTTTTTAAATTGACCAAGAAGCGTATTTTTAAGATTGCGCCCTTGCACCATCATTTCCAGTTTTTGGACTGGCCTGAAAATAAGGTAATCGTAAGGTTCTGGATTATCGCGGGCTTGCTTGCCTTGTTTGCCCTGGTTACCTTAAAGATCAGGTAAAACGAACAATGTTAAATACAAGGAATTTTGAAGGAAAGAATATCACTGTCGTGGGATTAGCCCGTTCAGGGCTTGCCTGCGTTGAACTTCTGCATAGCCTGGGCGCTTGTGTGCGGGTTACGGATATCAGCGATAATCTGCAAACCAGGGCCCTGGCTATGACGCTTTCTTCTAAAGATATCCAGGTTGAATTGGGCGGCCATAGCGAGGGTTTTATCAGCGAGGCCGATCTAGTGGTTATTTCCCCCGGGGTGCCCTCTAATTCCCAGCCGGTAATCTGGGCCAGGGATTTTGCCAAGCCGGTAATAAGCGAAATTGAATTAGCAAGCATGCTTTGCCCGGCGGAGATTATCGCCGTAACCGGTTCAAACGGAAAAACTACCGTGACTACTTTAATCGGCAGGATACTTGAAAAAAGCGGCAAAAGGGTTTTTGTCTGCGGAAATATCGGTAACCCTTTCTGCGGGGAAGTGAAAAAGTTAAGGAAAGGCGACATTGTCGTCCTGGAGGTGAGTTCCTTCCAGCTTGAGACAATTAAGAGTTTTAAGCCCAAGGTCGCGGTGATCCTGAATTTAACGCCTAACCACCTGGATCGTTACAGTGATATGCAAGAATACCTGGAGGCAAAAAAACGCATTTTTATGAACCAGCGCGGCGATGATTTTCTGGTTTTAAATTCAGATGATCCTATTCTAAAGAGCATTGCTCCTTCAGCTAAATCAAAAGTGGTTTTCTTTTCCAAGCGGGGCACTTTAAACCCTAATCAGAATGCGGCAATTGAAGTGGGCAGGATATTAAGGATCGGGATGAAAAATATGCTTAGTGTTTTTCAGGATTTTAAAGGGCTTGAACACCGGATGGAGGAAGTAGCACAGATAAACGGGGTAAAGTTCATTAACGATTCCAAGGCAACTACCGCTGATTCAGCTATTTGGGCGATCAGTAATATTGCCGCTCCCATAATTCTTATAGCAGGCGGCCGGCATAAAGGAATTAATTACAGGGTAATCCTTGAAGCTGCCGAAAAGAAGGTAAAGCAGGCTTTTTTAATTGGCGAGGCCAGGGATAGAATCGCCGCAGACATCGAGGGTGGTATTCCCGCGGAAAAAGTTAACACTTTGAAGGAAGCGGTGGTCAAGTCCTATGAGCAGGCCAAGCCGGGAGACTATGTGTTATTTTCGCCTATGTGCTCAAGTTTTGATATGTTTAAAGATTATCAGCAGCGCGGTGAAGCCTTTAAGAAAATTGTTTTGGATTTAGCCAGAGGGGTTTAAAAACTCATGGTCAGGAAGACGCGGATTAATTTGCTCACTGTTTCAATTGTCCTTGTTTGTATCGGGATAATTATGATTTACAGCTCTTCCAGCATTTATGCCTGGGAAAAATATGGGGACAGTTTTTATTTCCTGAAAAGGCATTTGCTTTTTTTAATCGTGGGTCTTTTTTTGACTTTCCTGGCGATGATTGCTGACTACCGTTTATTGCGCAAGCATGCCCGGCTTATGTTTTGGCTGGCATTTATAATGCTGGTATTGGTGCTTATCCCCGGCCTGGGCAGGGAGATTTCCGGGGCAAGGAGATGGTTCAGGTTTAAATTCATCAGCTTTCAGCCTTCAGAGTTTGCCAATTTGGCTTTAATTATTTATATAGCTGATTTCATCTGTCGCAAAGGCGACCAGATCAAGACATTGTTTAAGGGGTTTATTCCGCCAATCTTAGCTTTAGGGGCAATATCCCTGCTTATACTTTTGCAGCCGGACCTGGGGACGACTATTGCCCTGGGCAGCGTAGTTTTGATTATGCTTTATATCGCCGGCGTTCGGCCAAGGTATATCTTAAGTTTGATTCTTTGCAGCCTTCCGATGGTTTATATTTTAGTTTTCAGCGTGCCTTACCGCAGGGCGAGGATCCTGGCTTTTTTAAATCCCTGGCTTGACCCTAAGGGAAGCGGTTTTCAGATTATCCAGTCGCAAATCGCCATAGGCTCAGGCGGTTTATTCGGGGTAGGGCTTGGCCATTCGCAGCAGAAACTTTTTTACCTTCCCGCGGCGCACACTGATTTTATTTTCTCGATTATCGGAGAAGAACTCGGCTTGCTTGGAACCCTGGGGGTAATCGTATTATTTATTATGTTTATCCGCCAGGGGCTTAAGATTATAAAAAACGCCCAGGATAAATTCGGGTATTTTCTTGCCCAGGGGCTGATCCTGATGATTTCCCTTAAAGCGATTGTGAACATCGGGGTTTCCTGCGGAGTTTTTCCGACCAAAGGGCTGCCTTTACCGTTTATCAGTTATGGAGGCTCCTCTTTAATATTTGATATGGTCAGTCTGGGAATATTGATTAACATTGCTCGCAGCGGGGAGTATCCTTAATATGCGTGTTTTACTTGCTACTGGTTCAAGCGGAGGGCATATTTTCCCCGCATTGGCTTTGATGGAGCGCCTGAAGGATTCAGGCGCGGAAGTATTGATTGTCCTGCCGAAGAATGATAACGGCATTAAGATTGCCGCCAGCCCCGGGGAACTAAGGTATATTCAAGCGGCCCGCCTGGGTTTAAAATTAGGCAGCAAGAATATAAAAGGTATTTATTTTCTTCTGGTTGGCGCCTGGGAGAGTTTAAAGATTGTAATCGGATTTAAGCCGGATGTAGTTGTTGGATTCGGTAGTTTGAATACGCTTGCTTTGTTGTTCTGGGCGTGGCTGTTCAGGATAAAGACCATGATTCATGAACAGAATGTTATTCCCGGCAGGGCAAACCGCCTGCTGGCTAAGTTTGTGGATAAAGTTGCCCTGTCTTTTTCGCAGACCGTTGATTATTTGAAAATATCTCCGGAGAAGATGATCTTAACCGGTAACCCTCTGCGTAGAGGGTTGGTTAAACTGGAGAGGAAGGATGCCCTGGATTTTTTTAATTTTAAGGGAGATAAATTTAGCATATTGATTATGGGAGGCAGCCAGGGTTCGCATAAATTAAATACTGTCTGCCCTGCGGTTTTTTCTGGTTGTTTGAAGAAAGATGATTTACAGCTGGTGCATATTTCGGGAGCGCAGGATTTTAACCAGGTTAAACAGGCTTATGCCCAGGCAGGGCTCAGGCATAAAGTTTTTGATTTTTTTAGCGATATGCAATATGCCTATAGCTGCGCGGATTTAGTGATCTGCCGCTCAGGAGCGACGACTATCGCTGAGCTGCAGAAATTTTCTTTGCCTGCTTTGTTGATTCCGTACCCTTTTGCCTACGCCCATCAGTCAGCTAATGCCGGGGTGCTCGAGGCCTGCGGGGCTGCCCTGGTTATCCGCGATGAGGAGCTATCTGTTGAGAAATTAAAGGATATTGTGGAAGGGTTTTTAAACGGGTGGCAGAAAATAATAGCAATGCGCCAGGCATACGGACGGTTCGGTATTCCAGACGCTGCCGGGCTGCTGGCTAATGAGGTACTCAATTTGAATTAATGAAAACGCTTAAGTTATTGCTGATAATCCTGTTTTTCCCCTTACTTGCCTGTGCCGATGAGCAGCCCTGGAAAGTTTTTAAAAGCACTCATTTTCTGGTGTATTATCAAAATGCCAAAGAGCCGGTGTTGAACGAAGTAGCCCTGAAGGCAGAGGATTGTTATAATAAAATCACTGATGATTTAGGTTTTAGGCGTTTTGATTTCTGGACTTGGGATAACCGGGCGAAGATTTATTTGTTTGATAACCAGCAAAACTATATGCAGGAAACCAATGAGCCGGAATGGTCTGCCGGGCAGGCCCAGATAAACAGCAAGCTTATTCAGACCTTCATCACGGCCCAGGGGTTTTTGGATAGTGTTCTTCCGCATGAGTTGGGACATATTATTTTCAGGGAGATGGTTGGTTTTAACAATCCGGCTATCCCTCTTTGGCTTGATGAAGGAGTTGCTTGTTACCAGCAAGAGGAAAATTCTTTTGTGAAGGAAGATTTAGCCAACAAAATTAAGCAGGGTAATTTTATAAAGTTTAATGACCTGAATAATTTTAGCAGCCTGGGCCTGCAGTCAACGGATACGGTGACTTTATTTTATACGCAATCTTACAGCCTGGTAAAATTTTTGATTGCGGAATTCGGCAAAGATAAGTTTGTCCTTTTTTGCCAGGATTTGCGCGACAGAAGGGAGCTCACCCGGGCCTTAAGGCTGGTCTATGGTTTTAATAACCTGGATGATTTTGAAAGCGCCTGGAAAAAATACATTCTCAAATGAAAGAATATTATCATTTTATAGGAATCGGCGGGATAGGGATGAGTGGCTTAGCGCACCTTATGCTTAAGGCCGGCTTTTCAGTCAGCGGATCGGACTTAAAAGAGAACCGGGTTACTGAAGAGCTCAGGCGGCTGGGGGCTCAGATATTTACCGGCCATGATGCCTGCAATATATCCGGGCAAAGCGCGGTAGTTTATACTTCAGCGGTAAAAGAAGATAATCCTGAAATACTCCAGGCGAAAAAACTGAGTATCCCCCTTTTCAGAAGGGCTGAGGTTTTAGCCTTGCTAATGCGCGATAAAACCGCCATCACTGTCGCCGGCAGCCACGGGAAGACTACTACAACATCGCTGATTTCTTATATGCTGCTTGAGGCAGGGCTCTGCCCGACTGTGGCAATAGGCGGTATACTGAAAAATATTGATACTAATGCCTGCCTGGGAAGCGGGGAATTCTTTGTGGCGGAAGCGGACGAATCAGACGGCTCTTTCTTATGTTATCAGCCGAAGTATTCTATTATCACGAATATTGACCGTGAACACCTGGATTATTACCGTGATTTTGAAAATGAGCTAAACGCGTTCAGGGATTTTTTAAAGCGTACCCGCGAAGGTGGCTGTGTTTTCGCCTGCGCGGATGATTTAAACCTGAAGAAACTTATCTCAGATTATAAACAAAGAGTGGTTTCTTTCGGTTTGGACCAGCCGGCGGATATATATGCTAAGAATATCCAACTTAGCGGCTTGAGTTCGGATTTTGATTGCTACTTTAAGAATAAATTTATATCCCGTTTCCATCTGGCTTTGGGGGGCAGGCATAATATCTCTAACTCCTTGGCTGTTATCGGCCTGGGTTTAGAGCTGGGAATTGATTTAAGTTTTATCCGCAGGACACTGGAAGGTTACAAAGGCGCAGGCCGCAGGCTTGAGATCAAATTCAAGAGTGATAAGTACCTTGTTCTGGATGATTACGCGCACCATCCTACGGAGATAAAAGCTACGCTGGCGGCGATAGATAATTTAAAGTGCGGGCGAAAAATCGTTGTCTTTCAGCCTCATCGCTATAGCCGTACGCAACTGCTTTTAGATGAATTCGCCGCTTGTTTTGATCAGGCAAATTACCTGATTATTTCGGATATTTATGCTGCCAGTGAACAGCCGATAGCAGGCGTAAATGCGCAGGCATTATTAGAGAAAATAAAAGAGGCCCATCCGGATAAACAGGCAGTATATCTTGCTAAAGAAAAGGTAACTGATTTTCTACTTGGTTTTATGCAGGCAGGGGACCTGGTAATTACTTTGGGCGCTGGGGATATTGTGAGGGTTGCTGATGCTTTGTCCGAAAAGCTTAAGTAAAAAAATCAGGAGTAAGGTTAAATTATCCCGGCTTACAAGTTTTAAGATTGGGGGGCCGGTAAGATTTTTCTTAGAGGCTACGGATATTGAAGAGTTACAAGCGGCCTTGATTTGGGCTAAGCGCGCGAGGCTGCCGGTTTTTATCCTGGGCTCTGGCAGCAATATCCTGGTGAGCGATTCAGGTTTAAACGGGTTAGTGATTAAGTTAGGCGGGGAATTCTTCAAGCATATATATAGGGATAGGCAATGCCTGGAGGCTGGTTCGGCTATTCAATTAAACCAGCTTATCTTGTATGCAAAAAATAATGCCTTATCCGGTTCGGAGTTCCTTGCGGGTATTCCCGGAACTTTGGGTGGCGCCTTGGCCGGAAATGCCGGGGCCTGGGGAAAATCAATAGGGGATCTGGTTGAAGAGGTCCGGGTTTTAGATTATAGAGGCAACCCGGAGATACTTGGGCCCGGAGAGCTGAAGTTTTCTTATAGAAGATCTAATTTGCATAAATATATTATTCTTTCAGCCAGGCTTAAATTGGGCAAGGGGAATAAAAATACCATTGGTTCAAATATAAGAGAGTATCTTTTGCGGCGCAATAAAACTCAAAGTAATAACCTGCCAGGCGCCGGGTGTATTTTTAAAAATCCTACCAAGGTCGCAGCCGGCAAGCTTATTGATGGCTGCGGGTTAAAGGGTGTTTCAAAAGGAGGAGCGGTTATTTCCAAGGTGCACGCGAATTTCATTTTGAATAAAGCTAAAGCCGGCAGCGGGGATGTTTTATCGCTTATGGATTTGGCCCGCAGAAAAGTAAGGGAAAAATTTAAGGTTAATTTGGAGCCTGAGATAAAAATATGGAGATAAAAGATTTTGGCAGGGTAGGCGTTTTAATGGGAGGCCCTTCATCGGAGAGGGAAATTTCATTTAAAAGCGGCAAAGCGGTTTTATCCGCGCTCAAAGAATCCGGGGTTGATGCGGTCGGTATTGATATTTTAACCGATAGCAAAGAAGATAATATCCGCCTGTTGAATAGCTTTAAGCTGGATTGTGCTTTTATAGCCCTTCACGGCCGCTTCGGCGAGGATGGCTCAATACAGGGCATCTTGGAAGAGATTGGTTTAGCCTATACCGGTTCCGGAGTAGAGGCAAGCCGCCTGGCAATGGATAAAATTGGCGCGCTGACTATTTTCAAAGAGGGGAAACTTTATGTGCCCGCTTCGCGTTTTCTGAATAAGCAGGATTATAACAGGAATAAAGAATTTAAAAACGACCTCGGGTTTCCTGTTGTGGTAAAGCCTGCCAATCATGGTTCCAGTATCGGGCTTTCAATTGTTGAGCTTGAGCAGGAGTTACCCGCGGCTATTCAGCTGGCTTTTCAGTTTGATCAGCGCATAGTTATTGAACAGTATATTTCCGGAAGGGAACTTACAGTCGGAGTTTTGGATGAAAGGTCGCTTCCGGTAATTGAGATTGTTCCCAAGCATAAATTTTTTGATTTTGAGGCTAAGTACCAGGCAGGGCTTACGGATTATTTAATCCCCGCTCCTTTGAATCCGGAAATAGCCGGGATAGTCCAGCAGGCGGCTCTAAAAGCGCATAAACTTTTAGGCTGTTTTGGCTGCTCGCGCACAGATATCATCTTGAGTTCAGAAAATATCCCTTTTGTGCTGGAGACTAATACTATCCCCGGGATGACCGCAACCAGCCTGCTGCCTAAGGCCGCCGGGATTTTAGGAATTAATTTTAACCAGCTTTGCCTTAAGCTATTGGAATTAGCATATGAAAAAGCAAAAGTTTAGGCTGCCATTAAAAGCGATGGTTATTGCGGCAATAATTTTACTTGCCATCTCTTTGTTATTGGGATATATTTGGAAAGTCTTAATTACCTCTGATTTTTTCGCGGTTAAACAGGTCTTTGTTAAAAATTCCGCCGAGTCGTTTGATTATTTAAAAGGCAGGAATATATTCAGCCTGGATTTAGGCAGGGAATCGCAAAGGGCATTGTCAAAGTGCGCGGATTGCCGCAAGGTCAGGTTTTTAAGGATACTTCCTGATTGCCTGGTTGTGGATTTCGTAAAAAGGCACCCGGTCGCCATGGCCAAGTTTTATAAAAATTATGCCGTAGACCAGGACGGGGTGTTCTTCAGCCCCACGGGTTCCCCCGAAGAGTCGGATTTGCCTGTAATCAACGGCCTTGAAACAAAAATATTCGGGCCTAAGCCGGGAGTAAAATACAGGCGGCCGGAAATTGATTTGGCTTTAAATGTTATCAAAGAATTCAAATCTAACAGGACGTTGCGGCCTTTTATTCTAAAAAGAATTGATGTAGCCAAGTTGCAGAGCGCCGGGTTATTTGTCTTGTTGCCCAGGCAGGCGGTAGATTATATTAAGCCTGTACCGCAGGTAGGCTGGTATGGTTTTGAAGTGCGCATCGGCGAAGGGAACATTAAGCAGAAATTAATGATTCTGGGCGGGTTGCTTATGCAGGCGGAGAAAGAGTTAGCTAATATTAAATATATTGATCTCAGGTTTAAGGAGCCGGTAATCAAATTAAACAATGCTAAATAACAGTTATATTTGCGCGGTAGATATTGGTTCAAATAAAATCGCAGCCTCCCTTGTCCAGGTTAAAAAGGGGAGAGTGGAGAATATTTTCTTTGATACTGTTGTTTCGGGAGGAGTTAAAGAGGGGGTTATTGTTGATGCCCTGGAGCTGGTTACTTGCCTTAGCAGGATTCTGAAGAGTTTGAGAAACAAATCCGGTTTAAAAATTAAATTTATTCATACAAACTTTTCAGGCAGGGGTATAACGACTAAGCATAGCCATGCGATTATCCCCTTGGCAGAAAGAGGGAATAAGGTAATTACTTCCACGGATATAGCTAACGCGAATGAGCAGGCGCGGATTCTCGGCTCAAACTTAGATGAGGAGATTATACACGTAATTCCCTCCAGTTATACGATTGATTCCAAAAGCAATGTAATTAATCCTGTCGGATTGTACAGCCACAGGCTTGAGGCTGACCTTTTTCTGATTTGCGCAAAGCTTTCTTCTCTGCAGAGCTTAAGCCGGGCTGTTGCCCAGGCGGGGTACGAGATAAAGAATCTTTCTTTTTCCGGGTTGGCAACAAGCAAGGCAGTATTCAATAAGGAAGAGAAGAAAGGCACCAGCGTGTTTTGTGATATAGGCAGCGATATTACAGAACTGCTTGTATTTAAAGATGGCCTTCTGCAGGATATTCAGATTTTACCGTTGGGCGGAAGCAGCTTAACCCTCCAGCTTTCCGAAGGGCTAAAGATTAATTACGAGTTAGCTGAAGATATCAAGCGTTCTTATGGGGTTATCGGAGATCCGGATAGTATACCCGAAGATAAAGAAATCCTGGTTAAGAAAGATGAATTCTACAAGCCTATTAAATATAAACAGGTAGCCCAGATGGCTACCAGCTCCAGCCGTTTAATCTGCACGCAGATTAAAGAGATAGTCGAAAGAAAAGTCGCGCTTCATGAGATAGACAATTTTATTATGACAGGTAGAACGCTTTTGAGCGATGGTTTTATTGAGATGATGGAAAGCGTCATAGGCATACCGGTAAGCATCGGCCGTATCAATAACCCGGAGATTACCCCGTTGTTAAAGGAGCACAGCGATTTATCCGGGCAGAAATATTTAACTTACCTGACTTGCCTGGGTATGATCTGCGAGGACCTGGAGAATAAAAATGTGGGAAGCGCCTCTTTAGTTAAGCCTGCCCAAAACCTGCTTATCAAGTTGGTAAATCGTTTCAGGGAAGTTTATCAGGAATATTTTTAATAGGGAGAGCGACCTTTTTTAAAAGGAGGCAGCTCCTGAATTTGGAGCTATCCCTAAAAGGTCGCTTTCCCTATTTTAATTGACCCTCTTAAGTTTATTGTGTATAATAAGCACTTCGGCTTATGATTAAAGATAATATTTTAATAGTTAAAGAGCGAATTTCAGCTTCTTGCGCCAGGATTAAGGCGGATCCGCTTGATATAACCGTAATCTGCGTAACCAAGGGCCGTTCAATAGCAGAGATACTCGAAGCGGTAAACTCAGGTTTTTGCCATTTGGGTGAAAACAGGGTCCAGGAAGCCAGGGAGAAATGCCGGCAGATTCCGGGGGCAGATTGGCAGATGATCGGCCACCTGCAGTTAAATAAAGTTAAAGAAGCGGTAAAGATATTTAGTCTGATTCATTCTGTTGATAGCATTGAGCTAGCCCGGGAAATTAATAAACAGGCGGCTAAAATCGGAAAAGTTCAGGATATCCTCTTGGAGGCCAAGACATCGCCGGAGCCTGCTAAGTTCGGCTTTATCCCGGAAATGATTTTGGATGCTTCCAGGGAAATTTTGAGCCTGAATAATTTAAGGATTAAAGGGTTAATGACTATTGCCCCGTCGGTAAATGACCCTGAAGAGGCGCGGCAGTATTTTACTAAACTCAAAGGTTTGCGCGATATG
>Ga0172371_10007943_pt1 | contig 14942 bp, 11 predicted proteins | sample Lak12m_FD_114543 | JGI IMG/M metagenome (GOLD analysis project Ga0172371, IMG submission 114543) | Freshwater microbial communities from Kabuno Bay, South-Kivu, Congo - kab_022012_12m | ecosystem: Environmental > Aquatic > Freshwater > Lake | place: Democratic Republic of the Congo: South-Kivu... | reverse complement strand
GTGCTGGCCACCTGCGCTCAGCAAGGTCGTTCCGCCTTCGAGTTCATTCATGCCTCGATCGTCGCCCACTTCACCGACCAACCCTCCCCCTCCCTCCTTCCGCTACCTCCGTGACTGGATACTGCTTGAGGTAGAAGCACAACTGGGGGTCACGGGGCTTGCCGCGCTTCGTGCGGCCGTACACATACTCCTCAACCGGCAACTGCCGATGCCTATGATAGCCGGGAATCCGCGCGCCCAGGTAGACGGCCTTCCCGTTCTCCCCCAAGACGCTCACGAGCATGGCCACCAAGACCATTTGGTCGGCCACCCCGCGGGAAGCCTTTCGCACGACGGACAGATCGACCCCAAACCCCACCGTTCCCCGAGGGGCGTGCGTGGTGAGACAACCGTTGCCCGTCTTCTCAAGCCACGACTTCCTTCTGAGAATCTCCGCCTCGGTCGTTCTGAGGTTCGTCAGGGTGGCCACCATCTCTCCGTCTTCAAACGCACAGTAGATGTGCTCCGGGCACACGAGAAAATGCTGATGGACCTTCTCCCGGGTCCAGAGGAACTGCGGGCCGGTGAGGTTCCCCCATACTTCCTGGTTGATCCTGACGAAATCGAGGGCGACTGTCTCCCGGTCGAGCCCCTTCCGGAGCAAGTCGCTGACGCGGGCAATCGACAAGGAGCGAGACGTCGCTCGGGTGAGCCTGAAAACCAGGGCGGATTTCTGCATGGTCGAACCGTGATCCCTATGGTTGTTCGTCCACGATTCATGCGTACTTGATCGCATTGACCAGTTGGAGGTCACGTACTATGCTGAACGTCGGCAGGCTGCCGCTGTAGGGGTCCGGTGGCCTCGGCGAAAGGTATCGGCCCCCATGAACGGTTCCCCGCCATGAAACGAAACGCAATTCTCGTCCTTTTCGTCCTAGTGCCGTCGATCACCGCGTCGGCGAGCGCGGGCGCCGCCGAGTCGCCCGCGACAAGGCCCAACATTCTCTTCATCTTCTCCGACGACCACGCGCAGCACGCCATCTCCTGCTACGGCTCGAAGGTGAACACAACGCCGAACATCGACCGCCTCGCCGAGGGCGGTGCGCGGTTCACCAATTCCTTCGTCACGAATTCCATCTGCACTCCGAGTCGTGCCACGCTGCTCACCGGGCAATACTCCCACCTGAACGGCGTCCCCGTTTTCAACCGCTTTGACGGCGCACGCGACCACGTCGCCAAGCACTTGCAGGCCGGCGGCTATCACACCGGCATGATCGGAAAGTGGCACCTCGGCTCCGATCCCACCGGCTTCGACCGTTGGATCGTCCTCCCCGGGCAGGGCGAATACTGGAATCCCGCCTTCCTTGTCCCCGGCCGCAAGCTCAGCATCCGGGGCCACTGCACCGACATTATTACCCAACTGGGCATCGAGTGGCTCGATACTCGCCCGAAAGACAAGCCGTTCTTCCTCATGCTGCACCACAAGGCGCCGCACCGCTCGTGGGAGCCCGATGAGCGAAACAAGGCGATTTTCAAAGACAAATTCACCCCCGAGCCGGAAACGTTCTGGGACGACTACGCCACGCGCCCCGCCGCGCTCCCGGCGAATGAACAGACGGTCGCGAAAGATCTCACGCGCCGCGACCTCAAGCTCGCGCCGCCCGCCGGCCTCACCGGACCGGCACGCAACAAGTGGCTCAACGTAAAACCCATGGAGGTCGAAATCACCGCGCCCGACGGTAGCCGGAAAACGCTCACGGGCAAAGACCTCATCCGCTGGAAATACCAGCGCTATATGCAGGACTACCTGGCCTGTGTGCAGGGGGTGGATGAAAGCGTCGGCAAGGTCCTCGATTACCTCCGGCGGACCGGACTGGACAAGAACACCGTCGTCTTTTATTGCAGCGACAACGGGTGGTTTCTCGGAGACCTCGGCCTCTACGACAAACGGTTCATGTATGAGCCCGGGCTGCGCGTCCCCCTCATTGCTCGCGGTCCCGGCATCAAGGCGGGCAGCACGCCTGGGTCGTTCGTCGCCAACATCGACCTTGCGCCCACCTTCCTTGACCTGGCCAACCTGCCGATTCCCGCTTCCATGCAGGGGCGTTCGCTGGTCCCGCTGCTGCACGGCGAAACGCCGGCTGACTGGCGGACCTCGGTCTACTATCGGTACTACCACGACCCGGGTCATCACAACACGGCCGCCCATCTCGGCGTCCGCACTGCCACGCACAAGCTCATCTATTACTGGAAAAAGGACGCCTATGAGATGTTCGACCTCAGGGTCGACCCTTGCGAGCAGCACAATTTCCTCTATTACGCCGATGAAGCGAAGAAGCCCGAAGTCGCGGCGACGTTTGCCGAGTTAAAAGCCGAGATTGTCCGTCTCCAAACGCAGTACAAGGACGACGGTCGGTACGCCGACCCCGCCACCTGGCCTGCGGGCAGCGCCGATGGTCCGTTCAGCGATAAGCAGCCCATCGGCGTCAAGACCGTCGCCGAGGCCATCGCCGCCATCAATTCAAAATAACCACAGGGCCCTTTCCGTCGCGCACTTCTGCTGCCCACGCTCGCGAGTCTGCAATGCGGCCGATAGGGCAACTCCAAGAGCCCATGGACCTCTTGCCGCGTCTTGGCCCACGGGACCGACAACGTCCACCATCTTCAAGCGATCCGCCGCCTTCTCCCGCGCAGCGGGTCGGATCCATCTCGTGGGCTCCGCGTGTCCCGAACACATGGATGGAGTTATTGCGAAGGACAGTTCACCAAAATCTCGTCGACGAATAGCCACGCCTTGGTGTGCTCCCTGACCAGCCAGTCCGGCAGCGTCCCCAGGTTCTCGGCGCGCACCCGCACGTACCGGCCGCGGGCCTGGAGACCCTCGGCCGTCACGCGTGCCACGCTCGGGCCGGCCTGTTTGCCGGGGATTTCGGGTTCGATCGTGCGGACCGTTTGAAACTGCCGGCCGTCCTCCGACACCCCGAATTCCACGCGCCGCGGCGGAAAAATTCCGACGGAGGTCGACACCAGGCAATTCACCGCCAGTTTGCGGATCTCCCTCGGGGCGCCAAGATCCACGGTGGCGTCCAGATTGTCGCCCAGGAAGCCGAGCCACTCGGGCGACGCGTGGGTCGGCTCGCCCAGGCAGCCGTCGGTCAGCGAGAGCGCGCCGAAGCCGGAGTAGCTGGGCGAGGGGCCGACCGCCAGCCTGACCGGGCAATCGATCGCCGCGTGCTCGGCCTTCTTCACTGCGGGCTCCGGGAACGGAAACGGTTCGTCGCCCAGCATCAGCGAGCGACCTTTCTCCCAGCGCCGGGCGATCTTGCTCTTGCCGGTCAGATCCCAGAAATTCAGCCCCAACTCGCGCAGAGCGAGCACCGTGGGGATCCAAGCCTGCGTCCAGCCGACCTCGATCGACCAGGCCCCCCAGCCCGCGTCGGCGTTCGAGCCCCAGTAGTCCCACCTGCGGAAATCGAAGGCCCGGAACCAGCCGCCGTCCAGTTCCGGGTGGGCTTCGCTACGGACCTGGATGCGCACCAGGAAATCGGCCAGCTTGTCGGCCATCCGGCGGAACTGCGGGTCGCCGGTGGCCGCGGCGGCTTCGTGGAGGCCCAGGAAGGTGAAATTGCAGGTGTAGAGCATGTCGGCCACGGGATCGCCGTTTTCCTGGATCAGGGAGGCCTCGAACCGACCATAGTCGGCGTTGGAGCCGGCGGGCGGGCAGGTTCCCTTGCCCGGGGCGCCCAATTCCTCGCGGATCGCGCCACAGGAGTCCTGGCATTTCTCCATGTCGTCGGCCAGCCGTTTGAGCCAGGCCCGGTACTGCGGCCGGTCGTCGACGCGCACCAGCCACGCCAGGGGGAGCAGCATCCGGCCCCGTTCTTGCTGGATGCCGTTGGTCCACTGCCAGTTGTCCGGATAGGCGGCCATCATCCGTCGGATGCCGCGCAACGGCAGCTCCAGGAGCGGCCGGTACTTCGTCTTGTCGTACAGCCAGAGGTACGAGGCCCAGATCCACGCCTCATAGTGCGGGGCGAGGTGGACGGTTCTGGCCCGGTGGTAGTGGCGCCAGCCTTCCTTGAGCAGGGTGGGATTGTGCAGGCAACCTCCGCGGAAGCCGTAGATCCCCGTGGTGCGGAAGTTGCCGAGGATATTCTCCAGCAGGCGTTCGTCCCAGCGGTCGCTGTCAAGGACCGCGGCCGTGCCCAGGCAGCCCAGGATCGCCTTGATGTCGTTGTCGCCATACAGCGACGGCGTTCCCGTGCCCCAGAGCAGCAGACCGAAGTTGGCCTTGGCCGGGTCGTTGAGGAAGAAGGGCGATCGGCAGTACACCCAGTCCGCCAGGTTGGCCGCGATCTGCCGGCTCCGCGGGTTGCCGTCGATCTTCGACCGCAGCGCGAAGGCCAGAGTGCTCTCGCCGTTGGAGTCGGTGCGCAGCCACCAGCGGATCGGCTGCTCGCCCCGGTAGTCGATCCGCGAGCTGAAGCCTTCCAGCACGCCGAAGCGGCCGTCGCCCGCGGGCCGCACGTTGTCCGGCGGAGGCGGCGCAGTATTGGCCCGCTTGACCTGCCCTCCTTCGCGGTCCTCGGCGTATTGATCCTGCGACGACGCATCCAACAGCAGCTTCGCCCGGGTGTGCCAGTCGATCCCGCGCGCGATCGCCTGCTTGACGGCGTCGGCCGGCAACCGGGCATCGCGAGAATAGGTGGGCCGCACGGTGGGCGTCCAGTCGAGCGAGGGGACTTCCCGGCCGGGCTGGAGCCAGCCGAGCACCATCTTCCACACCGCCTGGATGGCATCCTTGGTCGCATACCGGGCGGTGACGAACTGGCTGAGTTTGGTGGTCGAGACGAGGATCTTGCCGTCGGGATGCTCGAACAGGATCGGATGCGTCGGAACGTCGGCCAGGCCGAAGACGGCCGTGTCGAACCCGGCGACCTTGGCCACCACCAGGTCCGCTCGCGCGGCCTTGGTCTCGACGAAGTGGCAGTCGTGGATTGCCAAGAGCCGCATCTTCGGCAAGGATGCCCCAAAGGCGTCCGAGGCCACGACGACCCGCTCCAGTGCGGTCCTCCGCGGCGGGCCGAGCTTCATCCCCGGCAGGGATGCCGGATACTCGACGTAGACGCACAGCTTCTTCCGCGCGGCCTCGCGGAGAACGTCCGTCGCGACGGCGGTCGTTTTCTGCGGATAGCCGTCGGCCAGAATCAGCACGCCGGAGCCCTCCGGCGCTTCGCGCACGGCGTCGATCGCGCCGGCGAACCGAGGGTAGTTCTCGCCCCCGGCCGTCATCACGCGATACAGGTCGTTGTCTGCCGCACACTGGAAGACCAGCTTCAGCTTGGGCGCAGCCGCGTGAGCCCCGTCGGCGGCCACGGCGCCGAGCAACGCGACGTTCAACATCAGTGCCCATTGAGCCCTGGAGAATTCACCCACGTGCGTCTCCCTTTCATGCTACCAGCCCTTGCGGTACTCGATGTGAACAAACGGGTTCAGCTCCGGGGCGTTTTTGATCTTCATGTTGGCGCTGTCCCATTCGAGCCGCCGGCCCGGGGCGCGGAGAGCGAGCAAACCAAGCAGGAGGATTTCCGTCAGGGGACCGGCATAGTCGAAGTTCGACACGGGCTTTGGGCCGCCCTTGCAGGCGAGCAACCACTCCTCGTAGTGTCCGGGAGAGCGTTTCATCGTCTTGGGGACTTTGACTGCCGCTTCGTGGAGTTCCGATGGCAAGAGCTGCGGCATCCCGCCGTGGGAACTGTGGTGCATTTTTCCCTTGGTGCCGACATAGAGAACCCCGTTGTCGTGCAGCCGGCGCCACCCCTTGGCGCGTGCCATCTCGGGCGGCGTCGGCGGCATCAGCCCGCCCTCGTACCAGGTCAACGTCACCGGCGGATGGTCGCCGCGAGCCGGGAACTCGAAGGTAATGATCGACGCAATGGGATAGGTCTCCAGGTTCCGCCGGTTGCCTGGGAGAATGGTCCCGTCGAGCGTCGCCCGGGCCTCGACCACGGCGGGCGGGCCGAGGCCAAGGGCCCACACGGGGTGGTCGATGATGTGGGCGCCCATGTCGCCGAGGGCACCGCTGCCGAAGTCCCACCATCCTCTCCATCCGACCGGCGCGTAGATCGGATGATAGGGCCGCTCGCGGACCGGGCCGAGCCAGAGGTTCCAGTCGAGCGTTGCCGGCACGGGGGGCGTCTCGGCGGGGCGGCCGATCCCCTGCTTCCACAACAGGCCCGCGCGATCCGACCAGGTGTGGACTTCCCGGATCTCGCCGATCACACCGGCCTGAATCCACTCGTTGGTCAGCCGAGCGCCCTCGGTGGCGTGCCCCTGGTTGCCCATCTGCGTCATCACGCCGGCGGCGCGGGCGGCCTGCGTCAGAGTGCGGCTTTCCACGAGCGTGTGCGTGAGAGGCTTCTGGCAATAGACGTGCTTGCCCGCGCGGATCGCGGCCGCCGAGGCGACGGCGTGGATGTGGTCGGGTGTGCCGACGGTGACGGCGTCGATCCGATTGGCCTCCTTGTCGAACATCCGGCGGAAGTCCTTATAGCGCGCCGCTTTAGGGAAGGCCGCGAAGGAGCCGGCGGCGCGCCGGTCGTCGACGTCGCAGAGCGCCACGATTTCCGCACCGTTCTTGGCGTGCGTGGCAATATCGCCGCCGCCCATGCCCCCCGCGCCGATCCCGGCGACACGCACTCGCTCGCTGGGCGGCAAGTGGTCCGGGCCGCCCAGGACGTGCCGCGGCACGACGGTGACGCTCCATGCTGCCGCGCCGCCGGCCGCGGCCAAGAATACGCGGCGAGAATGTGCTCGATCACGAGGCGCCGCGATTGGCTTCGTCGTCATGGCTGCTTCCTTTCTCCTGACTCTAACGTCTTCTATGGGCTTGTGAAAGCTGAGAACCGGGCTCGCCGGGCGGGCCATACTGGGCCAGTGCGATGATGTGGAGGATAGCGAATTTGACGTGGGCGTCCCAGCCCTTGGGGATCGGGATTTCCGGGGGCTTGCTCTTGCTGGACATCTTGGCCTCCAAGGGCTCGCCTTCTCCGGCTCCCTTGGAGATTGCCATAAGTTCCGCCTGCTGTGTGGGTTACGATTGGAGCCCGGCGGCCCACGTATCGCCGGACCGCCGCACCCGTCACGGATTCAGGGTCTATTCAAACCGCAATTCACCGAAGAACTCGGGCAAATGAAATTGGGGCGTCGGAAAGCCAACCGGCGACCATGTCAGCCAATGGGGATGCGAGGTCTCGTCGGCGCATTTATAGAAGTTTGCCCGCCAAGCTACTCCCGGTGCGGGCGGGGTTAGCGGGCAATACTTCTTGAGAACGTCGACCGGAAGACGGTACTCCACGGTCCACGTGACCGGAGTGGTGATCTCGGGATCGACGATCGTGGGCAGGGAGTGGGCGTTGATAATCTTGCTGTATTCCGTCGCCGGAATGCGAACAACATCCTTGCCGGGCGCCCGCTGAAAGTTAAAAAGAACTGTGCCGCCGCAGTTCATCTCCACATTGAAGTAGCCCTGCGACACGTCAGGACTTGGCGAGAAGAAGAATTCGACGCAACTGTCTCTGCAAACGGAGCCTTGATACTCCGTCGTGACGGCACGAACGTATCGATCCTCCACGCGGAAGATGACGTACACGGCGGCCTCGTCGTAGCCGATTTTCACCTCCGCCTTCGGCAGATGCTCCGGCTTCCTGCCCATATAGTGCTGGATCCGCTCGGGCTGGATGTCCTTCCACGGGGATTTTTCCCAATCTGCATCGATCTTCGGAGACTTCGCCAGTCTAGTTACCTTGCAGGACATAGTTCTTGTTCCCTGGTGAAAGCCCAAACACACGGACAACGTGGATAGACCTACAGCCGCCATGAATATCAGACGTATTGCCATCGCCCTGTCCTCCTTCACCGACATGGCCACGTCAAATCGCACCAACTCGTTCATCGGAGAGGCGTTGTTCGGCGAGGGGAAGCCGACGTAGCCCCAGGTGTCGAAGAAGTTGGAGCCGCGATTATTCTCGCCCGGCGGTCTCCCGGACGCTGCCGTGTTCCACGACGTATCGGTAGCAGTAGAGCCAACCGTTGGCCACGCACCAGGCGTCCTTGTGGCGTGCCACGTGGGCGAGGTGCTGGACGAGGGTTGAGCCCTGGACTCCGTCCGCGCCGGGGCGGGGATCGTAGAGCACGCTGTTCTGGTAGCGATCAGGATGCCAAAGGGCGTAGAAGACCTGCCCGGCCCGGTAGACCTGGTCGAAAGCCTCGTTCAACTCGGCCACGTCCCGGCCGAAGTACCGTCCCTTGGGCACTCGTCGGGCAAAGACCGCGTCGTAGTCCTTGGTGCTCCGGCCCCCGGGGCCGTAGAAACGGCGCTTCGCATCCCACGGGGCGAAGTCGCAGCTTGACGGGTTGTCCCGCCCATTGAAGCCGCGCACGAAGAGGAATTCGTCCTCGTCGGTGGCCAGAATTGTTTCGTCGTAGTAGCCGCTGGTGAGAATGTGCTCGAACACGTGCTGGCCGTAAGGGATGTTGTGCAGGTGCCCCAGCAGATCGTCGCGGCAGCCGAGAATCTCGGCCTTGCAGCCCTGGACCTGGTAGGCGGCGGCGTTGCTGGGATGGCTCCGCGCGTGAACGGCCGGCTCCCAACTGAAGTCCTGCCGATCCAACTCCTCCTGCATCGTTCGCCACATGGCCTCTCCACCGGCCGAGCCGCTGTTGACGGCGATCGAGACCGGCAGGTGGAAGCTCCGGCAGACGGCCAGGGCCGCCTGGTACTTGTCCGACTCGTCGCTGGTTGGTCCTTTCCAGGAAGCCCCCGGCCGCGCCGTAGGACGCCAGCCCCAGTTGTCGATCGAGAGGCTGTAGGCCGCTTTGCGGTCGTCGTAGTACCGCGCGAAGCGATCGAACTTCACGCCGCTTGCGCCTCGGAATTCCAGTTCTACGGTACTCGTTGCCCCGAAACCGACGGAAACCAGCGCCAGGCCCTTCGGGCGGTCGAACCGCACGCACGGGATCCCCTGAAAGCTGTCGGAGACGGTTTTCTCGGGAAGGACCGTCCACGTGCCTTGGCTCCCGTCGCGGCGTTTCACTTCGACGCCAACCGGGATGCTCGCAAGGCGAAAAACGCAGGTCACAGGATATCGGAATTCCCAATGTGCCCGCGCCTTCGGGTCGATGGAGATCACGAACCTCGAACCGCCCTTATCCGCGGCAAGGCCGACGCCCGCGCCCAGCGTCCCGAACAGGAGCGAAATCCAGCCAATCGCGAACCGTTTCATGGAAGTCGTCTCCCGAAAGTCAGCCGTACACGATTCGGTGTATTCGTCCACCGATTCTTTGCTCCAACTTGGTCGACCGCAATCTTCTTTGCCGCTTGCACTTATGCTATCCTCGACGAGCAGCAAGCAAACCCTCTGGGTCGAGGCCGCACGGGATGTGTAAGAGGTCCCTCGGGTCGGCGTCAACTGGCAAAAACTAAACTCGCCCCCCGTGGCCCCCGGCGGTCTGCAAGGCTTGGAGGAGCCCCTTGATGTAGCCGTACCCGTAGGCGAATGCCTGCCGAGAACGCGGATCCTCTGGGTGACTGGGCACGTGGTCGGGCATGACCATGCCCGTATAGCCCACCTCACGCAGCGTGAGGGCCACGCGGACCATGTCCAGGTCCCCTTCGTCCGGGAAGACCTCTTGGAAATCGTCCCTGCGGCCTCGAATATTGCGGAAGTGAATGTTGAAGATCTTCTTCCGATTGCCAAAATGGCGGAGGAGGTCGTAGATCTCGCGGCCGGGATGATGGAGCATTTCCGCCACCGTGCCGACGCACAAGTTCAGCCCGTGATACGGGCTCTCTTGGATGGAGACAAATCGTTTGAGCCCTTCCGGCGTACCCAGCACTCGGGAAATCCCCTGGAATCCTCCGGGCGGCACGCCGGGGTCGTGCGGATGGCACGCCGCCCGCACGCGGTGCTCGTTGCACACCGGGATCACACGCTCCAGAAACCAGGTAATCCGCTCCCAGAAGAGTTCTTCGCTGACGTGACCCGCCCTGGTCAGCGGCTGCTCTTGCCCGGCATCGCGCAAGCTCCAAGTACTGTATCGCGAGCCGCCGCGGCCGGGCGTCGTGCCCGTCCGCAGCACGCCCAGGTAGCACAGGTTGTACTTGAACGCCGGGACGCCAGCCTGAGCACAGGCCGCAATCATCTTCTGGATCTGCTCGATGTCTTGCTGGCGATGCGGGTCCTGCCCGAGCAGGATTGCTCCCCGCTTCGCTCCATCGATGCGGGCGGGCGGAAAGGGCAGTGTCACCATCTCCAGGGCCAGGCCATGCCGATGACAAAGATTGCGCGTCCGCTCGAGGTCTTCGCGGGTCCAATAATCCCGGCCTGGCGCCACGGACGGATACCCGCAAACGGCTTCGACGCCATGCCGCTTGAAGTAGGCGAGCATCTCCGCCGTGGTAGGCCCCTGCTGGGTCCCCAGATGCATCGTCGCCTTCGCGGACGAAGTCTCCACCGATGTGTCGGAAGAGGCGCCTCCAGCCCCGCTTACCATCGCGGCGCCGGCCCCGCACGCTTCGAGAAACTGTCTGCGATCCATCTTCGATCCCTATTGCCTTGTGAGATTCTGCCGGCGCGAGTCGTGGTCTGCCGGACTCTTCTTTGCCGCTTGCGCTCATGGTATCTTCGGAGGGCTGCAAACAGAAGTCCCCCACGACCGGGGGAAAACACGAATCTTTAAGTCGCCCACATCTTGGACATACGTCAATCAAGAGAATGATGAACGCAAAGACGGATTCTGGCGCGATGGGCGACGGGTACATTTGCACGTCGCAACTGGGCTGGACGGGCAAGGATGCCGGGCTAGTTCTGTCTCTGCCCGGTCCCTGCCGCGCCACGCTCCGCGACCTGCACATCGGCAGCGGCAAGATCGCGGTGGGAGAGAGAGTCGGGACACTTCGTCCCGGCCGTGGCCGAGGACCGGATAAGGAAATAGACACATGGGCAGCTCATTCATGCGGTTGGGCCTAGTGGCAATCGTGATCGTATTGGTCGGTGGCGGGGCGCGGGCCGAAACCGGCCTGGGCCGGCACAAGAAACTGTGTGCGGTGCCAGTGCCAACCGGCCGCGCGGTGGTCATCGACGGCAAGCTCGACGACTGGGACCTCTCCGGCCAGATCGAGATGTTCGTCATGTCGGAGACCAAGGAGGTGCAGAGCGCGAAGTTCTCGCTGATGTACGACGCCGAGGCGATCTACCTGGGAGCGGAGGTGCGCGATCCGTCGCCCCTCATGAACCGCCAGGATCCGAAGGTGAACGGCAACCGCGGGTGGGACGCCGACTCGTGCCAGTTCCGCATCGTGGTCGACGCCGCGCAGGGGTACCCGATCCATCAGAGTTCCTACCAGGCCGTCGACAACCCGCAGATGGCCCATCTAACCCTGTGGCACTATACCGACCGCCACGAGGCCTGTCTGCAGGTGCAGGTGGGAATGAACTTCAAGACTCCGCGGTCCGAATGGGCGCCGTTCGGCGTCGTGCCGCACAACTTGTACGCGGCGAGGTATGTGCCGGCGGCGGACGGGCGCGGCTACACGTTCGAATACCGCATTCCGTGGAGCACTCTGAACGCCAAGGCGCCGCCCAAGGGAGGCGACCTCGTGGCGGGCACGGTCCAGTTCAACTGGGGCAAGCCCGACGGACTCGGCACGGCCGGCGGCTCGGCCTGGTGCTACGACGTGATGGCCGGACCGGGGTTCCCGTATCAGTCGACGGCCTGCTGGGGAAAAATCTGCTTCTCGGGCACGGGAAAGCTGGCGAAGGAACTCGTGGAGGAGGGACTGCCTCCGGAGAAGCCGCTGCCGCTGTCCTTCAGCTATCGGGTTCCGGAGGAGAGCGAGGTCAGCGTGTCGCTTTTCGACAAGGACGGCACGGGCGTGCGCACGCTCGTCGCGCAGGGCAAGCGCCGCGCCGGCGAGAACGTCGAGCGTTGGGACGGCCTGGGCGAGGATGGCAAGCCGCTGCCAGCGGGCGAGTACACGTGGAAAGGGGTCTACCACGCGCCGATCACGACCAGGTATGTGATGTCGGTGCACAACTCGGGACAGCCCGGCTACCAGACCGACGAGCCGTCGAGCGCCTGGGGCGCCGACCATGACATGCCGACCACCGTCTGCGCGGCCGGCGACTCGATGCTGCTCGCCTGGAGTGGCTGCGAACTGGGCTGGGCGGTCATTAAGACCGACCTCAAGGGCAAGAAAATCTGGGGCAGCAAGGCCGGCGCGACATTCCTGGCGGCCGACCGCGAGCGGTTCTACGCCGCGGGCGGTCACGGGTTTCAGGAGTTCCACGGCGTCAAGGTGTTTGATCTCAAGGACGGCCGGCCGCTCAACTTCGGCAGCGGCATCCCGGAGTTGGCGGCGCCCCCAGGCGGTGGTGCGGCGAGCAACGAGGTGACGGGCCTCGCCTGTCATGCGGGCACAATCTACGTCGCCCACGGCAAACGCAACCTGATTGCCCAGCACGATTCCAGGCAGGGCACGCTGCAGGGCACCCTCCACGTGCCTTCGCCCGGTGCGATCGCGGTGCGTCCCGACCGCTCGCTGGCGGTGGTCAGCGGCAACACCGTCGTGGCCGTGAAGGACGGCAAGGTCGTGCCTCTGGCCGCCGATCACCTCGATAGGCCCCGCGGCATCGCCGTGGCGGCCGACGGCACGATCTACGTGGCCAACGGCGGAGCACTTCAGAACGTATCGGTCTTCGGCCCCGAGGGAAGATACCTCCGCAGCGTCGGCAAGGCGGGCGGCCGTCCGCGGATGGGCCGCTACGACAAGTCGGGCATGCTCGAACCGGGCGGCATCGCGCTGGCGAAGGACGGGCGGCTGTGGGTCGCCGAAACCCTCAATTCGCCCAAGCGTCACAGCGTGTGGGATGTGCAGAGCGGCCGGTGCGCCGACGAGTTCTTCGGCGGCAGTGGTTATTTCGGCTGGATCTGGATGGATCCCGAACATCCCGACGAGGTCTATTGCCACAACGTGCGCTGGAAGATCGATCTCGACAAGGGCTCCTGGACGCCGCACAGCACGATCTGGCGGGCGTCCGCTCCGAACGTGGTGAGCGAGACGGCCCATGACGGTTACGCCGGTCACCTGCGCGTCTTCACGGCGAACAACGGCCGGCAGTACGCCTTCGGGCAGGCCGCCTACGGCCCCGTGCTGTACCGCGCCGAGGGCGACCTCTTCAAGCCGTTCGCGGCCGTCATCCGTTTGGTCCGGCCCGGCGGTTATTCCCCCACCGGCGCCAACTATCCCGTGCTGCACGACGACCCCAAGACTTATCCCGATGGCATGTACTGGTGGCAGGATGCCAACAACGACCAGACGGTGCAGGCCAACGAGGTGACTCGTCCCGACCAAAACGCCGCCAACATCCTCAACTGGCTCGATAAGGATCTGAACGCCTGGTGCGACAGCGGGTTCATCCTGCGCCCGACAAGCGTCGACGCCAACGGCCAGCCACACTATGACTTCGCGAAGCGCGAGCCGATGCCCTTCAAAGGCGACAACAGCAATGCGACATCGCTCTTCCTCGACGACGATGGGAGCATCTACACGCTCTCGGGAGGAACCTTTGCCCGCTGGACGCGCGACTGGAAGCCGGTCTGGGCCTACCGGGGCATCGTGCCGTGGAGCCAGGCCCTCGGCCTGCCGATGGTGCGGCCCGGCCTCTTGCACGGGCTCACGATGCCGCTGGGCGTGGCGGGCGGTTTCACCGGGGCGGTCACCTACTTCAACCCCTACCACATCTTCCCCCGCGACGGCATCTACGTCGCCATGCTCACCCGCGACAGTCGCGACGGCAAGGGACTTGGTGCTGATACGGCCGCCACCGAGAGCATCCAGGGCCAGCTCGTGAAGCCGAAGGGGATGAACCGGTATTTCCTTCTCGCCGGGGCTGGCGACGGGCGGATCACCGAGGTGCTGGGGCTCGACACGGTCAAGCGGCTCCCCGGCGGCACCTACGTGCACACCAAGGCGATGGTGGCCGAGGCGGCCAAGGCGCGGCAGGAGTATGACCGCGCGCTGGCCAAGAGCCGCAAACTCGACATCGTCCGTGGCAAGGCGGCGCTGGCCGGCGCCCCGGCGGTCGGCAAGCGGCTCGATGACGCCCGCGGCTTCACCGTTCGCGCCGCGTACGACGACGCCCATCTCTACCTGATGTACGAGGTGACCGCTCCCGCGCCCTTGGTCAGCGGGGTGACCGACGACCGGCTGCTCTTCAAAGGGGGCAACTGCCTCGACATCCAACTCGCCGCGGATCCAGCCGCCGACCCGAACCGCAAGACGCCGGCGCCGGGTGACGTGCGCCTGCTGGTGACCCGGCGGGCAGAACCGGACGGCAAAACTTTCAAGCCGTTGGCGGTGCTCTACCGCCCGAAGGTCAAGAATTTCAAGGGCGAGCCGTTCGTCTTCAAGTCGCCCACGGGCGGCGAGTCCTTCGAGGCAATCGAGACGACCGATCGGGTGTCGGTCGACTACAAACCGGCGCCCGCCGGGTTCACCACCCTCGTCAGGGTGCCGCTGGAGCTCGTGGGCCTGAAGCTCAAGCCGGGCCTGCGGCTCTCGCTCGATCTGGGCTACCTCTTCGGCAACAAGAAGGGCACGCAGACCGCCGTCCGCGCCTACTGGTGCAACAACGGCTTCAGCGCCAACGTCACCTACGACGTGCCCAACGAAAGCCGCCTCGAGCCGGCCGAGTGGGGCAAGGCGGTGGTGGAGTAGGCTTCTTATCGAAGGCTAACAGGCGGCCGAGGAGGTCCCGGCGACATACTCGGGCTAGCCCGGATTATTCACGCCTCGGGATGTTCCGGCGCAAGGTGCGCGACACTAGCCCGACGCGCAAGCGAGGGTAACTCGTTGCCGCTCCCTCGCTTGCGCTTCGGGCTAGCGCACCGGCCCCCGAACC
>Ga0172371_10007942_pt1 | contig 14943 bp, 8 predicted proteins | sample Lak12m_FD_114543 | JGI IMG/M metagenome (GOLD analysis project Ga0172371, IMG submission 114543) | Freshwater microbial communities from Kabuno Bay, South-Kivu, Congo - kab_022012_12m | ecosystem: Environmental > Aquatic > Freshwater > Lake | place: Democratic Republic of the Congo: South-Kivu... | reverse complement strand
GGAACATGCGTCCAAATGCGGACCGAACACCGAGGTTTACTATGACCAAGGCGCGAGCAAGGGCTGCGGGTTGGGCTGTTTGCCCGGTTGCAATTGCGGGCGTTTCATCGAGTTCGCCAACACTCTGCTCATCACATGGTATATAGATCAAGCTAGGAGCGAATACGCACCGCTGGAAATCCCATTTGTTGAAACAGTGATCGGCGTCGAGCGATTGGCGATGTTACTGCAATCATCCGCCTCGGTCTTCGAGATCGACCTACTTCGACCGATTCTGGACTGTATCCGCTGGGAAATTTCGCCTTCATCTTGCCAAGCCGGTGGCATCTCCGGGAACGAACGCCGGTTTCAAGAACGCCGTCTGGTGGATCACCTGCGGGCTTTGCTTTTTCTGGTCGCCGATGGTGCTCCACATCCCAAAAAGAGCGGAGCGCGTTCATACTTGATGCAAAAACTAGTGCGTGGAACACTAACCAGCATGAAACTACTGGAAATTCCAACGGATAGATTCCTCCCCAAAATTTTCCACACAATTTCTGAAATGTACACTCAACAACAACCAGACCTGCTGGCGGCGCAAAAAGTATTGATGTCGTATATCACTGATGAGACTGAACGTTTCGAAAAGACCTTACGATCAGCGACTCGCCACCTGGACCGAATCCTGGCTGAGCGCCAGGGGCAAAGTTGGTTATGCGGAGAAGATGTGCTCGATCTTGAAAAGCATTATGGAATGCCACTTGACCTGCTCAATCCCTTGCTGCGCCAGAAACAACTGCATTATAGCCAGAGGGCATACCATTTAGCCCGGGAAAAATGGCAAGTTGAAATCACCAAAGCTCAAGGATTATGACCTAAGGCACTCGCCAGAAAGGAAACCCCAATGGCCATCGATCGCGTTCAATCCATCCTGAGCTCCATCCATCTGAAAATACAGAGCCTGCTCAAGCCGGAACGGTTTTACGTCTTCACAATTAATGCCACAAGAGGAGAACTGAGTTTTACTTGGGTATGGGAGAAGGATGGTTTCACACCGGCTATCCAGAAACCATGGGCGCCGCGCGCCATTGCAGAGGGCGCTTTACCTGATCACATCATTTTCCAACGACGAAGTCTGTCTTACGAGCTTAATTTCGCTGATCAGATCCATCAGGATGGTCTGACCTATTGGCCTGACGGATCTGAGCCAGTATCTTGGCTTGGCGTTCCACTTCTAGCTGGTGAACAGGTGGTGCTCGGAGCATTAGTGGTCGAGCATTTCACCAAGCCGCAAGCTTTTGGCGAAAACGGCCAGCGTTTCCTGGAGGCGGTTGCACAGCAAACCGCATTGGCACTACAAAATGCCACGCTATATTCAGGATTGGAACGTAAAGTCGATGTCCTGCGTGTTTTGAACCAGATCGGACAAAAGATAACATCAAATGTCGGCCGCAGCGAACGGGAAATTTTAGGGGAAATTTATCAGCAAGCCAGGAATTTACCCTTGGATATGGCCACTATGTATATTGCATTATATGATGCCGACCAGGATGTGATCTCATATCCTTTTATCTGTCTAAATGGTGAACAAACTGATGCCAGCAAATTAGACGCCTGGCAAGGCCGCAAAGGGCTGCGAGGAAGGACAGGCTGGATTATCAGGAGCCAGCAACCACGTTTGGTTTCGACGATTGAAGAGGCAGCAGCCTGGTATGACGAAATGGGCGTTGAAGGAAGCCACCGGAGAGACTTTGCCTCCTGGCTTGGTGCGCCAATGGTGTACGGCGATCAGGCCTTAGGAGTGATAGCGGCCTTTCATTTGACCGATGAGCACAAATATAGCGAAGACGACCTGGAGGTTATACAGATACTCGCCAGCCAAGCGGCCGTGGCGCTTCAAAATCTACGCTTCTACCAGGCTTGGATGCAGGAACTAGATAAAGTGAATGCAGACTACCGATTAGCGGTAATGAGTGATGTGGGTTCCGAGTTTGCCCATCGCATGAACAATCTCGCCGGTACCATCCCAGTCTGGGTGAACATGGCAAGAGCGTTACTGGATCGTGATAATCCTAGGGATGTGCAAGTCTTGGAATACCTTGACAAAGTGGACAAGGATGTTAAGAATCTTATCCAGGCCGCACAAGTTATTAAAAAGACCACTGAAAAACGCCCTCCTGAAACCATAAAGGTCAATGAGTTAGTCGAGATAGCGATTGGCAGGGCTGTGGAAACCCTTCCAGCTATTGAAAAGAGGATAACGATCAAGAAACATTTAGCCAGTGATTTACCGGATCTTGAGTTAGAGCGGGAGAAACTCTTGGATACGCTAACAAGCATTATCAAAAATGGCCTGGAAGCAATGCCTAAAGAGGGTATTTTAACCGTTTCCACCCGCAGATCTGGTGGCGTCAAAGCCCCAATCGAAATTCAGGTGACTGACACCGGAATAGGGATTCCGCCTAGTGATCTGACGAAAATATTCGACCTATTTTTCACAACCAAGGGTAAGCAAGGGCTGGGTTATGGATTATGGCGGGACAAGACCTTTATCAAGGAACTGGGAGGGGATATTGATGTGGACAGCCAAGTCTCTGAAGGAACTACTATTACAATCAAAATCCCATCAACCACAGTTAAATCCTAAGCAATTGGGAAAATCAGGAGTGATCCAAGATGGTCGAGAATCGCAGAACTGTTCTGGTGGTAGACGATCAACCCAACTGGTTGGATTTGATGGTCACTCTGCTTAAAGATGAGTTTGCAGTTTCGCAGTCAAGCAGCTACAGCGAAGCCTTAGAAGCAATCCTTAACCAAAATCCGCCCTTTCATGTTGTGGTGACGGATATTCGGTTGGCAGACAACGAAGAAACAAACGAGCAAGGCCTGGCGTTGGTTGAGCAACTGAATATACTTGGTGCAGAAACCCAGACCGTTGTGATCACGGGTTATCCAACCATCGAAACGGCTCGCAGGGCGTTAGGCAGCTTGCAAGCCTTTGATTACTTACTCAAGGTGCCCGATCCGAAGCGCGAAGATTTTAACCCGGCGGAGTTCCGGCGCACTGTGCAACAAGCAGCCGAAAAGGCCGAGCGCCAGCGACCCGGCGCATTCGTGCGCTCGGACTGGCATATCCTGGTTATCGAACCAAACGAAGCCTGGCGGCAGAAACTGGTAAAAATATTATTGTCGGATGGGTATCATGTAGACGAGCTGCAGGATGTTATGAGCTTAGATGAGTGGCTTAAGGACCAAAAGAAGCCGTATGAGTTGATCATAGTGAACGAAATGTTCATGGATCGAGAAGATACTCTGATTAGCACGGTCCGCTCTCTTCACCCGGAATGCCGGCTGGTCATCCTGACCGAGCAGAATATCGGCGAAATATTACGCCGGATCCAAGAAGGGGCAGTCTTGAGCGCTTTGACCATTCGGGAAGATGTATTTGATCAGTGGGTATTTCGTGAAACCATCCACAGAATTTTTGCCCCAACAGCGATCAAATATGCCTTGGTTAGCTTCAATGAGGTGAGCGAGGGGCGGCCCTTACAAGTGGGAACTCCTTATACCTTGTCCATTCGTTTGCAGGATAGCCGCGAGGTTGGCGCGACTGCAGTTTGGCTGGCGCCACCGACCGGGAAGCACCGGCGCATCCAGATAAAGGTTTTCATCCATGCTACGCAAATGAAGCTGCGCCCCGATTCGGAAGCCTATTGGGATATCCCGCACCTGGGGCGTCCGCAGCCTTTCATGGTGGAGGTCACTCCACAAGCCGCGCAGAGAGCATTCCTGGTGATTGACCTCGAGCAGGATAATCGCTGGCTAGGACGGATCGAAAAAGAAGTCGATGTTGTCAACGCGGGATAGATATGACATCTGCAGGTAGTGAAATAAAGTCTGTCCTGGTAGTTGATAACCAACGAGATTGGCACCAGCGGCTAACTAACCTGCTGGGTTCCGATTTCTCGCTAACCTGCGTCGAAAGCTATGCCGAGGCGGTTAAGGCGCTCGATTCTCAGAGCACGCCCTTCCATGTAGTTATTACAGAAATTCGCCTTAACGAAACCCGGGAGCTGGAGGAGGAAGGATTTAATCTTACCGAAGAAATCAATTATCGTGGGGAGCACACCCAAGTGATTTTCCTTTCCCGATATACACTTAGTGAGAACACAGCATACGTTCGAAAAGCATACCGGGAGCTTCGAGCATTTGATTATGTTCAAAAAAATCCACAGATAGGAAAGGATACAGGCGAAGGAATAAAATTATTAAGTACCGTACGAGCGGCCGCTGAAGAGGCGGAGAGCAGGCGAAATGTTTTTATTGCTATGCCTTTTGCTAAAGAATATACTCCATTCTATAAGCAAGTAAAAAGATTTTTACGCGAAGAGTTAGGTCTAAATTGCCAGCGAGCCGATGACATTTTCAAACCTGGCATTGTGTTGGATCACATCATGCAAGGCATCCGGGGAGCGAAAATTGTCATTGCCGATCTCAGCGGCGCGAACCCCAATGTAAGCTTTGAAGTGGGGATTGCTCATGCAAACGGAAAAAGCGTCTTACTATTAACTCGAGATAGCGAAGAAATGTCTAAAAGACTGCTGGGGAATTTGCGCTTTCTTCCGTATGAGTCGACCGGTAACAGTAGGCAGCTGCGCCAGGATCTCACCCGGGCGATCCTGGATCTCCAAGGCAACAATTATCCCGTGGTCTTTGAAAAAAACAAATTCGATTTGGACGCTAAGGCCTGTTTTACCCTTCAACCAGCAGGACCCGATAGTGACGACACCTATAAACGTATTATTGCGCCTGCAGCAAATTCTGCAGGACTTAGCAATAGTCATCGAATGCAAGAGATTATCCCCCATCGTATCCTGTTGCACACCATTTGGGACTATATTAACCAAGCCGGTGTAGTTGTAACCGACCTGACCGGGAAAGACTCGGATATCTGCTATCTTTCGGGACAAGCATATGGGTTGGATAAACCGACAGTGATTATCGCAAAGAAAACTGAGAAGATACCTTTTAATTTCCTGGCAGGGAAACCTATCTTCTTTTCAAAGGAACTGCAATCGGAATGTGACAAAGCCCGACAAGATATAGAAGAAGCAATTGGATCCATTCTTCCAAGAGCAGCACCAGTCGGAGTTAAGAAGGATCAGACTATTCCTCAGCATCAGTCTAGGAGCGACATAATGAGCAGGGCCGACACCTTGTTAGTTACTGCCACACCTGTTGAAACGGAAGCAGTCCTTAACTTAATGGGTCAGAAATTTGGTCGTGAACCGGAGGCGGTATCTGCCGAGACCAATATTTATTGGGACCTGGGTGACATTCACGACTCTAGGGTAATGCTGGTGCAATGTGAGACTGGATCGCTAGGCCCGAGCGGCGCTTTACTCACCATTGGAACTGGTATTACGGAACTAGAACCCAAGCTAGTGATTATGGTCGGCATCGCCTTCGGCGTGGACACGAAAAAGCAATCCATCGGCCAAGTGCTGGTTTCCAAACAGATTCTGGATTATGAAATGCAGAGGGTGGGTACCGAAAAGGAGACCAAGGAGGTTGTCTTCCGGATGCGTGGCAACCGCACCGAGGCTTCCGCCGATCTTTTGAGCCGATTTCGCGCCGGGGCAATTACTTGGAAGGAAGCCGATGTCATATTCGGTTTAATCCTTTCCGGTGCCAAATTGGTTGATAATCTAAATTATCGCGATGCACTGCGTGCTTTCGAGCCGGAGGCAATTGGCGGGGAAATGGAAGGTGCGGGCCTGTATGCAGCCGCCCAGCGCCATAATAAAAGCTGGATCCTCGTCAAGGGTGTATGCGATTTCGCCGACGGGAATAAGAGCAGGTATAAAAAGAAGCGCCAGGTGTTGGCCGCGGGCAATGCCGCCAGCTTTGTCTTTCACGTGTTGGAGAAATATTAGCTCAGACGATACACCTGAAACCCTGCCTGTGCCAGCAGGCGAGGGATGCGCTGAACCGCCTGGATGGTTTTAGCCCGCGATCCGGGGCTCAGTTGAGGGTCGTCCCAGGGGATGAGATCGGGGTGCAGCTTGCGCTCGTTATCACGGTCAGGGGCGCGGCGCCAGCCCTGGGTTTCCTTTTCCGCGCGCCAGCGTTCATGCTCCATGCGCGCCATGGTCAGGATATCTTGCTGGGTAAAGGGAAATTGCTCTTTGCCCGCCTCCCGCCATGGCGCCACGCCACAACCAATGGCGCTGAGCTTGGCGGCGATGTGGTCCGCCTGGCGGCGGTTCGACTGGCGGATTTCCTCGGGCAGTTTTTCCCAGGGTACCAGGATGGGGTTTTTATCGAGCATAACGCCCCGGCTGCGTTCCTGGGCTACGTAATCTTCATGGATCACGCGCGCCAGGATGCCGTGCGTGCCATCGTCCAGCAGATCGGCCTTGCAGGTGCGGTCGAGCAAGCCGAAGGCGCGCAGATTAGCCAGCGAAGCCTCGGCATCCCGCGCTTCTCGCAAGAACGCTGCCAGGCCGGAATCTTCGGTCATACGGATCATGATCTGGGCCTGCTCGTTTTTTAGCAGCTTGAGTAATGAATAGCCCACGCGGATGCCATGCGAGGTATCATCCAGGCAGATAAAGGCATGGGTCACCGGATCCGATGGGTTACCATTGCCAGACCCGGGCGGTTTAATAAATTCGGCATTGTGAAAATCCGGCCAGGCGGTTTCATAGGCATGAGGCATCAAGCGACAGGCGCTTTCCACCAGCGGAAAACGTAGCCTGAGGAACTCCAGCTTGTGTTCCGCCTGCGGATCAACCACCGAGATTGGCAGCCTTTTGTGGGTCCCGCCTCCCAGTAACAGCCAATCCTGCGCCGCATGGACGATCAAAGCTTCTCCCAAGTCGCCCAGCCCGACCACCAGCAGGTGCAGCTGCGTATCCAGAGTGTTTTCCCGGTCAAAGACTTCTTCGAGCAGCATGCGGGCCCCGCTGTCAAAAATATTGAATAAATCCAACCGGAAGCGCTGGTCGTTGTCAGGCGAAAACTCCCGCTCTCGCAGTAATGTCCAAAGGTATGAGTCAGTCAGGTGGATGCTGCAATTCAGCTCTTTGCCCTGGCGACCCTGTGCAAGCCGGCGCGCCTGTTCGGCTACCTCCACGTTCGTACCATCTTCACCGGATACAGCCAATAAATATTGCGCCCGTTCCACACCTGCTTTGCGCAGCACCACCGGATCGCGTGCATCACCCGCCACGATGATTGCACCTAGTTCCCGGCAAGTCTCTAGTTGGGGGTTGGTGCTGTCCCTTTCGACCACCACCACATCCCGGTTTTTGTTGCGGAACTCCTTGACATAGCGCATACCCTTGCTACCCAACCCACACACTACTACATGGTCACGCATCCGCACAAGGCGAAAAAGCAGCAACTGCTCTTTGGAAATCAACATGAACGCCTTAATGACTGCAAACGCTGCCACTGCGGGGGCCAGGAAGCGAGCAATTTGGAGCGAGAGGGGCAGCGGCACACCTGCTGCAAGCAAACCGGCATTCAAGGGAAAAAGCAAAATCGATTGATAAAGACAATCCAGCCAGGTATAAGCTTCACCAGTCAAAATGTAATATTGATGAAAACCAAACGTACCAAGCAGCAAAGCAACCACACCCAGTGCGAGCACCACCGGCCATTCGATGTCATCCCAAAGCATCCACAAACGCCTACGCCAGGAGAAATCTACCGGGCGACCTGCTACAGTCTTATTCAAAGTCGTTAAATCTTTCATTAACTAATCTCCACGCTGTTCACTCTTTTACTTCAGGGAAACGCTCGAAAACCACCCGACCCTGCTGGTCACCCAATGTTGTCGCGTCCAGTGTGCCAAAGCGGCGGTTGCCGGCCAGGATCCAGGCAACCGGGAGTGAGATTCGGCGTGCAGCATCCACCACATCACCGGTTCCACCAGAGCCTTGCGCGGCGCGCCCATCCCAGATTGCCACTAGCACCTGACTGTGGGCAACGATATATTCCCCGGCGAGTTGATACGCTACCTCATGGTTGCTTGACTGACTGGGTAAGACAATTACCTGGGCTGCTTTTTCGAGCAGGCGCAGGGAAATCGTCCGTGCAGAAGTTGTTGTGAAATCATCCAAGTATTTCTCAATGGAAGAGGGTAAAGGAACAACTAAACTGGTTCCAGGCTGACGCATGGCCAGCTCGACGCATAGACAATCTGCACCTTCGGCAAGGGATGAAACGAGAGTCCAGTTTTCCCCTGGATAAGTTTTCTGGATGTGATCGAAGACCTGTTCTATCGCAGTTTGAATTTTCCCTTTTTCAGTCAAAAAACGGTGTCCAGAGATGCCGATGGATAGCACATTTTTATTTTAGCTGAATTTGTGCGCGGAGGCAATATACTCCCAACTCCGAAAGGCACATACGATTGGAATTGTCCCTTTGAAGGCGATACGACCGAGAAAATATCTGGTCATGTTCAGTTGCCAGAGGTGTACTGGTAACCACGACCACGAATGTTCTGGATGGCGTTGGAGCTCCCGGATTGCTTCAAAAGGTGACTCCTTAAACGGTGAATTGATGCCTCGATTGCACGCTTGACCACCTTCTGTTCACCCCAAACATTCCGGCTGATTTCTTCAAAGGTGCATACTTGACCTGAGTGCGCAATCAAGTATTCAAGTAATTTACGGTCATGTCCGCTTAAACCGCGACGAATTTGCTGTATCTCTTCGCCCGACTCAGCAGTTTGTGGGCTTAATAAAAAGTTGCTAAAAAGTTTGCCGAACAATTTATATTTGCCAGTGGATAAATCATGAATGACCAGGTGATGCACCGTCGCCAATGCTGAGAGCGTCATCTTATCGTGGTGCTGTACCGGCTCATCACGAGCAATTTGCTTCAAAACGCGTTGTTCATTTTCGGTGACCTGACTCCAGATAAGCTGGAAAAGCGAATTGACCGCTGGCAAGGCAGACAGCTGAGCAGCGACCTGATCTTGAATAATTTCATCGGGTGGGATCAATCTCTGAACAGCAGGATTTTCTATCTGCAGCGAAAACATATATTCACACACCAGGGCGAGTAAAAAAGGATGGTATCCACATAGTTGTAAGATAAATTGAACATCCGATTCACCAAATGGTAGACCCGCCTGGATGGCTGGAGATCGTACAAGCCCTTCGGCTTCGTCAATCGTCAACATTTTTAATGTCCAAAGAGTCAAGATTGACAGCAACGGCGAATTGCGTGTTGGATCGAAGGCCAGACTATTTAGGCTTTTATTAGTGACCAAGATAAAAGGCTGGTAATTGGCTAAAGATCGGAAGAAGATATCCGTATCGTAATCCAATGATTTATAGGCATCATCAAAATGATCCAAGCAAATCACTATTCGTAAATTCTTATCTGCCGCTAGCTGAAAACATTGCTTGAGAAAATTTCGGGTTTCTTCGGCCGTTGAAAATTGCTCATGTGGAAACTCGAGAATGCCATCCAATCGCTCTGTCAATTCTGGAAGACGACCCAAGCGAACCGGCAAGTCAGCGAGCACTTTCGCGCCTTGCTGCTTATAGGTATCAAAATACAAAAAAGCCAACTTTCCCGGTCCCAATCCAGTTTGGTAATTAGTGAGCAACTGGCTATATTTCTTGGTCGCCCCATCCGGATGGCGCAGATACTGTATCAATGATGTCTTCCCCAGTTTCTTCAACCCATTGATGGCGAATGATTGAGGCTCTTCTGATGTAATTCCTCGCAACAAGAATTCAATTTCACCGCGACGTCCAAAAAATCTCTCCGGCACGGTCGAAATCGACATCTGAGTATATGGATTAACATAAAAAGTCATGATCTCCTCCTTCGAGGTGGACGCAAAAAATCTAACGGATAAAACCTTACAAGCCATTCCTGAAATAGCGGAACACGGATCGTATATACCGGCTTACTATGCTCAAACCTGCACTCGACAGCGCCTCGGTCGATAAGTAAGTCGATCTCTTTCATCAAGCTGTGTTCTTGAGTGAAGTAATTGCGTTCCTTGAACAATCCTTGTAAACTCGCAACACTCACCCAACTTGATGGGTTACGCTCCTTTGCTGCTGCCATACATATGAGCACATCCCAGGACAAGCCGTTCATTTCTGGCAGGTAATGATTGAACAGGTTTGTATCTTGTAATAGTCTCTCTTCTATCACCTCATCCAAAACCATGGCGTCAACTACTTTCAGACGATCATGGCAAACCTTTTCCAGTAACCAGTAAAGAAGGTTTTGAAGATAATATGGATGTAGGGCGCTTAACTGTAAGAGATGTTGGATTAGATCGGGCGTATGGTCCAGCGCATCCCTTACCGGCTCACGGATTAGCTTTTCGGCAGCCATTCGGTCAAGGTGATCTAACGGCAACTCGGGACCTAAGCGGAGCATCGGCGTGAGTAAGCCACGGTTCTTTGCGACGGTGCGCTTATAGGAAAGCGCTTGCATCGTAAAAATACAACGTATATTGAGCTTCGATTCAATGATCGCCTTTAGCTCGTTGATTACATGCACCGATTCGTTTTTCGTGGTCATCAACTCTTCAAGTAGATTGATTTCGTCAAAGAGTAAAACCGGTTTAAGCCCAGAAAAACTGTCACCAGCTGAATCAACCAATTTTATAAACCGGTTGTAAGGGTGAAGGTCGGAGGGGCTTCGAGCGCCTTTTTTTTCACCTACCCGGTTGAATCTGTTATCCTGCATCACCTTAGACAGACACTGATTGGTTTCAGACCAGAAACCCATTTCGGTCTTATCCGTCAAACCTTGAAGATTAATGTAGACTGGCAGGTAGTTTTTTGCCGGCAGGATATAGTCCGCTAAGTAGCGCAATAAAGAAGACTTGCCAACACGGCTTAAACCATGGATGGTAATCGAGCGCTGATCGTTTTCGAGGGCCCCCAAAATCTGGGATATCTCTCGGTCACGACCTTTGAAAACGCGCGGATCGCTAGTGGCATTGGTGCGATATGGATTGGGGATTGCTTCGGGTTCAATAAGGTGACGCTTTTCCAGTGGGGATAAAAACTGATGCTGAAAGTGATCTAACTGACCCACAGTACGGGCTGATTCAAAGGATAGTAATAGCGCATCAATGGGAGAAAATTCTGGCGCGTCGAAGGTCATTCTGATGATTGCCTTGCGCTCTCGATCTACTTTTGCATCCACTTCAAGCAAACTCAACCCCTTTGAGGCTAGTGGATAAACATAGTTTAACAGATCTCCAAGTAAGTGGAACCGGTCAACAGCTTGGATGATCACACGTACCGGTTCGCCAGGGCGACGATCACCCAACCATTCGAGTGGGACCAAGCTGCTGGCTGTTTTCAATGACGGTTCAGAAGCATCTTTTGCTCCAGAAACCGAAGGACAACCCTGTGAGTACACCACTAATTGGGTATACGGTGTGTCTGGCCTCAAGAAGCGGCCGACAATGGGTACACCAGGTTTGATCCGCTCTGGACACCCGACGTGGTGACATTGTGCAAAACGCACATGATCAGCATCCACCCCTAACGGTCTTTCGTCCAGACGAGCGATCTGCGAAGCAAGTTTGTTGTTAATAAATCGTCCGACAATCTTATTTGGACTAACGTGTTTTTTTTCTAAAGCCGATTTTTGGGGGACAAATTCCAAGTAGAGCGCATCCAGCGTGGGGTATTTGAAACGCTGCGCAATCTTATTCAGAAATTGTTCGATCTCTTCCGAAGATACAAATCCTTTCAAACCGTGCGCCTCCAGCTCGTTGGCTAAGAGGTCATCCAGGATTTTACGTCCACGCGCCGGTGCATCGAGAGCCAGCGCGCCGCGGATGGCTTTTTTAGCCGTTGTGGTCTTTACCGCTTTTAACCATTCATCGCGGACCTCGGTGAGAACCGGATCGCTTACAACATCGACAAGATCCCCGTTAGAAAGTTCTTGTGTCACACTGACTGGCCAGCCATTAACGGAAATGTACTTGCAGTGATTGCCAAGATCGGTATGAATTCGGTAAGCGTAATCCAGGCACACGCTTCTGGCCGGAAGATTCGAGAATGCACGACCAACTGGGCTGAAGACATAGAGAAGATTGCTGCGAGTACCCAACGGGCGGTCAGCCACAAAGGCTAACAACTCGTCGTCTTCCCACCAAGCATTGCGGATGACAGGCGGTTTCCGGCTCAGATAACAGGCATGGATAATGCCGAAATTATTCACATCATCGATTTCCGTCGTCAGAAGATGGAACTCGACTGGCAGTATTTGGTTGGTGAAAGGCGAATGATATTCAACCGTGGTGATCAGGCTGCGATAACCATTGAACTTAGGCATTGCGATCCGGTCGCGAAAGTTGCCGCCCTCCAAACCGCGCCCTTGAAGCGGCAACCATAGGGAATGGATATGGGCCAGGGCACGGTAACAATCTTCTTCACTTGGCAGTATGACCAAATAGCGCAACTTGCGAAGGGACTGGGGCAGCGCTACCCCACGTTCCATCCGTCGATACAGTCCAGCGTCTGAAGAGGGGTGGAGCTTAAGGGTGAATTGCACACCGGCGCGTTTCAACTCAGCGCTTATCTGGCTTCGAACAACTTCGCTATCTGTTTGCAGCTTGTATCCATAAAGCTCCCGTTGAGTTTCGATCTTCTCCACCTGGCGAGGGTAGAGGTTCTTTAAACACAAATCGGCTAATTCCCGGTGCAGCGCCCACAGGCCAAATAATTCCGTCAGGGGCAAATAGATATCCTTGTTATCCTCACACAATAATCTAGCTTGGGCCAGATCCAACCCATCTAAATCATCCGTTCTCACCTGGTGAAAGGCAAGCGAAAGGAGCGCCATTTCTCGGGAGGTGTACGCCTGGTAAAACAAGCTACGCAGCTTGCCAAAGCGGTACGCCTTGCGGGCGCCATCCGAATCGGATGCCGAAACCTTCGAAGCGTGCAATTCCAACAAGGTTCTGGCTTGAGCACGGATCGCCGGACCGAAAAGGCTCAGTTGTTCATTCTCATCCAGTGCATTGTGACAGAGTAAAAAATAGGTTACTAGAACCAGAAAAGCGTCAGCAGGCATATGCCATTGATCGAGAATAGCTATCCCACGCTCTATGTGAGCCCAATCGAACCGTCGTTTATTGATCAAACGGCTTACAGCTAATTCAAGTGCGCGCCTGACACGATCCACATCTTCAAGCGAAAGATGATCTAGCTGGGCATTGAGTTTCGGTAATGTGGTCATCATCACCCATCCGATTGCTGACAGTACAATCTTCAATCTTTCTTCAATTATACAAAGAAACAGCTGAATTTGCAAATTAACACCCAAAATTCACTATTGACTTTGTGTGAATTATTGGTAAAATACTTATATATACTCAAAGTCACTCATAAACGCTCTGCAGTTGATATTTGGAATGAGCGAGGTTATACCTCAGAATACGGAGGAATGTGATGTCTACCCTCTCAGATTTCAGGAGAACCCTACGGCTAGATATATTGGTGCCAGCGCTCAACCACTCAAACGCGAACTGGAGCCCCAAATTTCCCGCTGGCGAGATTGTTAGTTTACCATATGAATTGAAGGTTCCGCTATTCGGCGGATACCTCCAAGTACCTCCATATACACATGCTGCTATTACACATCCCACTGGACAGATTGATGTCTTCCCAAATGGCACGTTCTACCTGGATTACCTTTCCCGACCGGGCTATATCGTGCAACTCGTTGATACTAGCCAACATACTACATCGATTGGACCGATTCAGGGGCAATCCAGCGATGCCTGGGGCATCGTCCTCAATATAGAAGTTATCTGGCAGGTCATACGTCCCAGGCAGGTGTTAGGAATCCGGAATTTCATGCGCACACTGACTGCCGCATTCCGGGCAGTGATAATGGATTATCTACGAACCATCCCGCTCGAACGGATTATCCAAATCCCAGGTGATCAGTCGGTAATCCCAGATGAGCAGATCGGCCGGGAAATCTGCAAAGAATTGCGCAAGAGAGTGATCACACGTGGTGTGGTGATATTGGATGTGATCCTGACAGAACGGCAGGGGGACCAGCGTTGCATTGATGTCATTCAGAATGCGATTGTCCAAACCAAGACGATCAATACTGAGCTCCAGGTCCAAGCTTTGAAGACGAAGCTGACAGCAACCCAGTATAAGCAGGAACAAGAATTGCTGGATGCCCACCGAAAAATTGAGTTAGCCCAGGCCGAGACTGCCCGACTAGTGGCAGAGGAGATGGATCGCCAACGCCTGCGCAAGGCCGAGAACGACGCTGAGGAAGCGCGGCTACGCCAACCAGTGCGAGAACTAGAGATTGAGTATCAACAGAAGGCCAATGACCAACAGTTGCAGTATCAGAAAGAGATGAAGCTGATGGACGTCAAAGGCGAGGTGGTAAAGAACGGGGTTCAAGCATTACTGAACAGCCTTAGTATGGCTGGTCTAGCGGGCGGGCTGGATGATACCCAGCTTAAGGAAATGCAGCGCATGGTTGAAAGCTTGATCTACAGCTTGAATCCAGACCTAACACAACTCATTTCTTCCAACGCGCAACCAGACCTACTGGAAATCGTAAATCGGGATGCCAATCGGGTTACCGAAGAGATGACAAGCTTTCGGTTGGAGAACGTGCAGAGATAGACCAACTGAAAGCAAACCAGTCGCTGATGCGAACTTTCTGACTGGCTATGGCTGAAAATGAGATGAACAAAGCGATTGATGCATGGGTGGAACTCTATGAAACCCATCCACGAGATGTTTCGGACGGGTTATGCCATACCTCTGTGCTGTGCGCTCAGACGGCCATGTTAATTACGCCTAGACCGTTTGCAGAGCGCAACAGAATGAAATGGGGCTGGAACATGGCAGCCGGGCATGAAGAATTTCTAGAGCGATCTCGTAGGCTAAACGAACTGCTACACATGCGCCAGTATCGCGGCCG
>Ga0172371_10007941_pt1 | contig 14944 bp, 10 predicted proteins | sample Lak12m_FD_114543 | JGI IMG/M metagenome (GOLD analysis project Ga0172371, IMG submission 114543) | Freshwater microbial communities from Kabuno Bay, South-Kivu, Congo - kab_022012_12m | ecosystem: Environmental > Aquatic > Freshwater > Lake | place: Democratic Republic of the Congo: South-Kivu... | reverse complement strand
CGGGCTTCATCCATTTCAATGCCGGCGCCGAAGGAGATAAATTTCGGGTAGTTATGTATATGGTAAGGGGGCTTCAGGGGGAAAGAAGAAAGCCCGGCGCACATCCCCAGTGCATCATCGATATAATGCATTTTCTCCTGCCAGTCAACGATATCACAACACATTTCAACTGTCGGGTAATATGGGAAAGATTTATCCCCGCGGATTTCCCAATCCAGGAAATATTGTTTGAATTTTTCGTGAGGAACATGGTGCCAGTCTTTGACAAACTCTTCTCTCTCCTCTCTTGTTTCGAAAGGCATCTGGGGAAACTGTCCTTCAATCTGGGTGATGTTCAACTTTTCACCGGTTGAATACATCAGGAAATATATTGGATTCAGCATTGACAGCTTCAGAGGCATCTGCTCTGTTTTCTTGATGTTATTGTGCGCAAAGGCTTCGGCTCCGTTACCTATCTCCTTTGCGGCCCAGTAAGTGCCATTGGCCAGCTTATCTCCTATCCCTTCCCGGCGAACAATCCTGTCGAGCAACCAGAAAAATCTCTCGTCGTTGCCCTCGGGCATGCCTTTCATATCTTCATCGGTTAATATGCCATTTTCGTACAACTCCAGGCCGAAAGCCATGACCTGCGGCGCAGAAAAAGCATCCACTCCATATTCCGTAGCGCGTTGTGCTATCTTCAGGCCGAAGTCCAGGTTTGAGAAAGCCGCCATGGTGTAAGTCAGCTTTGAAAAACACTTCATCATGTAGGTTGGAAGTCCGGGCAAGGAAATCGTGGCGCCGCATTTCATGGGGCAGTTGTAACAGCTCAGAAGTCTCGTGCGGGCCTTTTCCATTGTTTCTGTCCACTCCTTTTCAACCTCTTCGGTCCAGAAATCTTTTCTTCGCTCGCGCGAGTTACCCCACATGAAACTCTCAGTATGCCACTTCTCATCATGGATTCTCATCTCCTGCGGGGAGCCTAATCCGGCAAGGATCGGCATCACTCCGGGGATTGGATTCTCTTCCCTGACTTTAATATACTGCAGAACCTCATTGCAAAGGTTCATATACTCGCCGGAATTGGAAATGTTGATATCACCAGTACCTCTGACTGCTATTGCCTTTAATCCTTTGTCGCCCATAACGGCGCCGATCCCTCCCCGGCTCGCACTGGACCGTCCCTGTTCAATAGAGGCAAAAAACACCCTGTTTTCACCGGCCAGGCCTATGGCGGCCACCTGGGCTTTTGGTTCCTTCAGCTCCCTCTGGATCATTTCGGTGGTTTCAGTCGCCCCTTTGCCTTTTAAATGGGAGGCGTCGCGAATTTCCACTTTGTTGTTGTGTATCCACAGATAGACCAGTTTCGGGGACTTTCCACGGATAATGACCTTATCATACCCGGCATATTTCAGTTCGGGAGCCCAGAATCCCCCCATCATGGAGAATGCCATCAACCTGCTCTGGGGAGAGACAGTAGTAACAATGGTACGGTTACATCCCGGGGCAGGCGTACCGCAGAGCAGTCCTGCAGCAAATATCAGCAGGTTGTCGGGAGAAAAAGGTTCGACTTCCGGAGGCACCCTGTCCCATATTATTTTGGCGTTCGTCCCAAGCCCTCCCAGGTAGAGCTGTGTTTCGGCCGGGTCCGTCGCGACTCGCTCAATGCTTCCCCGGGTCAGGTCAATTTCCAGATTAAACCCTGTCTCTGCGTACCTCATCCTATTAGCCTTTTAACATCTTATATTCAAAAACAAACATACATAAAATTTTGCATACCACCCTAAACTGCACATTCAAAAATACTAAGAAAAGAATTTGGCAGGAAAAAATCCTGAAAGGTCTCATATGCATAAAGCTATTTATCTATGAAGTTGATATTTTTTTAATACTTTTGAAATTGTCTTCAGCAAATAATCCCGTTACAAAGTGCCGAAGCTCTGGAAACAGATATCAAAAATCAGCATTGATCTATGAACGATAACCTTGATCACTTATTCAAACCAAAAGCAGTAGCCCTGATCGGTGCTTCGGCGAAGGAGTTATCCATCGGGAATGTCATCATTAAAAACCTTGTCCATTACCAGTTCAGGGGCCCTGTTTACCCGGTAAATCCTAAAGTTGATGAGATCAGGGGGTTGAAGGCTTATCCTTCCATCCTGGATGTTCCCGGCGAAGTTGACCTCGTGAATATTGTGATCCCACCTCCCTTTGTTCCCGGAGAGGTTGAGAACTGCGGAAAAAAAGGGGTTAAGGCAATCATCGTAAATACGGCAGGTTTCAAGGAGATGGGGGCGGAAGGGCAGGCGCTTGAAGATGATTTTCTTGCGAGAGCCCGGAAGTACGGTATCCGGGTTGTAGGCCCCAACTGCCAGGGGATCATAAACTCGGATCCTGCCATCAATGCCTATAATAATTTTACATTTACCTACCCCGATCCCGGGCATATCTCGGTGGTTGCCCAGAGCGGGGGAGTTGGAGCTGTGCTCATGCAGGCATTTTACGACATGGGGATCGGCCAGCGGATGTATGCATCCAACGGGAACGGATCGGATGTATCTATCACGGAGATCGTCAGTTATTACGGAAAAGATGATGAAACAAGGGCGATTGTCCTGTATGCTGAGAGCCTTCAGGATCCCCTGGAGTTTATCTCAGTAGCCAGGCGTGTCACAGCCCGGAAGCCAATTCTGGCGATCACCGCCGGGCGGACAGATAAAGGGGCTGAAGCCTCCCGTTCCCATATCGGGGGAATGGCTGGCAGCATCTCTATGGACCTGATCTACAAAAAAGCCGGCATTCTTACATTCAGCAGCCAGGAGGATCTTTGCCACGCTGCTGTGGCGCTCTCTACGCAACCTGTACCAAAAGGGAATAAAGTTGGTCTCATCACCAATACCGGGGGGCCATCGGTGATTGCCATTGACGAGCTGGTGAGCTGCGGGCTCGAGATCCCTCCTCTTTCTGAGCAAGCGGCTGAACTACTTAAAGGAACCATGTTTGAATCAGCCTCCATCCATAACCCTCTGGATGTGGTTGCTACAGCCGGTCCCCCTCAATTCAGGAGTGCCTTCGAGGTGATGTTGAAGGAACCGCAATTTGACAGCATTTACCTCAATTTTGTCACCCCGCCGTTTGTTGATTGTGAAAATGTTGCCCGCGAGATTGTGGCGGCAGCAAAAGCAGGGAACAAACCGGTTGTATGCAATTATATGACGGATAAAAAGAAATGGAAAGGAACGTCAGAAATTCTTAAAGACGGAGAGATCCCTTGTTTTGATTTTGCCGAGACTGCAGCCCGGGCGCTTCATTCCCTGGTACGATACAACGGGATCAGGTCGGCGAAAGAGGGCACCGTAAAAACATTCACCGATGTGGACAAAAATTCTGTGAAGGCAATTCTTGACGACTCTGTGGAAAAAAAGATGGAAGTCCTGACAGCTGCCCGGGTTTACGGCATCCTGGAAGCGTATGGGATTCCGGTTGCCGCATGGAAAGTGGTACAGCATGCAGGTGAAGTAGGCGCGGCCGCAGCGGGCATAGGATTTCCTGTCGTCATCAAAGCCGATTCGGAAGAGATCATCCACAAAAGTGATGTTGGCGGGGTGGCTGTGAATATCCGTGATGAAGAAGAAGCAACCAACGTTTCGGCGAGTATGAAAAAGAAGCTGGGTAGCGGGATACAGTTTTTTATCCAGAAGTTCCTGCCCCAGGGCCGGGAACTGATCATAGGGGCAAAATCTTCAGAAGGGGTTGGTCATATCGTAATGTTCGGTTTAGGTGGTATCTTTGTAGAAATTCTCAAGGACGTAACATTCAACATAACCCCTGTTAGTGATATAGAAGCAACCGAGATGATCACTTCACTCAGAGCTTCTCCGCTGGTCGATGGCTTCAGGGGAGAACCAGGGATCAACAAACCGAAGGCCGTTGAGATCATTCAAAGGATCTCCATGCTGGTATCGGACTTCCCGGTTATCCGGGAATTGGATCTCAATCCGCTTTTTGCTCATGGAGATGAGATTTGTGTGGTGGATGCCAGGATGATCCTTTAATCAGGGAACCAATTAAAAAAACAGATACATATGGAGAAGACGAATTACAACATTGGAATCATGGGACTGGGGCCGATTGGTCAGACACTGGCGGTGCATTTCAAGCTGGCCGGTTGTGAAGTAGCGGTGACTGACCTTGACCGCGAGAAACTGAACCTGGTGAGGAAAGAAGGGATGGAACTCGTATCCAAGATAGAGAAAAAGTCTTATTTCAAATATGTTTACTATTCTGTGGAGGAGATGCTTGAACATGATTTTGACATCCTGGTATCTGCTGTAAAAGATTACCATGTCGACAACATCGTTAAAATCATTGAAGGGAACCTGAGGAAAAAAGTTTTTCTACTCAGCGCTCAGAATGGGATCGACATAGGGAAAAAGTACCAGGCCCATTTTCCCGAATCCTGTATTTTAAGGATGGTAATAAATTTTGCAGGAAATCTCCAGGCACCGAATGTAACAGCGATAAATTTCTTTAACCTGCCCAATTATGTGGGTTCGATGGATGATTCCCAGGAAGAGCTGGCCAAATGGATAGCAGCGGCTCTGTCATCCGTTGACCTTGGAACCGAGCCTGTAAATTCTTTTACCATCAACGACAAAATCTGGGAAAAAACCATCCTCAACGCTGCTCTATCTCCTTTGTGCGCCATTTCAAGGCTGACCATGAAAGAAGCCATGACCAATGCTGACACTCTGGAGGTTATTGAACAGATCCTTTATGAGGCGGTGCAGGTGGCATGTGCCGAATCCATAAAACTTCCGGATAATTTCATCAAAATGGCTATCAGGTATCTGAACAATGCCGGGAATCACATGCCATCACTGGCGATCGACCTGATCAACAAACGCGAAACCGAAATTGATTATATGAATGGCAAGATCGTTGACTACGGCCGAAAGCATTACATCAAGACGCCGATCAACCTCGTGCTCACAAACCTGGTCAATGCCATTTCCTGCAAGGATGGCGTAGGCAGATGCAAATAAGCTTTGTCGTAAGGAATCAGATCTAACCAACTGTATATGGAACCAAAAATTCAATCATGGCAGATGACGGCGCCGGACGCCGACTTTCAGCTTTCCGAAGAACCATTCCCTGAACTTGAAGCCCATGAGGCGCTCGTTCAGATTGCCGGGTGTGGAGTATGTCATACCGATCTCAGTTTCTGGCATTACGGAGTGAAAACAAAAAAAGAACTCCCGCTAGCCCTGGGGCATGAGATCAGTGGAAAGGTGATTGCCGGGCCTAAAGAGTGGACTGGGAAAAATGTGATCATTCCTGCTGTCCTTCCATGCGGTGAGTGCGAATTGTGCAAAAAAGGACGCAGCAACATGTGTCAGAAACAACTGATGCCGGGAAATGATTTTCACGGAGGATTTGCATCACATATCAAGGTGCCTGCAAGGTTTCTATGCCCTGTTCCTGACACCTTACTGGCTAAATACCCGCTGGAGAAACTCTCGGTAATTGCCGATGCAATCTCCACCCCTTACCAGGTTATCAAAAAGTCGGAGCTTGAACCAGGGGATTTGGCAATCGTTATTGGCGTAGGAGGAGTAGGCATTTATGCGGCCATGATTGCCCGGATCTTCGGAGCAAAAGTGATTGCCCTCGATATTGACGAGGTCAAGCTGGAAACTGCTAAAAAGAATGGTGTGGAGGCAGTTCTTAACATCAAAAGCCTTGATATAAAGGCGATTAAAGAAAACATCAGGGAAATCGCCAAAGGACTTGGCGTGTCGCGTTATGGATGGAAGATTTTCGAGGTTTCGGGAACAAAGCCCGGCCAGGAACTTGGATTCAACCTGCTTACATTTACTTCAACCCTGTCCATCGTCGGATTCACTCTCGACAGGACCGAAGTCCGCCTGAGCAACCTGATGGCGTTTGATGCCAAAGTGATTGGGACCTGGGGCTGCAAGCCGGAACTCTACCCGGAAGTTGTTGATCTCATCGACAGTGGCAAGCTTGAGATTGACGGTTTCATCGAGACTTTCCCTCTTTCCAGGATCAACGAAGTATTCCGGAACACACTGAACCATGCCTACAGCAAGAGGTCGGTCCTGGTGCCTGATTTTAAATAACCATAAAAAACAAGAAACCATGTTAGCAAGTCACAACCTTACCGAGATTACCTACAAGGAGATCCTGTTCGAGAAGCGTCCCTGCAAGGATTGGCAGGGAAATCCCGTTGAAGGGCTCTACAACGCGTGGATCATCCTGAACAATCCGCAACAGTATAATTCCTATACCACCGAAGCCGTCAAAGAGGTAATTCTGGCCATGCGGGAAGCCTCCAACGACCGGAGCGTGGTTGCTGTCGTCTTCACCGGAGTGGGGGATAAAGCCTTCTGCACCGGTGGAAACACCAAAGAGTATGCTGAGTACTATGCCGGCAATCCGCAGGAGTACAAGCAGTATATGCGCCTGTTCAACGATATGGTCTCTTCTATCCTGATGAATGATAAACCAGTGGTTTGCCGGGTAAACGGAATGCGGATCGGCGGAGGACAGGAGATAGGGATGGCATGCGATTTCTCCATTGCACAGGATTTCGCACGGTTCGGACAAGCAGGTCCCAGGCATGGGAGTGCCCCCGACGGTGGCTCTACCGACTTTCTCCCCCTTTTCGTCGGCATTGAAAATGCCATGTTCTCCTGCACCGTATGTGACCCCTGGTCGGCATACGAAGCGTTGCGCTGGGGATTGATCACTGAACTGGTCCCGGCACTGAAAGTGAACGGAGAGTTTGTCCCTAATCCCCTGGTTTACACTGAGCAATGGGCAAACAGCAAAGGGCAGATCGTCTACGGGAAACCGAAAACCGGGGAGGAGCTTGCCAATGGAAAAGCGTTGATGAAATCGGGGGAGATGGACCTCTCCCTGCTTGACGAAGCTGTTGACCGTTTCTGTACCAAGCTGATGTACCTGATGCCCAATTGCCTCAGCAAAACCCTTAATTCCCTGCGTAAGCACAAGCTGGAACACTGGGATAAAAACAAGGAGAATAACAGGGACTGGCTGGCTCTTAATATGATGACGGAAGGCAAAGCCGGCTTCAGGGCTTTCAATGATGGCCCGAAAGATAACCGTGAAGTGGACTTCATCAGGTTACGACAGATGCTTGCCGAAGGCCATGAGTGGAATGACGAACTGATCAAAGAGACTTCACCGGTTAAATAATCTTGAGACAGTCTCACCAAAAATCAAGTTTATGGAAAAAATAAAGGTTGAGTACGTTTTTGAAAATTCCGTTGTACGGGTGGTCCTCGACGATGGAAAAGCAAACATTCTTGACAGTATCATGTTGAAAGAGATCTCTGATCTTCTGGAGTCGTTAAAAGTGAATAATGATATCAAGTTGATAACATTCGAGGGGGCAGGAGGGAATTTCTCATACGGGGCGAGTGTGGCAGAGCATACGAAAGAGAGAGCAGCGGAAATGCTTGAGGGTTTTCATAAGATGTTTTTCACGCTTATTGATCTTCATATCCCTGCGCTGGCGAAGCTGTCGGGACAATGCCTGGGAGGGGGATTCGAACTTCCTCTGGCATGCAACTTTATCTTTGCCGACAAAACCGCGAAAATCGGACAGCCTGAAATTATCCTTGGCGTTTTTGCCCCTCCGGCTTCCGTGATATTGCCCCTGAAAGTTGGCAATGCCAGGGCAGAAGAATTGCTGATCACCGGAAAAATAATTTCTGCGGATGAAGCTGAATCGATAGGACTTGTCAATGAAGTATTTGAAGACAAGGCTGCCATGGATGCAGCCACCGAGGAATGGATCAGTAAATATATTCTGAAAAAGAGCGCTTCGTCACTTCGTTTTGCCACCAGGGCGGCACGGGCCTCTTTTGATTATTTCATGCTGAAGAATCTTCCGGCTTTTACTGAAATGTATGTTCAGGAGTTGATGGAGACCCATGACGCAAATGAAGGGATCAATGCATTCCTGGAGAAAAGGAAACCGGAGTGGAGGAATTGTTAAACACCTCACCCCTGTGCCCCCTCTCCTGAAGGAGATGGGGTGAAAAGGGTGTGCCAAACGAATTCAGAATGAGTGAAAGAGGAACACAGGACAAAACGGAACTGATTAGGTTGAAGTCGGCGGCAGACCTTCGCAACACGATGGATGCCTACTTTTCAAGGCTAAAAGAGGCTTCTGAGACCCGAAACCGAAAAATTGCCTGGTGCACGAGTGTCGGACCGGCAGAATTGTTGTATTCGATGGGGTTCGAGGTCTATTTTCCCGAGAACCACGGGGCCATGCTGGGGGCTGGTAAGAATGCCGACAAGTATATCCCCACGGCTGTTGCCCGGGGATACTCACCCGATATCTGTTCCTACCTCACCAGCGACATCGGGGCTTTCCTGCAGAATGAGACACCACTTCAAAAGAGTGGTTTTGCCTCTGTTCCAACCCCCGACATCCTCGTTTACAATACAAACCAATGCAGGGAAGTGGAGGATTGGTTCACATTCTATTCCAGGCATTTCAACGTACCTGTTGTTGGCATCCATACCCCTTTGTGCATCACCGACCTGAGCCCTGAAATCATCAAAAGTGTCTCAGACCAGTACCATAGGATCATTCCCGAGCTTGAAAAGGTAGCAGGGAAAAAGTTCGACATGGACAGGTTCCGGGAAACTGTTGGCTTGTCGCACGATGGATGCGTGCTTTGGAAAAAGGTCCTTCAAAAAGCAAGGCACATCCCTTCCCCCATTAATTTCTTCGATTCCGCGATCCATATGGGTCCTATTGTAGTGATGAGAGGCACCAGTCATGCCGTTGATTACTACAACATTCTCCTCAAAGAGCTGGAGGAACGAATTGAAACAAACATCAGCGCCGTTCCTTCCGAACGCTTCAGAATTTACTGGGAGGGGATGCCTCTCTGGTACAAGCTGAGCAGCATGGCCAAATTATTCGCCCAACTCAACACCTGCATCGTCGCTTCAACATATTGTAACAGCTGGGTGTTTGATGACCTCGATCCGGCCGATCCTTTCGGATCTTCAGCGCTTGCATACAGCAAACTATTCATTGTAAGGTCCGACACAGTAAAGGAACGTGTCCTGTCCGATCTCCTGCATGAATTTACCGTTCAAGGAATCATCTATCATGATTCGAAAACATGTGCCAGGAATTCCAACAACCGTTTCGGATTGCAGAACCGGTTGTTCAACCAGACAGGTATCCCGTACCTTGAGATCAACGGCGACCTCAATGATCCACGTTGTTACAGCGAAGAGCAAAGCATCATTGCGATCGAAACGTTTGTTGATCAACTGGCAGGGAGGGGGTGAGACGTGGGACGTAGGACGTAGGAAGTGGGACGTAAGAAGTAACAGGAAAGAGAAACCCGAAACACTGAACGCAGAACCAGAAACACTGAACGCAGAACCCGAAACACTGAACGCAGAACCAGAAACACTGAACGCAGAACCCGAAACACTGAACGCAGAACCCGAAACAGATTATGTACAGATTGGGAATAGATCTTGGATCTTCGTATACAAAAGGAGTGTTGGTTGACGAAAACAACCGGATGGTGGCTTTTCATTGTGTGAAGACCGGGTATGACTTTAAAAAGTCCTCCGGGAAGATCATTTCTCATTTCGAGGAGAATCACAAAATCAAGTACCCGGTTTATACATGCGGGTACGGACGTGATCAGGTAGAGGCTGATTCCGTTTCCAATTCCGAACTGATCGCCCTGGCCAGGGCTGTCTATGCGATCTATCAACGTTCCTGCTCCATCATCGACATTGGCGGACAGGACACAAAGTTTATCCAGATAAACGAGCAGGGACAGGTGGATAAATTCAAAATGAACCGGAAATGTGCGGCAGGGACCGGATCTTTCCTGGAGGAGATCGCCTTCAGGCTGGATGTGACGCCGGAGGAATTTACTGATTTTGCGAAAAAAGCAACGCAGGAGGTAAAGATAAACAGCTATTGCACTGTTTTTGCCATCTCGGAAATTGTGGGAATGATCAAGACCGGCGCAACCTTGCCCAACATCATCATAGGCATCTATAACTCTATAATTTTAAGGTCGATAGAAATGTCTTTGGTAGAAGACCACCTGGTGATAACAGGCGGATTGCCGGCTATGCACCCCACTATTGTCAGGCTGTTTAAAGAGAGGTATCCCGATTCCGACAGCCCCGAGCATTCGCAGTACCTTGCAGCATATGGTTGTGTGCTGTTAAACAGTAATAACGTTAAACAAGGAGGTATGCATGAAAGAAGTTGAATCCATGTTCCCCAAAGCACGAATACCATACGGCACATGGGGTAGCAGCTATTTCCCGGCCTGGCAGACTTCGGCATTGTCAGAAGTAAATATCGGCCAGTTTGCCGGGGAGGCGATGGCCGGTATTTTGGGGAAACGGAAAGTTCCCAGTAAAAAACTCGAATATCTCATTATCGGTTCGACCATTCCTTATCACTGGAAATTCTGGAATGCCCCGCTCATAGCCAGTTGTCTGGGCCACCGGATCCCAGGATATCACATGGAACAGGCCTGTGCTACAGGGCTCAGTTCGGTGATCATAGCAGGCTCTGAAGTGAATGCCGGATCATATGATACTGTTGGTGTTCTGACTTTCGACCGAACCAGCGATTCGCCTGTTGGCGTGTTTCCCGAGCGCCGCTCTTACCGCAGGACAGAAGCCCTGGTTGATGTATGGGATAATTTTGGCTTTGATCCTGCTACCGGCGGTTCCATGATTGCCACTGCAGGGGTTGCTGCGAGAAAATACAAAATTGATCGCTCCGAAGTGGATGAACTGACCTACCTGCGGTACAAACAGTATTTTAACGCTAAACATTCAGGTTTCCTGGACCGTGTCCTTTTCCCGTTTGAGATCTTGAATGTCCAGGGAAGACTTACCGGTAAAATAGACGATGATTTCGGGGTTCGCGAGATCAGTTTGCAGGCGTTGAGAAGCATGCGTGAGCTGGATTCCTGCGTAACGGCAGGAGGCCAAACACACGCCTCGGACGGTATGGCAACACTACTCGTAACTTCACCAGAGAAGGCAAAAGAGCTGAGTTTAAAACCTGAGATCGACATCAGGTTCATCGCCAAAGTAGATATCCGGACATTGCCAGGATTAATGCCCGAAGCACCGGGACTTGCAGTAAAAAAGCTGATGCAGCGTACCGGATTGACCATGGATGATATGGCAGTTGTAAAGAACCATAATCCTTTTGCCGTCAATGACGCCATTTTTGCTAAAACCATGAATTACGACTGGCGGAAGATGAACAATACGGGCTGTTCGCTAGTCTGGGGCCATCCCCAGGCACCGACACTTACCAGGATCCTGATGGAGGCGCTGGAAGAGGCAGTTGATCTTGGAGGGGGGTATGTACTGATCTTCGGATGTGCTGCCGGCGATGTTGGCACTGCAGCGATTTTCAAAGTTTCCTGATATGGTGTAATTCGCACATTATACATGTTCTGTTTTTGTCGGTTTACCAAAAGACGACAATAGAATAATAGAACAACTGAATAACGGATAACAAGGTTAAATGAATGATTAGCAATATGATAGATCAAATGCGGGCATCAACACTCCAGACCCTTGGACTTGGTTCGGTACTGGAGATTTTTCAAAACGGGAAACTTCCTGTCACGGCAGAAGAGTTGGTCGACCGTGTTTTCGGAAAACCAGGCCAACGAGGAGCCCTTGTCATTTCAGGTGCCAATGGCATCGTGGGGGCCGGCAAGGCTATGCAGCTAGGTTCACGGCTTGAACCATACGGAGTTCCCATCATAGCTCTTGATTTTCCGGGAGTTCCTGATGGAATGGCAAAACAGTATCCCGGCCTTGTAGCAGCTTTCGGGAGAGGAAACGCCAATAAGATCATGGGCAATATCATTCGGTATTCATATGATGGAAAGGAACTGCCGGAAGCTCTTTCGGCACATAATCCCAGGTTTCTTCTGGAGGCTATTCCGGAAATTCTGGAAGTCAAAAAGGAGCATTACAAACTTTTCAGATCAAAATTCCCCTCAATAGATATCTGGTCGGTTACCTCAGGATTTCCCAGCTCCGCTCTCGGTGTCGGGATAGCGCATCCCGCATTTCCCCATGAGATCAACAAAATATGGGAAATCGTCGAACCGCAACCTTCAGCAAGTTCCCAGCTTCTCTGGGCACTGGGACTGATCCCGATGCCGGTTGGCGACCAGTGGTCCTTCGTTCTGGATGTTTTGTTTTGCGGACTCACCAACGCAGCCACAAGATTCTCTGAAGCGACAAACATGCCCTTCTGGAAGGCAGATAAGTACATCAGAAAATACATGGGACCGAATCCCTTCAGGGCTCACGATGCCATCGGGGCAGCCGGCGCCAATTTCCTTTCATGGTCCTGCCTGCATCACCTGAGCCAGCATTACGGTGAGTTGTTTACACCATCTTCCACCTTTGATGAAAAGAAGGAAAGCGGAGCGAACTGGTATCCCCCCGACCATTTCCGCCCGGTCGTGGATTGGTCAATGAATCCTGAAGAATACGCCGAATTCAATGCCCGGATCCTTGGAGCGCTTTTCCAGATGGCCAGCCTGATGATCCATGAAAACCGCTCCCATTTTTCCCAGATGAACCTGATAGGAGAACTGTGTGCTCAATTCAGTAGAGGGATACTGGCTGTCATCCGGAGCTATGGCAAAGAGGATGCACTCAGGCTGGTAGCTGACTATCACAGGCTGGATCCTTCGGCCGCCAAAAAAGCCTGGCACCCCGATGCTTTTGATAGGATTACCAGCCCCGAATGGCAACAATTATACGTGAACGCCGAACACGACGGGAAAGTCGGGGTTATTTCAATCAATCGTGAAAGCTATAATTCTGATGTCAACGACGAATTGAACAGGGCAATGGATTGGCTGAAATCGCAAGGGATAGAAAATGTGATCGTCTCAGGCGATTTCCACCTTTCAACCCAGATGACAGGGGCCGATATCACAGATTTTTTCCCCGCTGTTGAAAATGCACAAACAGGCATCGGCCTGGCAGCCTCCTGGTCGGCCACTGCAAGACGGTTGAATGATGAGTTCAGGACATCAGTGGGCGTCATCACTGGAAAACGTTGCCTTGGAGGGTTTCTTGAACTGATGATGCATTGCCATTTTCTCCTGGCTGAAGAGAATGCCAGCCTTGGAATGCCTGAAGTAACCCTGCCCGTCATCCCGGGCATGGAAGGATGCCATTGGCCGTTCAGGAAAGTCACGCCCGATAAATACCCCGAACTTCTTACGTTATTGCTGATGGGCAAACCCGTTAGGGCAAAGGATTCAGTTGGCTGGCTTACCGATTTTACCGGACCATTGGAAGAGACAATTAAAATGGCATGGAAAATTGCTTCCGGATCCGGTCATGGTTTAAAAAAGCGGGAAGTGATCAGGGAAAGGCTGATAAATGTGACGAAAGACCTGCCCGGAATGGAAGATACCGATGACCAGTCACTGGAGGAAGCCAGAAAAGCCATTATCGGATGCATACGGGATTCCTGTGATCTACCTTTGTCAGAAACCTTGTTGTTGCAGGCAACCATTTCGGGCAATTTTATGACTACCTCATTATGTAAAAAAGGGGTCATTGGATCAGCGTATTTAAAAACATGGAAAGTTTAATGTTATTTTAATACACAGATCGATAGTTATTTATAATCTAATTGAAATGAAACCGGAACACTGTGGCGTCGTCATTCTGGCTGCCGGCCGGTCGGAGAGGATGAAGGAGTACAAAGCCCTTTTGCCGTTCGACGCGAAGGAAACGTTCATAGAGAGGATTGTATCGACTTTTTCCACATGGGGTTGCGGCGAGATTGTTTTGGTGACAAACCCGGAAACACAAAAGGAGATGGAGAAACTTGAACTGATTCCCAGGGAGGTGAAGGTTGTCATCAATCACAACCTGGAACTGGAACGCTTTTACTCGGTGAAGCTGGGACTTGGAGCTATCCTTAATTCACGCTACTGTTTTATACAGAATATTGACAATCCGTTTGTTGACAGTTCAGTTCTTGACCTTCTGTACCAAAACAGGAGTGAGAAAGCATATGTTTCTCCGGTGTTCAACCACAAAAAAGGTCATCCGGTTCTTCTCAACCGCCATGGGATCAGGACAATTTCTGAATGGACTGATCATGCAGCCAACCTGAAGGAGGTTTTGGGCATAATGGAATGCCGGACAGTGGAAATGCCCGACGACCGGGTTCTGATCAACATCAACGACCCGAAGGAGTATCAACGATATTTTTTACCTACCCCCCATAGCGAGGGATTTATTGAGAATAAACGATGGAACTGATCTACAATAAAATACTCGAAGTCCTGAGATCCGGGCAGAAAGCTGCGGTATGCACTGTGGTGGCCACCCGCGGATCATCGCCTTTGAAAGCCGGCGCCAAGATGATCGTGTGGGAGAACGGAAAGATATTCGGCACCATCGGCGGAGGCCCTTTGGAACAAGCCACCATCGGGGATGCCATCCGGGTCATCAAAAAAATGACTCCTGAGCACATCGTTCATGACCTGAAAGCCCAGCATGACATGTGCTGCGGAGGATCAATGGAAATTTTTATCGAACCGCTTATGCCATCAAAAAAATTATTCATGTTCGGAGGTGGCCATGTTGGGAAGGCCGTCGTCAAACATGCCCTTGACCTCGACTTTGAGATCACCGTCACCGACAGCCGGGAAGAGATCTTCAACGACTGGCCGTTTACAGGATTTCACACGGCTATCGGAGACTTCCCCAAAATGATGCCTACCCTCCCTTACGATGACAATACCTTCATCGTCATTGCCACGCCGGACCACCCGACTGACAATGAGGTGCTGGCTTACTGCATCCAAAAACCACACAGGTACCTTGGGATGATCGG
>Ga0172371_10007940_pt1 | contig 14944 bp, 9 predicted proteins | sample Lak12m_FD_114543 | JGI IMG/M metagenome (GOLD analysis project Ga0172371, IMG submission 114543) | Freshwater microbial communities from Kabuno Bay, South-Kivu, Congo - kab_022012_12m | ecosystem: Environmental > Aquatic > Freshwater > Lake | place: Democratic Republic of the Congo: South-Kivu... | reverse complement strand
GCTTCCTGGAGGGCGTCGGCGATGTCGTCGAGCGTCAGAAAGCCCTTGTCCTGTCCCTGTGAGATGAGGTTTTGAGTCAATTCAGTTGGTAGCTCAGTCATAGATGTCACTTTTGTTTATCTTTCTATTTGTCGCTGTCTTATCCTTTATTTGCCCATTTTGGACAAATGCCAAGCGGCCATTGTAGCACAGTCGTCAATCTTTTTCTTTCGCCGCCCCTTCTTGAACCGGCTGCAATTCTCATATTTCTGACGCTGAGAATCGGGAGACGGGTTCGGGCCGGACGGCTACGGATACTCTGGCCGGCAGGCTCAACCCCAGGGCAGGCGGGCGGACAAATTAGTATTCCCGGCCTCCAGGCCGTTCAAACTCGACCATTCAAGCTAAAAAAACAGTAGTGCCGCCTGCCGGCAACACTACTGTAGGCCTTAAAAACAGGGTTGTCAGATATTTATCGCCGGCGTCAGGATTTGCTGCCCGGATCGACTTTCTTGCCCCTCATGCGCATCAACGATCCTACGATGACGCAAGTCACGGCGACGAGTACATACAGCCCAATAGCCACACCTGTAACTGGTAACAGAACTCCGTACATCTTCCACACCTCCTCAGGCTCGCCACTAACTCGCGGGCAACCGACGCTGGGAAATCTTCGCCTCATCTATCAAATACCCGCCCAATAACTTTTCAAGCACCCCCGGCAGTGGGCTTGCTCACACTATCTATTTCGACTTTCTGATCGCTTTCAGTAGTATTTTCATCGTTTTCATAGGTTTTAATGTCGACGTCTACGTTTCGCATCAGTTCGGACAAGGTCTTGGGTGATCTGCCGGCAACACGATCTTCCTCGCGTCTGCCCTGGAAGGGTCCAGCCAGATTTTCGAGCAGACGGTCGGTGGTTCGACGCGCCTGTGAGCCGCCGGCCCCCGGCAGTACCAGCACCAGCCGCTTGTCTTTCAGAGCCGCGGCGGTGTCGGTTCTCCTCAGGCCCCGCGTAATGGCACGGAAAGCCTCGGCGAACTGCTCCTTGTCGGTTTTTTTCATGTCGATGGTCGCCACCGAGACGCGCTGCCTTTCCCGCTTGGCCCGCGCAATGCGCTCATCGAGTTGCCGGTAGAAAAGTTCGTCGCTGAACTGCTGTTGGTAATCAAGGTATTGATCACCGGTAACAGGCATAACCAGTCTGCCCATGAACGGTGTGGGCTTTTCTGCCCGAAGTCCGTTGATGTACTCGATGGCGCCGATAATGCGCGAAGCTGCCTGCCCGTCCCCGTAAGGGCTCATGCCCTGTGTCATCGCGGTGTAGGTAGCGGAGTTTGTGAGCAGTTCGGTGGCGGCGGAAACAATTGCCTGCTTCGAAGTGCCAACTATGCGAGCCTGGCCTGCCTGCACAGCCTCGGGCCTTTCCGTCACATCGCGAAGGACCAGGACCGGCTTAGCCAGAGCCGGCGCTTCTTCCTGCAAACCGCCGGAATCCGTCAATACCAGGTGGCATCTTGAGAGCAGGTTAGCCATGTCCATGTAATCCAGAGGGTCAACCAGATGGATCCGCTCGGTATTGCCAAGCAGGCTTTGCACCGGGATCCGCACCTTCGGGTTGCGATGCACCGAGAAGACCACTTCAATATCGGGGAACTTCTCAATGATGGTCATGATGCCCGCGCAGATATCGAGTATTGGTTTGCCGAAGTTCTCGCGCCGGTGTGACGTGACTACCACCAGCCGTTTGCCGTCACCACCGACGTCGTTAAGCAGGGGATTGGCATATTTGTAGTCGGGTCTCACTGCCTGGAAAAGGGCATCGATGACGGTGTTGCCGGTGATGAAGATCTTGTCCGCGTCGACGCCTTCGTTTCTCAGGCTTTCCCAGGCGGTGACTGTGGGTACGAAATGGATGTCGGCCAACTGGGTGATCATGGAGCGGTTGATCTCCTCGGGAAACGGCCGGTATTTATCATAAGTCCGCAGGCCGGCCTCAACATGGCCCACGGCCGTTTTCTGATAAAAAGAAGCGAGACAGCCGGCAAAGGCTGTAGTCGTGTCCCCCTGGACCAGCACCAGGTCGGGCTGCTCCGTGGAGATAAGCTCCTCAACGCCGCGCAGCGAGCTGACCGTGACATCGCTGACAGCCTGGTCGGGCTGCATGATGTCGAGGTTATAGTCGGGTTCGATGCCGAACTGGCCGAGAGCCTGACCCAGCATCTCGCGATGTTGCCCAGTAGTGACGAGAACGGAGTCGAAATTGGGTGAGCTTTCGAGTTTGCTGATTACGGGAGCAAGCTTGATCACCTCAGGCCTGGTCCCGAAAATCGTCATGGTTTTGATTCTATTCAAGGCTTACTCCCCGAAGCCCGGATGTTGCCCTCAAAGGCACTATATTTGCCCCTCAAAGGTACTGTTATCACCAATTTCGGCAAATCAAACGATATTCATGATGGCTTTAGAATATGCGAATTAACCAAGAAATGGCTCAACAATGCCATTTTGCAGCCCTTTTTATTAAAGCTGATAAGGTTAAGACCGATACGAGTAGTGGCTACAGAAGGTAGTCGAATCTCGGTTCACTGTTGCTGGCGGGGGAGTAGCCAGGTTCCGGGTGATAAGGGCAAAGCTTCGGAAACGGAGTGGCGCAAAGCCAAGGGTCTAAGGTCTTCGGACTATGACAGCCTAGCTGCCGCCGAGGAGGCCTGGCAAGATGTTTCGCCTCGCTGCAATAATCATCACCATCGTTCTATTTGTGGTACTGTTCGTCGGTACCATCGGCTCGCCCGCCGCGGTAGCGGCATCCCCCTCGGTCCAGGTCGGCGTCTTCTTCACGCAACCGCAGTCTCAGGAAGATCAGATTCCCACTCTCAACCAGCTGCATGAACTCGAAGCCAGTATCGGCAGGCAGACGGACGTCTTCCTCTGGTACGAGGAGATCGCCGAGGACTTCTACGCCGATGCCTTCCGGCCTATGGCTCAGGAAGGACGCATGATCCAGCTGGCGTGGGAACCGCATGATTTCCTGCTGGATCCCAACAATCAGCCCGAATACCGGCTCGTGAATATCACCAACGGTCATTTCGATAACGATATCAGGCGCTGGGCTCGCCAGTTGAGGGACTTCGGTTATCCCATCTACTTCCGGCCGATGTGTGAGATGAACGGGGACTGGGTGTCCTGGGGCGGCAACGCCAACGGCAACCATCCTCAGGACTATATTCCTGCGTGGCGGCACGTGCACGATATCTTCGTTCAGGAGGGCGCAACCAACGTCAAGTGGGTCTGGTCCCCTAACCGGGATGGCTCCATCGCCGAGGCGCAGGCGACTTTCAACACATATTATCCGGGCGACAATTATGTGGATTACATCGGGATGGACGGGTACAACTGGGGCACCCTGTATGACACTCCGGACTGGACCTCGTGGTGGCAGAGTTTCGAGGAGGTATTCGGTCCCAGTTATGATGTGGCCGTCGCCAATACCAACAAGCAGGTAGTTATCGCTGAGACCGCGACCACCGAAGTGGGGGGCACTCCGCAGAACGGTGGCAAGGCCCAGTGGATCACGGATGCGTTCAACTCCCTGTCGACCCGTTTTCCCCGCGTGGCGATGATGACCTGGTTCAACGTCGACAAGGAGACCGACTGGAGGATCAATAGCTCAACCGCCAGCCTGGAAGCCTTCCGCGCGGCGATGCAGGGTTCCGATACCACACCACCAACGGTATCCATCGCGACACCTACTCTGAACGCGACCGTGGATGGCAGCGTCCCGGTGAGCGTGAGCGCCACCGACGACGAGGCGGTCGATCGTGTAGAGCTGTACGTGGGTGACCAGCTGCTTGGAACAGACACGACGGCCCCTTACGACTTCTCGTTCAACTCTGCTGCTTACACGGACGGATCTTATGACCTGAGCGCCAGGGCATATGATGCCGCGGGCAATGTCGGGACAGCCTCGACGCCGGTTGTGATCGATAACGGCGCTGACAAGAATTATTTCTTCGGCTGGTACGACAGCGCTTCTCCGGGGATGAAGACCTGGGTCATCCTCGGCAATCCCGGTGACTCCGTGCAGCACGCGGATGTCTACGTGGGCGGCGTACTGCGGGGCAGCTACAACATCGCACCGCAGCAACGTGCGACTCCGCTATATGCCGGCCTGGCCAGCGGCCCGGTCAAGGTAGTCTCCACAACCGGCGGTGACCTTCTGGTGAGTGAGAGGGTTACTTATAACGGGACCTTCGCTGAACTGCCGGCTGTGCCTGAGGCCGATCTCTCCAGCGAGCAATACCTGTCCTGGTACGACGCCGCTTCCGCGGGTATGAAGAACTGGATCGTCATCGCCAACGGCGGTTCCCAGACTGCGCAGGTAGACGTGTATATCGCCGGTCAGCTGAAAGGCCACTATGCAGTCGGCGCCGGCGGGGTAATCCTTCCTGAATATCCCGGCACCATGAACGGTCCGGTGCGCGTGGTATCCACCAACGGGCAGCCTCTCAACGTCAGCAGCAGGGTCATATATAACGGTGCTTTTAACGAGGTCGGCAGTAAGTCTGCCGCACAGCTTACATCTGAGTACCACTTCACCTGGTACGACGAGCAGAGCGAGGGCATGAGGACCTGGATCGTTGTCGGCAATCAGGGAAGCGAAGCCACGCAGGTCTCCGTATATGTGGCAGAGCAGCTGGTGGGCATCTACGATGTGCCGGCCGGTGGCAGGATCACTCCTGACTATCCTGGTTTGATGAATGGTCCGGTCCGGGTCGTGTCGACGGGCGGTCAGCCGCTTATCGTCGGGCAGAGGTCACTCTACAGAGGCTCCTTCGAGGAAGTTCCGGGCACGGTTACGACCGACCTGGTAAACCGCCAGTGGTTCACATGGTACGACAACGTGTCTACCGGAATGCGCACCTGGATCCTGGTCGGTAATCAGAGCTCCGCAACAGCCGAAGTGGATGTGAAGATCGGTGGTGCCGTGGTCGGGCACTATTCAATTCCCGCCGGCGGGCGCGTGACTCCGACCTTCCCGGGACAGATGAACGGTCCGGTCCAGGTGGTCAGCTCCGACAGCCAGGCTCAACTGGTGGTCAGCCAGCGGACGACATTCAACAATTCCTTTGACGAGCTCCCGGGAATGCTGATTCGCTGACGAGTGAGCCGTTTCTGCGGGCGGGAGAGGCTGACGGTTAAGGATTTGTCGACAACTGCCGACTGACAGAGTCTACATACGACTTGTAGGGCTTCGCGGGCTTTAGGTGGCAGCAATCTGGTGGGGGGTACCAGATGTTTGCAACAGCGTTTAGAAAATCGATCCTGTACGGAATAGTTGGCGCGTCGTTAGGCGCCATTTATGCATTCGTAGCCGTGTTCGTGCTGGAACCGCGCCTCGACGCCGATCTGCAGAAGATACATCTTATCCTGGCGCCCCTGATGCTGGGCGCCATTGCATTTCTGATAGGGAGGCATGCCGAGCTGCTCGAGAACGCCAAGAAGCGTTTCTCGTCTCTCACCCATCAGGCCATCGTCGAAAAAGACTGGGACGTCGAATTCGAGGATGAACATATTCCGACCTGCTGGAAGCTGAAGAACTGCAAGCATATCGAGTGTCCGGTATACGGCATGGAGCATCTTCGCTGCTGGCTGATTGCCGGTACATTCTGCCGGGGCGAGGTCCAGGGACATTTCGCTCACAAGCTGGGCAACTGTTCAAATTGCATCGTCTATCAGACAGCGCTGGCTCATAGCCCGGTGAGCGAGATCGGTGAGAATTTCAACAGCCTGATGTGGGTGTTGCGCGAGAAAGAGAATATGCTCAGCAACGCCAACGAAGAGCTGCAAGGCCAGTATGCCGAGCTGGAGGAGCATCATCGCCGGGCAAGGGAGATGGCGAACACGGATGGCCTGACCGGCCTCCGGAATCACGGCCACTTCCAGAACTATCTGCACAAAGAGGTCGACCGCGCCAAGCGCTACCAGAATCCACTGGCCCTGGTCATGATCGACCTGGATAACTTCAAGACTGTAAACGACAAGTTCGGCCATCAGAAGGGTGACGCGGTCTTGAAGAAGGTCGGCGAGCTGCTGCGCAACGAGATCAGGGAGATCGATTACGCGGCCCGGTATGGCGGCGAGGAGTTCATCGTGGTCATGCCGGAGATCAATGGAGTGCAGGCTGTTCACGCGGCTGACCGGTTGCGCCGTAAGTTCGAGATGCTTTACAAGGAAGTAGGGCTGCCGGAAAACCAGACGGCGGCCAGTTTCGGCGTTGCCGATTTTCCCGCCTGCGCCGCGGATAACAACAGTCTCATCGCCGCGGCTGACAGCGCGCTGCTATTCGCCAAGCGGCAGGGACGCAACCGCGTCGCGTACTTCCGTGACCTGTCCGAGGCCGAGCTCAACACCGACGATCTGGACAATCTGAACAGCCGGCTGGAGGGTGCCGGTTTCCAGACGATCCGCGTGCTGGCGGCGGCCGTCGACGCCAAGGATCAATATCCCGAGAACAAGAATGACGTGTCCAGGTTCGCGATCAGTATCGCGCGGAAGCTCAGCTTCAAGCAGCATCAGACCGAAGCGCTGGTGCTTGCCGCCAAGCTTCATGACATCGGTAAGATCGGGGTGCCGGTGCAGATTCTGCAGAAGCCGGACAAGCTCTCATCCGAGGAACTGAGCCTGCTGCGTCAGCATCCGCAGATGGGGGAGAGGATCCTCCAGGAGGCGAACCAGATCCAGGAGATGATCGCGGCGGTGCTGTATCATCACGAACGCTGGGACGGCAAGGGTTATCCGGAGGGATTGAAGGGTGAAGAGATACCGCTGATGGCAAGGATCATCGGCCTGCTCGATGCCTATCGGGCGATGCTCTGCGACCGCCCATATCGCAAGGCGCTGAGCGGGGAGGAGGCCATCGCGGAGCTGGAAAAGGGTGCGGGGACCCAGTTCGATCCTGCACTGGTCAAGCTGTTCGTCACACAGCTGCGCGAAGAGGAGAAGAAGCCGAAGCTGCGGCGGGTGGTTTAATCGGAAGTTCTGGTACGCCCGACAGGAATTGAACCTGTAACCTTGGGATTAAGAGTCCCCTGCTCTGCCAATTGAGCTACGGGCGCACATGTAACATGGTTCAGCTGCCTGGCTGAACGAGGAAATAGTCTAGCATACCCCGCGGGGCGGTTGAAACCGGGGAACCGCTTCGGTTCTGCCGCTATGTCAGCCGCAGCTCCGCAACGATTATCTATCCTTCCTGGAGCGTCACGGTCAGGGCATAGGTCACGAAGATGGCATACCAGGCGCCGCAAAGCAGCAGCATCCACCAGCTGAGAGTGTGCTTGATCTTCATCCACAGAAACAGCAGCCCTCCGGATGCCAGGGCGATGCCCGCGCTGACCATCGAAACCGTATCGAGCTCCCAGGTCGTGAACAGCAGGCCGATCGATACCGGGAAGGTGCTCTGGAATACCAGGGCGCCGGTGATGTTTCCCAGGGCTAGCGTGTCCTTGCGCGAGCGAATCCACAGCACGCTGTTGAACTTCTCGGGAAGCTCCGTAGCAAACGGCGTTATCAGCATCGAGATGACCAGCGGTGAGATTCCCAGCGAACCGGAGATCGAATCGATAGCCTGGATGAAGAAATGCGCGCCGGTGATGATTGCGCCCAGCGAGATGACTATCTGCAGCAATATCCAGCGCAGGCGCGGAAAATTCGGCGGATGCGAGCTGGCCAGGTAGAGCGGGCGTGTGTGCCCGTCGAGGTCACCTTCAGTCCTCAGCGTCACATACACATAAACACAGTAGCCCAGCACCAGGAAGACGACCAGTATCCAGTCGAGCGGACGATTCTGGATCGCGCCGGCGATGACGGCGGCGACATAGAAGATGAGGAAGAAGCCGAGGTCGCGGCCGATGATGCGGGGGTTGACCCTCGGGTTGAGGTCGCGGCCGTTGGAGTGGTGGAAGATCACCAGCGAGAGCCCGGTGACGAACATCGCAAGGGTCGCGAGCATGAAGGGGGCGCCGAGGATGGCGCCGACACCTATCTCCTTGGAGGCCTCGCCGGAGGCGAACAGGATAGCCACCAGCGGGATGAGCGTCTCCGGCAGCGCTGTGCCCACAGCGGCCAGAACGCTTCCCACGGCTCCCTCTCCCAGGCCGTGCTTTTTCCCGAACCATTCGATGCCGTTGGTGAATCCTTCGCAGCCGCCGAGGATGATGGCAAGGCTGATTACCAGGAGGAATGCGGTCAAATATTCACGCTCCGCTTAATATTGAAAGCTGCGAAAGACCAAGCCGGTCAGCGGTTTGGGATAAAAGTAAGTCGACTTCTGTGGCATCTTCTCACCGGCGTCGGCGACTGCCTTGATCTCTTCCATACTGGTCGGGTTGAGCAGGAAGGCGACGTCGAAGCCTGGGGCCGTGAGCTCGGCCAGAGCTTTCTCGGTCCGTTCGACGAACCTGACTTTGGCGTCCTGGTTGCTTCCGCCTTCGCGGATGCCGAGGTGGCTCGCCAGGATCAGGCGGTCGAGCACAGCGACATCGAGCGAGCGGTAGGCTGCCGACTTGCCGTCTGCCATCGCGCTGTCGATCATCGGCCGGGGCTGCTTCGCATTGAGGATGAAATACTCGTCCGGGCCGGATAAATACATGCCGAAGGTGTTGCGGTCCGGATGCGTCCCTGCCAGGGCGTCGAGCATCTGTCGGGCGCGGTTGCCATCGCTGATCTGCAACAGGTCGAAATCCCGGAGCAGCGATGGGATCAGGGTCTGGATGGTCTTTGGCATGAGTCCGCTCACGAAGCGGTGGATAGGCAGGATCGACTGGCTGGTGTTTCCCATGTCCGACAGGTAGACCATGAGGAAGTCGTAGGGCTGGTCGGGGCCCGGTCCATCCTTGGCGCGGCGGGCGTCGCGATAAGCCAGCGCCGTCTCGTAGCGGTGGTGACCGTCGGCGATCAGCAGCGTCTCGGCGCTGAGCGACTGATTGACGGCAGCCGTCGCCTCGGGATCGTCCGCCACCCAAAGTGAATGGACGGTGCCGGCCTCGTCGGTGATACGGATCTGCGGTTCGGAAGCGACGCCGGACTTCAGCGTGTCGATAACGGTGTGGCCGGGGTCGCGGTAAAGGCAGTAGATGGCGCTGAGGTTGGCTTCGGTCGCCTCCATCAGGCGCAGCCGGTCCGCTTTGGGTCCGGAGGCGGTTTCCTCGTGAGGCAGGACCACGCCGCGGGAGAAGTCTTCCAGGCGGACAAGCCCGATGAACCCCTCACGAATGCCGGTGCTGCCGTCGCCCAGTACGAACTCCTCGCGGCAGAGATAGAAAGCCGGCCTGGCTTCAGGCGCCAGCACCTGCTCGGCGAGCCATTTCTGCAGGAAACCGGCGGCGCGGCTGTAGCGGTTCTCGGATTCGCTGTCGCCGGGCAGGTCGAGGCCGTAATCGAGATGGATGGCGTTGAGCGGATGCTTGTGGTGGTAGCGCTCCTGCTCGGCCGGGCTGATTATGTCGTAAGGGGGTGAGACGACGAGGGAGAGGTCCTCAACGGCCTCCCGGTTGTAGCGCAGTCCTCGGAATGGAACGACATCAGCCAATTTAGTCAGGTGGTTATCGGGTGCGGCGGCCGTCAACTTGTTTCGTTTTGGTTCTGTTGCTAGAGTTCAAAGGTCCCCAAGATCAGGAGTCTCACATCAGGATATTACTTGTCCAACCCTATCATAAGTCCAATGTAAAGACCCGCGGCAAGATCTACATGAGCCAGCTGACGCTGCCGCTGATGGCGGCGCTGACGCCCTCGGGACACGAGATCCTGGTCGTCGACGAGAACGTCGAACCGATCGATTTCGAGGCTGATGTCGACCTGGTCGCGATCACGGCGCTGACGCCGACGGCTCCGCGTGCCTACGAGATCGCCGACGAGTTCAGGCGCCGCGGCCGCAAAGTGGTCCTGGGCGGCGTGCACCCGTCGCTGATGGCGGATGAAGCCGCCGAGCACGCCGACGCGGTGGTCCATGGCGAAGCCGAGGAGATCTGGCCGCGGCTTCTGGAAGACCTGCAGGAGGGCGGCATGGCTCCGAGCTATACCGCGGAGCACAAGCCCGACCTCTCGAAGCTGCCGATACCGCGCCGGGACCTGATGAAGGAGGATGCCTACCTCAACATCCCCAAGGTGGAGACGTCGCGGGGCTGTCCCTTTCGTTGTTCATTCTGCTCGACCACGGTATTTTATGGCCCACGCATGCGTTTTCGCCCGGTCGAGGATGTCGTCGCCGAAGTCAAGGCCGCCGAGCACCGCTTCGTTTTCTTCACCGACAACAACATCACCGCCAACAAGAGTTACGCCAAGCGGCTGTTTCGGGCGCTGGCGCCGCTGGGTATCTACTGGTTGAGCCAGGGCTCCATCGACATGGCCGATGACGAGGAGCTCATGGATCTGGCGCAGAAGAGTGGCTGCGCCGGCATGCTGGTCGGTTTCGAATCGCTCTCCGAAGAGAATATCGCCGAGATGGGGAAAAACGCCTCCAATCGGGTAGAAGAATACGAAGACAAGATCCGCATCTTCCACAAGCACAAGATCGGTTTGATCGGCTGCTTCGTGTTCGGCTTCGACGGTGACGACAAGACTGTATTCAAAAAGACGGTGGATTTCATCAATCGCAACAATATCGACTGTCCGCAGCTGACGGTGCTGACGCCCTATCCGGGGACGTCGCTGCGCGCCGACCTGGAAGCGCAGGGCCGCATCATCCATTCCCGCTGGGAGAAATACGACGTCGGCAACGTCGCCTTCATTCCCAGGAAGATGACGCCGGCGGAACTGCAGGAAGGCTACAACTGGGCTTGCGAGAAAGTCTATTCCTACCCCTCGATCGTCAAGCGGGGCCTCAGGTCAATGAAATACATGAAGCATCCATATCGTTCCTATTTGTTTTCGCGTAACAGCAGCGTTTACCGCAAGCTCTACCAGGTGAGTCAGCAGGACTGATGAACGAGGAAGGAAATCAGACTTCCGGTTATTATCGGGACGAGTTCGGGCGTCTGGCGAAGTACTACGATTTCGGCATCCACAACGCCTTCAGGTGGGTGGGTGGCGAGATAGGTTTTCGCTGCGGCATCGTCGAGATCGCCGACATCCGTGCCGGACAGCACGTGCTCGACGTCGCTTGCGGCACCGGCACGTTGCTGGCCCTGCTTGCGGCCTGCGCCGGCCCTGACGGCAGGGCGGTGGGCCTGGACATGTCCGAGGAGATGCTCGCCAAGGGAAGGCGCAAGGTGCAGATGCGGCAGGTCGAATTCATCCAGGGGAACGCCGAGGACCTGCCCTTCGAAGCTGCTTCGTTCGACCGCGTGACCGCCTCGCTCGCCATACACGAGATGAACCGTGTGGGACGCGCCAATGCCATGGCGGAGATGCGGCGGGTGCTAAAGCCGGATGGCCTGGCGGTGCTCGCGGACCTGCGCCGTCCCGACACGGCATTTACCCGGCTGGGCATGAGGTTCGTGCGGCTGTTCGAGACCGAAACGCTGACGGACATGTGGTCCGACGGGCTTTACAGTGAAATGGGTGACGCGGGTTTTACCGACTTGCAACGGCACATCGCCGGTGACGGGTTTTTCGAGGTAATTGCGGGTAAGCGATAGTAGACAGGAAGGCGGGAGTTAAGTTCCCTCTCGCGATACTGTCGAAGCGCACCGGGTTGGACTAAAGCAACAAGCAGCTTGCTGAGTCGTGGAGCGAAGGGGACTTAACTCCCGCCTTAATCTGTCTTTTGATTTTTTATCGCCAGCGCCAGCTTGTAGATCCGGTTGCGCGATTGGCCGGTGAGCTCGGCGATCAGCTCCGACGCCCGACGTGGTGACAGGCCTTCGGCGAGCATCCCGCGCAGCGGTCCCTCGATCCCATCAAGCGCGGACGATCTTCCCTTGCCGGTTTCTACGGAGCCTTCGAACACCAGGACGATCTCGCCCCTGACCTTCTCCGGCAGTCCGGCGGCCAGTTCGGCGGCTGTCCCTCTCGATACCTCCTCGAATTTCTTGGTGAGCTCGCGGCAGACAGCGATGCGCCTGTTTGCCAGGATGGTATCCGCGGCAGCCAGTGTCTTCCCCAGCCGGTGAGGAGCCTCATAGGCGACACAGGTTCGCGTCTCGCCCGCTATTGCGCTGAGGGCTTTATCGAGTTCGCCCCTGCGGCGCGGCAGGTAACCGAGGAACAGGAAGGAATCGGTGGGGAATCCCGAAGCGACGAGCGCCGTATCAAGAGCGGAGGGACCGGGGAGGACCTCGACCGCCAGGCCCTCGCTGAGCGCGGCTTCGATGAAGCGGTAGCCGGGATCGCAGATGCCGGGCATGCCCGCGTCGGATACCAGCGCGATGTTCTCTCCGGCGCGAAGCCGGTCCAGGAGTTCGGGCAGGCGTGCCAGCTCGTTGTGTTCATAGAAACTCACGAGCGGTTTGCTGATGCCGAAATGTGTCAGGAGACTGCGGGTGCGGCGGGTGTCCTCGGCGGCAACGACGTCAGCTTCCCTGAGAGCTTCGAGTACCCTGAGGGTGATGTCGCCGAGGTTGCCGATGGGAGTGGGGCAGACTCGCAGCATCCAGCTCCTTTGGAGTTCCGGAGTTATTCTTCGTTTATCGCTTCGTTGGGGCAGACTTCGGCGCAGGAGCCGCAGTCATTGCACTGACTTGCGTCTATCACGAATATATCTTCACCCTCTGAGATGGCTGACTCAGGACATTCGTCCATGCACACACCGCAGACGAGGCATTCATCAGAGATCTTATGGGCCACAGCTTCACCTCCCGGCAAACGACGACAATAATGGTCATAATACTTTTATGCCTGTTCGGCATCGGTCTTGTCAAGGGAAATTAGCTCATAGTCGCGCCGGCCCAGCCCGATCTTCTCCGCGTGCGCCAGCTGCGCGGTGGCGTCTATTCCTTTGTGCACGCTGCCGAACTTGTCGCTGCTGGCGGCTCCTTCTTCTTCCAGGACACTGCTGGCGATGCCGCGCGCTTGATTGACCAGGTCCAGGCAGGCGGCGTCGATGGCCACCGGGTCGGTCGAGGCGCTGATACCGATATTGGGCACGATAGCATTGTCGCTCCACCCCAGGCAGTCGCAATCGGGCGTCACGTCGAGGAGGAAGTTGACCGCGGCGAACTTGCCCTCTTTCTCATGGAGCGCCGCGGCGGCGTATTCGGCCATCTTCTGCTGGACCACGGCGGGGTCGCCCTTCCAGCTGATGCCGATAGCGTCGGTGAAACAAGTGACCACGCACTCGCCGCAGCCGATGCAGCCCTCGTCTTCGATGCGGGCTACCTTGCGGCGGCGGCTCGAGGGCCGGTCGCTGGGGCTTTCGGCGTCTTCGTCATGCTCGACCATCGAGATGGTATTCTCGGGACACCACTTGAAGCAGCGGGCGCAGCCGTCGCATTTTGAGGCATCAACCTGCGGATGCACATCCGAATGCATCATCTGTTTTCCGGCGCGCGCGCCGAAGCCCATGCCCAGGTTCTTGAGCGTACCGCCGAAACCGCAGATCATGTGGCCCTTGAAGTGCGCCACCGAGATGATGGCGTCGGCGTCGGCAGCCTCCGGGACGACCTTGGCTTCGCTGAAATGCTGTCCGTTCACCGGCACCGTGCGGTAATCGAAGCCGAGTAGGCCGCCGGCGATTACGATGGGCGCGCCCGTGACCTCGTAGCCGAAACCATTCTGCAGAGCGGTCTCCATATGGTCGCGGGAATTCTGGCGACCGCCGGCATACAGGGTGTTAGCGTCAGTAAGGAATGGTTTTCCGCCCAGCCGCTCGACCTCTTCGACGATCATGCGGATGTACTGGGGCCGCAGATAGGTGAAGTTGCCCCGCTCGCCGAAACTCATCTTCAGGGCCACCAGGTCTCCCTTTTCTATCACCCGGTCCAGATCGAGCCGGGCCAGCAGCCGGTGGTACTTGGTGAGATTGCGCTCGCGGCTGTCCGCGTGGCTGGATATGAAGAATACGTCTGACATCTACTTAGCCTCCTCGCACGCGTCCAGGGCCAGACAGGCGGCGCCCAGCATGCCCGCGTTGGGGCCGAACCGGGCGGCGACGACTTTGACCGTGTCGCGGTTGGGTCTCAGGCCGCGGCTGAGCATGAGCTCGCGGGCCGGCCCGAGGATAAGATCCTCTGCCCGCATAAGCCCACCGCCGATGACGAGGACCTCGGGGTTGAAGATGTTCACTAGGCTGGTGATGCCGACGCCGGTATAGAAACCTATCTTTTCGAAAACGGCGAGCGCTGCCGCGTCGCCTTCGCGGGCCAGGCCGGAGACCAGATCGCCGTCGAGCTCCTCGCCTGCGGCCGCGGCTCGTCCGAGCGCTGATTCGGGGTCGGAGGCCGCCGCCTCGCGGGCGTACCGCATGAGGGCTGTCCCCGAAGCCATGGTCTCGAAGCAGCCGTAATTTCCGCAGGAACCCTGGCAAGGCGGGCCGTGGGCCTCGACCACCATGTGGCCCAGCTCAGCGGCGCTGCCGCCGGCGCCGCGGTAATTTCTGCCATCGATGATGATTCCGCCGCCGATGCCGGTGCCAAGGGTGATCATGATCATTTCACGCGCGCCTTTCGCCGCTCCGGCACGGACTTCCGCCAGCGCCGCGACGTTGGCGTCGTTATCGATGAAGACCGGCAGGCCGAGCTTGCCGCTCATAAAATCGACGAAATCGAAGTCGGCGAGCGGCACGTTGACTGACATAACGGCGCGGCCGCGTTTCTGATCTATCATCGAGGGGATGCCGAAGCCGATCGCCGCGATCTCCTGGCTGTTTCGCGATCTCAATTCATCGATAAGGGCCAGGATGCCGGCCAGCAGGTCTTCCTGGCTGGCTACAGGCGTCTGGGCATGGATGGAGTCGATCAGTTCAAATCGACCGTCGACCAGCCCGGCGGACATGGTGGTTCCGCCCAGGTCAAATCCGATTACATGTGTCCCG
>Ga0172371_10007937_pt1 | contig 14946 bp, 13 predicted proteins | sample Lak12m_FD_114543 | JGI IMG/M metagenome (GOLD analysis project Ga0172371, IMG submission 114543) | Freshwater microbial communities from Kabuno Bay, South-Kivu, Congo - kab_022012_12m | ecosystem: Environmental > Aquatic > Freshwater > Lake | place: Democratic Republic of the Congo: South-Kivu... | reverse complement strand
TTAACCACATATTCGCCCGGCGCGCCTTCTACCAGACCGAGCACCTGTTGAAACCAGTGCGGGGTCATCTTTTCTGGAAACGTAATAGGCAACCCCAGAGAATAGGCAAAATTGAGAAAATTGTGAACTTTGGCTGCCTCAGGCTCCTCGTGTATGCGATAGAGACAAGGGACATCTCTCTCGGAGATATACTCAGCCACGGCCTCGTTGGCCGCTATCATAAATTCCTCTATGATCTGGTGGGCCAGATTTCTTTCCCGGCGCACAATGTCCTCCAAGGCCCCTTGCACGCCAAGTATTACGGCCGGTTCAGGAAGATCAAAATCGATACTGCCGCGCCGTCGTCTATTCCCGGCGATTTTCTGACTTAACTCGGCCATCCATTCCAATGATTTAACCAGCGGCCTGTATCTTTGGCGCAGGCTCCTGTCCTTATCCACCAGGATGCCTTTAACCTCTGTATAGGTTAAACGGGCGTCACTTCGGATGACGCTTTTGTAAAAACGGCGTTCCCCCATCTTCCCCTGGCGGTCAAAATGCAGAAAGACGGTGAAGGCCAGTCGCTCCACCTGGGGCCTCAAGCTGCCTAAATAGTCTGAAAGGATGGGCGGAAACATGGGAACGACAAAATTAGGGAAATAGACACTGTTACTACGCTTATAGGCATCTTCGTCCAAAGGACTTCCTACCGGCACATAATGGCTGATATCGGCAATGGAGACATAGAGATTATAACCCTGGCGATCCTTCTCTATAGATACGGCATCGTCAAAATCTTTGGCCTGCTCTCCATCAATGGTCACGGTAAGGATACTCCGCAGATCCTCCCGTCCCCTTACCATTTTGGATGTAACTTCAGAAGGCAGACGCCGCGCCTGCTCCTCTGCCTCAGGGCTGAAGTCCTGGATAAGGCCGTGTTTGAAAATGACCATCTGCGTCTGTACGGCGATATCGTCCGGGTCGCCAAGCACTTTTATTATCCGGCCTTCAGGGTTTCGCCTCCCCCGGGGGAAATTTGTTATCTCCGCCACCACCACCTCATCTGAACGGGCACCGGCAGCCTCCTGGGAAGAGATGACAACTTCAAACGGAAACCTTTCATCCTCAGGTATTACGTAAGAGGCTCCCCGTCCCCTGGTGAAGGCCCCAACGATATATTTGGCTTTCCTCTCCAGGATACGGATGACTCTCCCCTCCGGCCGGCGGCCTCTCAGGCCATGTTCCAGGCGTACTATTACCCGATCGCCGTGGATGGCATCCTTTATCTCCCGTCCCGATATAAATACGTCTTCTATATCTTTTGCTTCCGGGATCACAAAGCCAAAACCACCCGGGTTGATCTGCAGACGTCCCGTAACCAGGTTCATACGTTCCGGGAGACCATAGCGGCCCTCTTTAAGTAGTATAAGATCACCGGCTTCCCCCATCCGGATTATCATGTCCTTTACCAACTTTTTGTCCCGTGGCGCAGAGCTTAAAATATGCAAAATATCACGCATAAAAAGAGGCCGCCCTGCCTTGCGCATGGCGGCCAGTACATCTGCGGGCTGGATTGCCCTTTCTTTTGTTTCTCTGGCTATTCTTCTGGGCATATGGATACCTTCTAATATTCCCGGCGGCCAAAATCAAATTTGTTCAAAAAGTTAGATTTTTAAAAGCCTGTCGTGAATGCGATGCGTTGTAAAACCTAAGTGTTACCACTTAAATGAATGAATCTGGAAATCAAGAAATCAGGAATAGAACAGCATTTTTTTCATGAGTTCCTGAGTTCTAAATTTAAGAATCTGCAGCATTTCAAGTTGTTGAAAGCTGAGGTGATCCAATATGTTCAAGCAGCTAAAACGTTGCGAATTTGTTTATAGACGGCTATGTTGCGTTACTCCCTCTTCGCATCATCTCTTCCGCCCTAGCCAGCTCTGTCATGCTGTTTATCCCCATAACCTCATCCTGCCGATCCGTAATAACGCTGATAACCCTGTGGCCCGTCTCTTTAATCAGGTGCACAGCGTCGGTTAAATAATATTCTCCCTGCGCATTATCTCTTCCTGCCCTTCTCAGGGCATCGATAAGCGCCGGGAATTGGGCGCAGTATATCCCTGTGTTAACTTCACATATCAACTTCTCATCCGGCGTAGCATCCTTATCTTCAACTATCTTTAAAATATTACCCATCCCGTCTTTTATCACCCGGCCGTAATGCCCGGGGTCATCTACAATCGTCGTCAGGACGGATAATGCCGCCTTCCGGTCTATATGTTGTTGTATGAGGCCCCTCACTGTCTCCGGCCTCAAAAACGGCACATCGCCACAGAGAATAACTACGTCGCCACTATAACCGGAAAGCTCACTCGCGGCACATAACACCGCATGCCCGGTTCCTAACTGCTCGTGCTGTAAGATAAACTTAATCGGCTGGTCACAAAAGGCCTCCTGCACCGCCTTGCTCTGATACCCAACGATTACATATGTACCTGACGATTCAAGCCTTTCAGCCGTATCCAAGACATAGGCCAGCATGGGCCGGCCCATAATCTCGTGTAATACCTTGGCCCGGGAAGATTTCATGCGCGTCCCTTTGCCTGCGGCAAGGATTATAAACTTAAATGACGCCCTTCCCTTAACAAGCACAGAAGCTATACCTTTCGCAACCATACATTATAGGCACCATCACTGGTCATAGTCATTGGTTAAGTTAAGCACATCTTGACTATTGGTCTCTTTTACCAGTGACAACTGACGTTCATTATAGAGATTCCAAAAGAAAAGGGCAAGCCCTCGCTTGCCCTTTTCCATTCAAATATATTCTCAGCCTTTTTCCTTAGGCCATAGTTATTTTGCCTTCTCAGCTATCTTTAGCCGCCACAGAGCCCTCTGCAAAGCAGCCTCGGCACGCACTACATCAATAGTTTCCCTCTTCGCGGCTGCCGCCTGTAATCTCTGCTCGGCTCTCTCTTTGGCCTTCAGGGCCCGTGCTACATCAACCTCATGTGCCTTCTCGGCAGAGGTCACGAGAAAAGTGGCACGATCAGCAACTATCTCCGCGAAACCGCCGCTTACAATCGCATATTCCGTCTTATTGCCTACCTTATAACGTAACTCGCCTAACTTAATAGCCGTCAGATACGCCGCGTGGTTTGGCAGTGCCCCAAACTCACCCCATTCTCCTGGGGCTACTACCATATCCACCTCTTCGCTGACCACCATCCGGCTCGGTGTAGTTACCTCAAGCAATAACTTATCAGCCATCTTTTTTTGCTCCGTACCTTTCTGTCGCTAAACCAAATGATTTGTCAACTACTTAGGCAGCGGCCATCTTCTTCGCCTTTTCTCTGGCCTCTTCGATACCGCCAACCATATAAAATGCCTGCTCCGGCAGATCGTCATGCTTGCCTTCGATGATCTCCTTGAAGCCTCGAACTGTCTCTTCCACCTTCACAAATTTACCCGCCATGCCGGTGAATGTCTCGGCCACGTGGAACGGTTGCGACAGGAATCTCTGAATTCTACGAGCCCGACCAACGGTGATCTTGTCCTCATCCGACAACTCGTCCATACCCAGGATGGCGATGATATCCTGGAGATCCTTGTATTTTTGAAGTATAACCTGAACCGTACGCGCCACATAGTAGTGATCGGCACCCACGACATTAGGATCCAAGATTCTTGACGTTGAGTCGAGCGGATCCACCGCCGGATATATCCCGAGCTCCGCAATCGGCCTCGACAAAACCACGGTGCCATCAAGATGCGCAAAGGTGGTAGCCGGAGCCGGGTCAGTCAGGTCGTCTGCCGGTACGTAGACACACTGCACAGCCGTGATGGAGCCCTTGGTGGTGGAGGTAATACGCTCCTGCAATTCACCGAGGTCAGTGCCCAAAGTCGGCTGGTAACCGACTGCGCTCGGAATACGCCCGAGCAGCGCCGAAACCTCAGCCCCGGCCTGCGTGAACCGGAAGATATTATCAATGAAAACAAGCACGTCCTGACCTTCTACGTCACGAAAATACTCGGCAGCCGCCAATCCCGTCAGGGCCACCCGGGCCCGAGCCCCAGGAGGCTCGGTCATCTGCCCGTAGATCAGACACGCCTTGGGGAGAACGCCCGACTCTTTCATCTCCAGGTAGAGGTCGTTCCCTTCACGGGTCCTCTCGCCCACGCCGCAGAATACCGAGATACCACCATGGTGCAAAGCAATGTTATGGACCATCTCCAACATAACAACCGTCTTACCAACACCAGCGCCACCAAACATCCCCATCTTACCGCCACGAGGAAAGGGCACCAGCAGGTCAATAACTTTTACCCCGGTCTCGAGGACCTTTACCGTGGTATCCTGCTCGATGAACGTTGGCGCCGCCCGGTGAATAGGCATCATGTGCTCCGAGTCAATCGGACCCAAGCCATCTACCGGATTACCAATCACGTTCATAATACGCCCCAAGGCCTTAGGGCCGACCGGCACCATAATCGGCGCTCCCGTATCCCGCGCCGGCATTCCCCGCATCAGGCCATCTGTTGTGTCCATCGAGATACACCTCACCATATTATCCCCAAGGTGCTGTGCCACCTCCACAACTAGATTTTCCGGCTGATCGCTGATAGCCACGTTAGTAATCCTGATCGCATTCATAATGGCCGGCAATTGTCCCGGCTCAAATTCCACATCCAGTACGTTTCCAATGACCTGGGCTATCTTTCCTGTAGCACCACCTGTATGCTCTGCACTCATCGGTGTCTATTCCTCCTCATTATTCAATATTATTCTATTTCTTCAGCGCCTCGGACCCGCCGACAATGTCCATCAATTCTCTCGTAATGGCAGCCTGCCGCGCCTTGTTATACATCAGGCTCAAGCTCCGGATCAAATCCTTACAGTTGCGCGAAGCGTTGTCCATGGCTGTCATCCGGGCGGCGTGCTCGCTGGCTGACGTCTCCAGCATGGCGTTGTACACCTGCACGTTAACATGTGTAGGTAAAAGATTGCTGATAAGCTGTTCCGGTGAGGGCTCATATAAATATTCCCGCGCAGTGCCAGCCGTTTCTCCTGCCCCCCCAAGTTCTTCCGGACTTATGGGGAGGAGCTTCCTGGTGACCGGCCTTTGGAGAGCGACACTGATAAAATGCGCAGAGACCACGTACACTTCATCAGACTCACCTCCAATAAATCTACTCGCCAGATCCTGGGCAATTGTTATGGCATTCGACATGTCAAACCGGCCCATAACGTCAATATGTGAGGCTCTCATGTTCGTCTCGCGACGCCGGAAGTAATCTCGACCTTTTCGACCGAGACAAACGAGTGAGGTCCCTACCCCTTCCGCCCCCTTTGCCCGCAGGAACTTCTCGGCTACGTTATTCAAATTTACGTTGAAACTGCCACACAGCCCCCGATCTGCAGTAACCAGCAGGAGTTCAATGTTCTTTACCTCGCGCTGTTCCAAAAGAGGCGAGGCATCAACATTCAGGTGTGCGGATAGACTCCCTATAACCTCAGCAAATTTGCTGGCATAGGGCCTGAAGTTCTCCATTTTCGACTGTGCCCCGCGCAGTTTGGCCGCCGCCACCATGTTCATGGCCTTGGTAATCTGCTGGGTCTTTTTTACTGCCCCAATTTTCCGTAAGACGTCTTTTAGCGTAGCCATCGGTAACCACTCTTATCTCATGAAATTGATGTTAAAGTATTTATTACCCCTACAAGCCCTTGGAGGCCTTGAAGGCGCCCTGATACTCGTCAAGGGCCTTCCTCATCTTTGCCTCCAGACTATCGTCTATGGTCTTCTTTTCCCTTAATTCTTTAAAAACATCAGGGTGTTTGCTTTCGATAAATGGGTAGAGCCCGTCCTCATAAGCCCTCAATGCATCTATAGGATGCTCATCCAGATATCCCCTTGCGCCTGCGAAGAGAATGGTGATCTCTTTCTCCATAGGCAGGGGCTGGTACTGCGGCTGCTTGAGGATTTCTACAAGGCGGGCACCCCGATTGAGCTGCGCCTGTGTGGACTTGTCAAGGTCGCTACCGAACCCGGCGAAGGCCGCCAACTCTCGATACTGGGCCAGATCTAATCGAAGCGTACCAGCAACCTGTTTCATAGCCTTGACCTGCGCCGCCCCACCCACGCGGGAGACGGACAAACCAACGTTAATCGCCGGCCTGACACCTGCGAAAAACAGTGCGGGTTCAAGATATATCTGACCATCAGTAATGGAAATAACGTTGGTTGGGATATAGGCAGAGACGTCGCCGGCCTGGGTCTCAATAATAGGTAATGCCGTCAATGAACCACCCCCCAGTGCATCATTCACCTTAGCAGCCCTCTCTAATAACCGGGAATGGTTATAGAAGATATCACCCGGATAGGCCTCGCGCCCTGGAGGCCGCCTGAGCAGCAGTGAAAGCTGCCGATAGGCTACAGCCTGCTTGGAAAGGTCGTCATAGATAATCAAGGCATGCCGCCCGGTATCACGGAAATACTCACCCATGGTACAACCGGCAAATGCAGCCACGTACTGCAACGGCGCGGGATCACTGGCACAAGCGGCCACGATCGTCGTATACTCCATGGCCCCGTGACGCCGCAGTGCCTCGGCAACCAACGCCACGGTTGATTTCTTCTGGCCGACCGCGACATAGATGCAGAAGACGTCCAGGCCTTTTTGGTTAATGATGGCATCTACACCAATGGCAGTTTTGCCGATCTGTCGGTCGCCGATGATGAGCTCCCGCTGACCCCGGCCCACCGGGGTCATAGCGTCGATAGCCTTAAGCCCCGTGTACATGGGCTCCTTAACCGGCTGCCGGGCAATAACACCAGGGGCGATCATCTCTATCCGGCGCGTCTCCTTGACCTCAATTGGCCCCTTACCATCCAAGGGACTTCCAAGGCCATCGACTACACGTCCTACAACGGACTCACCCACCGGCACCTCGGCGATGCGGCCCGTACGTTTGACGACGTCGCCCTCTTTGATGTGCTCCACGTCTCCCATGACAGCACAGCCCACGTTATCCTCTTCCAGATTAAGGGCAACACCCATGATGCCACCCGGAAATTCCAGAAGCTCCATAGCCTGGCAATTCTCGACCCCATGGACACGGGCAATACCATCACCTACAGATAGGACAATGCCTGTCTCCTTGAGGTCAATCTTTTTCTCATACTCTTTAATCTGACCCTTAATAATCTGACTAACTTCTTCGGCTCGTATCTGCATTATGATACCTCACCCCTCTTTAAAATTTCTTTTATATCCCGTAATTGAGTTCTTACACTCCCATCCCAAACCATGTCTCCCGCTCTCACTACCAGTCCCCCTATAATAGAGGGATCCTCTTCTGTATTAAGGATAACCTTTTTGCCAGTGACCTTTTCCAATGCCTTTTGGACGCTCTGTTTTACATCCTCAGCCAGGGAGATAGCAGCCGTAACCACCGCCCTTTTAACCCCCATAAATTCATCGGTTAACTTCTGATGTAGCACGGCAATGTCAGGAACAGAAAGTATACGCCTTTTTTCCACCAGAAGCTTCATGAAGTTGCTCATGATAGGGCTGAGTTTGAGACTTACGGCCAGGTCACCCATCAATCTGGCCTTAATATCAGTAGGATAGACCGGATTGGTTAAGGCATCTCTTAATTCAGGAGATCCCTGTAGGATTTGCGCAAAGCCATTTAACTCCTGCTGATAAGCCTCCAGCTTATCCTCCTCTTTGCCAACCACAAAAAGTGCCTTGGCGTATCTTTTGGCAACTATCTTACTGATCAATTTGTATGCACCACCTTCGCAATATATTCGTCAATCAATTTCTTGTGATCTGATTCATTAAGATTCTTCTTAATTAGATCCTCAGCCAGCTTAACTGAAAGCGCTGCCACCTCAGCGCTCAATGCAACCTTTGCGCGCTTCATTTCCTGATCCACAGCAAAATGAGCCTGCTTCTTTATCAGCTCCGCCGCTTTCTGGGCCTCTTCAATGATCCGCTTTTTCTCGGCCTCGCCCTGTTCAATATATTCTTGAACCACTTTTTTTACTTCCTGCTCAATGGTGGAAAGTTTTTTTTCATACTCGGCATACTTCTTTTCCGCCTCGCCCTTTTTCGCATCCAGTTCGTCAAAGTTCTCCTTAATCGAAGCCTGCCGGCTGGAAAGAAGATCGCTTACAGGTTTTTTAAGCACCTTAAAAAGCACGGCAGCCAGAATTGTAAAATTCATAGTCCGCCAGACAAGATCCCACCATAGCTCACTACTGTACCCATGCTCTTCACCATGCCCTGAGGCAAATACTATCGTATAGCACAGCAAGACCAATATGATCGTTAGAGACTGTGCTATAAAAAACCGCTTGCTATTACTCCGATCAGCCATCAAATACTCCTCCCCAAGATCTTAGCCGCTATGTCAGAGGCAAAACCTGATATCTGCCCTTTCAGTTCCTCTTTCGCCTTATTAGCGTCCTGCTCAATCTGCGACAACATCTGGGACTTAGATGCCTCGGCCTCATTACGGGTCTTGGAAATAATCTGTTTCTCCTCGCCAAGGCCCTCATTTTTTAAGTTTTCCTTTTCCTTATTCCCTCGCTCGTGAGCCCCGCTCATTTTAACCTTAAAGTCTTCAAGCCTCTGGCTGGCGTTCTTAATAAGCCCCTCTATCTCACGCTCCAGGCCCGACACCTTCTCTTTTCTCTCTGTTATAATTTTACGCAAGGGCCGATAAAGGATGAGATTCAGGATAACCATCAGGGCCAGGAAATTAGCCAACTGTATCAACAAGGTAATATCTATATCCAGCATCCGTTTACCCCTCACTTAAAGGAAGTTTCAGCTTATAAAAAGGAATCATCATGATTAGTGAATAGCAGTTCAGTAGATTAAAAAGGCTTTTACATGATTTAAAACCCCGTGTCAATGTTTTTTTAATATGTTTTAAAAACTATATTGGGCATAATTATGTGACAAATGAAGTAAGTCAAAATCTGAAGCGGGTTTCTCCGGATAGCAAGGCTTGGATTACGGGCCTTTTTGCAGCATAAACCGCCGCATACGGATGTTAAGAAGCAGGCCGATACCGGTCAGGGTAGTGATGGCTGAAGAACCACCATAACTGATCAAGGGAAGAGGGACTCCGACCACAGGCATCAGGCCAAGAACCATGCCCACATTTACCACTAAATGCCAGAATATCATGGCTAATATGCCAAACGCCAAAAAGGTGCCGAACTTTTCCTTTGAACGGATAGCGACCTGCAAGGCCAACAGAATAAGCAAAAAATAAAGAATAACCAGCAAAATCGATCCCATAAAACCCCACTCTTCCGCAAAGACGGAAAAGGCAAAATCAGTATGCTGTTCGGGTAGAAAATCGAGTTTGCTTTGTGATCCCTCCAGATAGCCCTTCCCCAATATCTTGCCGGACCCCACCGCTATCTTGGACTGAAGGGCATGATAACCAGATCCCAGAGGGTCTCTTTCCGGCCAGAGAAAAGATTCCACCCTCTTTTTTTGATAATCCTTTAATAAAGACCAGATGAATGGCACAGAGGTCAGTCCAAAACCCAGCAAGGTCAAAAATGCGCCCCATTTTATACCTACAAAAAGGACCATTGACGCCAGTATAAACAGGAGCAAAAGGCTCGTCCCTAAATCCGGCTCCTTAACGATAAGAATAAAGGGGAGCAAAACAATACCCGCCGGCGCCAGGAGGTCACTTATTCCATAGCCCTTTTTAACGTCCTTGTGATAAAAATAACTGGCCAGCGCAATAACCGTCGCCAACTTGGCCAGCTCTGATGGTTGAAAAACCAGGGAGCCGAAACCTAGCCACCTTTGAGAGCCGGAAACTGTCTTCCCAACAAACAATACGGCCACCAGGGTTATTATAGAACCCGCGTATATGTAAGGAGCCCACTCAGCTATCCGCCGGTAATCAAAAGATAGAACGACAACCATAATGACCCCGGATAGGCCCAGCCAATAAAGCTGCCTTAGATAAACGGTAGTTGCAGAACCAGTAGCAGAATAACCGGCGCTATAAAGATTCAAAACTCCTAACATTGATAAAAGTAGCACTACCCCAAGTAATGGCCAATCAAAGTTGGTTATATACCTCCTATCTATCATTTGCACCCCCTGTGCGAACCAAGGTCGCCTCCGGGCTGGACTTTTTGCTAAAATATTCTTCCAAAACCGCTCTGGCTACGGGAGCAGCTATGGAACCACCATGCCCGCTATGTTCAACTAAAACCGCAATTGCTATCTCAGGGTCCTCCACCGGGGCAAAGGCCACAAACCAAGCATGGTCCCGATACTTATAAGGTATGGCGTTTACGTTCTTCTCACGGTAGGCGGGCAAACGAACCACCTGGGCCGTCCCGGTCTTGCCTCCGACCATAACTGTGCTGAGCCGGCACGCCCCCCCCGTACCGTGCGGCTCATTTACCGCCCCGGCCAGGCCATCCCGTATTATTTCCAGGTTACGTTGGGAAACCGGGACCTTACTATCTATTATGGGCTTAAACTGTTTTATTATCTTGCCGTCAAGACTAACGATTTTTTCCACAAACTGGGGGCGATAAAGCACTCCCCCATTGGCCACAGCAGAGATCACACGCAGCATCTGGAGAGGAGTGACCAGATCAAAACCCTGGCCGATGGCAATAGAAATCGTCTCCCCCTCCTGCCAGGGTACCTTAAATCGTTTTAATTTCCATTCGGGAGTAGGCACCAGTCCTGACTTTTCATGCTCCAATTCTACCTTGGCGGGTGACCCCAGACCAAAACCCTGCGCGTAGCGTGCCAGACGTTTTACCCCCAGTCTTCTCCCCATTTCATAGAAATAAACGTCGCATGACCGCACAATACCTTTATGCATAGCCACGCTGCCATGTCCTTTTTCCTCCCAACACCTATAGACCCGGTTACCAAAAGGATAATAGCCGCTACAATATAGTGGAGCGGCAGGATCAATGACCTTCTCTTCCAGCGCGGCCGCCATGGTTACAATCTTATAAGTAGAACCCGGGGGATATTGCCCTTGAATAACCTTATCCGGCAAGGGCCGCAGAGGATCATTTACCAGACCTGACCACTCTTCCCGACTTAATCCGTGGAGAAAGGCTTCTAAATCAATATTAGGACAGCTCGCCCAGGTCAGTATCTTTCCATTTCTGGGATCCATGGCTACGACTGCCCCTGAGCGACCGGCCATAGCATCTTCGGCCACCCTTTGCAGGTCGGCGTCCAGGGTGAGATAGATATTATTCCCGGAAACGGGTGGGATATCCCCATAAACACTTATCACCCGGCCGGCGGCATCGACCTCTACCTGCCTGCCGCCGCCTATACCCGCCAAATCCGCCTGATAAACCTTCTCCAGGCCGCATCGCCCAACGAATTCACCCATCCTGACGTTCTTAAATAATTCGCCCTTCAATTCCTTTTCATTTATTTCTCCCAGATAACCAAACAAGTGTGCGGCCATATTCCCATAAACATAGTTTCTCTTAGGTTCAATCTCTATGGTTACGCCGGGCATCTCAAACCTGTGCATCTCTACCAAGGCCACGGTATCTGCATCCACATCTTCACATAAGCGTATAGGCATATAACGGGGCATATTCTTCGCCGCCACCACCTTTTCCCAGAGTGAGGCCGGACTTTTCTTCAAAAGGGAACTCAACCGGTTAAGTAACTTATTTATGTCTTTTACGTCTTCACGAACCAGGGATATGCTAAAAGACGGCCGACTTTGCACCAGCACCTGCCCATGCCGATCCAGGATATCTCCCCGTGGACCCGGCATGTATTGGATACGGAGGCAATTTCTCTCCGAGCGTTTGAGGTATTCGTCACCTTTTATGATCTGTAGATACCAGAGGCGGGCAAAAAAAACGGCAAAAACGACTATGACGAATACTGTAATCCGGTCAAATCTCCTGTGGTATTCCTCGATTTCTGCCGGATCAAATGCCCTTATGCGTAGATCTCTTTTTGAACCTGTCTGCCTCACAATAGACCACTTATCCGGTAAGACTCAAAAATCATAACCACTTAATAAATCCTAGCGCGAGACCTCTCGTGCTTCCCGTAACCCAAACAACCGGTCAAAATAATCGTAACAAATGAAAAAGAGAGGGCTTAACAGAGATGTCAGGAGACTTTGAAGAAATACCATCCAAACGTGATGCCACCAAATTACTCCATCCATGAACACCAAATCCAAAACCAGCAGGCCCAAGTTAGCCAAAAAACTTACGGAAAAAATGATAGCCATTTGATAATAGATATTTTTTACGATTAGATTACGTGAGATAACCTTTACTAATAAAAAAAGCATGGCATAAACGAGTACATGCATGCCCAAGGCGCTGCCTGCAAATGTATCCACCAATATACCTAAAGAAAAAACCAACAAACCGCTCTGGATTCCATTTAGGTAAAGTGAGACATATATAATTAAGAGGGGCAACCCGTCAATTTTAAGTTTCCATAAAGGCAGATGATAGAATAGAGTCGTTTCCAGGATCAATAATACGCAACCCAGTAAAAACAAAAAAAACATATTCGGTCACTTTATCCCATGCAACTATTTAGCCACTAGGGCGCCGAGATAGATAATCCTCTTAATCCTCACTTAGCCTTCGTGTCTCAGTGACTTTGTGGCGCTAGTTCCTATTCCATTATAGAGCTTTTTTCTAAAACAACCAATGCTTCCTCTATATCAGAAATATTAACACAGGGGACCACTTCGATATGTTGAAATAATCCCGGACGAGAACTCTTGGCCTTAATAACCCTCCCGACAGGCAACCCCTTCGGGAATATACCCCCCACCCCGGAAGAAATTACTATATCCCCGGGTTTAACATCGTCACGAATGCCGACGTAATCTAAATAACAGACTCCACCGGATTCTCCCTTGAGCACTCCCCTTACCCTGCTTCTCTGGACAATGGCATCGACAGCGCTGTTCCGGTCTGTAATCAGTAAAACCTTTGCATAGTGCAGGGAGACACTTATAATCTGGCCAACAACACCATCGGCAGATATAACCGCCATCCCTCTTTGAAGCCCATCGTCAGAGCCACGGTTAATAATCATGGTCTTAAACCAGACCGTGGGATCGTACCCAACAACCTCTGCCGACAAAAGGGGCAGGGGCACCGTCTCTTTAAAATTTAACAGTTTCTTGAACCGGATATTGGCAATAATGGCTTCACGATACTCGTTGTTTTTACTGCGCAGTCGTTCGATTTCCTTTCTCAACAATCTATTTTCCTTTTGCACGCCGACCAAGTAGATATAATCATGCCCAAAAGCAGCAATTCCCCTCTGAATGAAGACGATCCCTTTCTGGATGGGAGCAAACAACTCTACACCAACCTTCTGCCAGGGGCCAAAATCTCTGTTTTTCCCTATACTGGAAACAAGGAGTACGAAAAGGATAACAGCCAACAGACCGGTTAAGATAAAAATTTTCAGACGATTAAGAGGTCTTTCCTTTTTTCGCATCAAGACATCCGTATTACTGTATAGCGATCTCTTTCAGGATACCGATATTGTCCAGAATTTTTCCAGATCCCAGCACTACGGATGAAAGAGGGTCATCAGCAATAATAATAGGCAACCCGGTTTCTTCTCTTAATAATTTATCCAGATTACGCAGAAGAGCGCCTCCACCGGTAAGCACTATCCCTTTATCGACAATATCTGCTGCCAGCTCAGGAGGTGTTTGTTCCAAAGCGACCTTCACCGTCTCCACTATAGCATCTACCTGTTCGGTTATGGCCTCTCGCACCTCGTCGGCATCTATAGTAATTGTTTTGGGAACTCCCGAGACGAGATCCCGGCCTTTTATTTCCATGGTGTCATAAGGTTTCTCCGGCATTACGTTGCCGATAGTAGTCTTTATCACCTCAGCAGAGTGTTCGCCGATCAATAAATTATACTTCTTCTTGATATATTGTAAGATGGCCTCATCCATTTTATCTCCGGCCACTCTAACTGACCCCGAATAAACAATCCCGGACAGGGAAATAACCGCTACCTCGGTAGTGCCGCCTCCGATGTCCACTATCATATTGGCCGTAGGCTCGGTTATGGGCAGACCTGCGCCCACGGCCGCAGCCATCGGTTCCTCAACCAGATAAACTTCCCGTGCCCCTGCTGATTCTGCAGATTCCTTGACCGCCCTTTTTTCCACCTGGGTTATCCCCGAAGGGACACTAACAATAATACGTGGGCGCACCAGGGTCCGCCTGTTATGCACCTTGGTAATAAAATAACGAAGCATGGCCTCGGTTACCTCAAAATCGGCAATAACGCCATCCCTCATAGGACGGATAGCCTTTATGTTGCCCGGCGTCTTTCCCAGCATCATTTTAGCCTCTTTCCCCACGGCCAGGACCTTGCTGGCGCCTCTAATATCCTTTCTCACCGCTACAACCGAGGGTTCTCTTAAGACAATCCCTTTCCCCTTGACATAGACCAACGTATTCGCGGTACCCAGGTCAATGGCCAGATCGCTGGATAACCACCCCAATATAGAGTCAAACATCATACCCTCTTCTCCTTAATTTTAATGAAAAAACCTTAGATTTTAACCGGTTCTCCCGCTTTTCTTATTTTTCAGCTTTTCACAATAACCCGTGTAATAACAAGGGTCAACATCTTTTTTGTGCATAATATACATACTTACCTTTTTACCTAAATATCTATATCGTTCAATTCAATAAAATAATTCACTCATTTTGAGATGTTAATGAAAGTCCGATGAAAATTATCTTGACAAAATTCATGGAATCTTATTTCATACATATATTATGAATGAGCAACCATTCATAAAGGATCTTTTCTGAGCCAAATAAGCCTATAACTCTGTGAAAGCCACCGACAAACATCAGAAGATTATCCAGGCCGCCGTTAAAATTTTTGCCCGGAACGGTTTTTTTAACT
>Ga0172371_10007936_pt1 | contig 14947 bp, 10 predicted proteins | sample Lak12m_FD_114543 | JGI IMG/M metagenome (GOLD analysis project Ga0172371, IMG submission 114543) | Freshwater microbial communities from Kabuno Bay, South-Kivu, Congo - kab_022012_12m | ecosystem: Environmental > Aquatic > Freshwater > Lake | place: Democratic Republic of the Congo: South-Kivu... | reverse complement strand
GTAAACATTATTCCTGTAAAAGGCATTGAGCGGATCACTCCTTTTATAGTATTCATATTATCTTTCCTGTATTTCTTAATAATATTTGCCGCTCCGAAAAACATGAGCGATTTCGTGACAGCGTGATTCAGCACATGAAACAGCGCCCCATACGTCCCAATTGCGCCTCCAAAACCAAACCCAAGGAAAATAACCCCTACGTGCTCTATACTGCTGTAAGCGAGAAGCCTTTTCATATGCTTTTGTATTATTATAAACCCCGCTGAAACGCCTAAAGACACTAATGCGAATACAATAAATAATTTTGAGGAAAAATCCACCCCAACGCATTTGTTTGTTATAATCGCAAACCTTAATATCGCGTAAACCGATGTCTTTAACAATACGCCTGAAAGCATGGCGCTCACAGGGGATATGGCCTGGCTGTGCGCGTCTGGAAGCCATGTGTGCATCGGCGCCAGGCCTGCCTTTGTCCCATATCCAACCAGTATAAACAGGAACGCTATCTTTATAAGGTTCTTGTCCATGCCCTCCGCGGCTGAAAACACGCTCACCCAGTTAAGGGTTTTTACGCCAGCGCATGAGGCCGCGTAATAAAAAATTATGGTGCCGAAAAGCGCGAATATTATCCCGGCAGAGCATATGATAATATACTTCCACGCCGCCTCGATAGACGCCTTTGTATTATAAAATCCCACGAGGAATCCTGACGCGAGAGTTGTCATCTCAATCGCTATCCACACCATAGCGAGATCAGCCGCCATCGGCGCAAGGAACATTGACAATGAAAACAGGTTAAAAAGCGTGTAATACGCCCGGGCCTTGTTCCTTGAAATCAACAACCCTGCCATATCCCGCTCAATATAACCTATCGAAAATACCGCCGTGGCAAAAGCCACCACGGCTGTTGTAAAAATAAAAAATGCCGCCAGGGCGTCTATATAAAAAACCTTATAAAATGAGACAGGCATATCCGTCTTTGAAATAAACCAGGAAACCCCTATTAAGATAAAAAGATACCCGCAGGCGTTAATAATGCCGAGCGCCTTAGGCCTTTTCACGATAGACGGAAGCGCCGCCAATATAACCGGGATAATAAGGATACAGAAAATATTCATGCTATCTTCTCAAGGTATTTAATTTACTCACATCGATATGGGTAAACAGTTTGTTTATTTTATATATAAACATCCCAAAAATAATGACGCTTACAAATACATCCATAAATATGACTATCTCCACAAAAAATGGCATGCCGCCTGCCAGGGCTGAAGCCGCGAGAAACAGCCCGTTTTCCATCACAAGAAAACCTATCACCTGGCTGAGCGCCTTCATCCTGAATATCATTATAAAAAGCCCTATCATCGTGACTGAAAGTGATGCCGCAAAAGAGATAACCTGCGCCTCTGCCTTAAACACGATTATGCGTGTTGTAAACACGTAAGACAGGTATGTCAAAAATACAGCCATAAAAAGAGAGGCGAGCGGATTCAAGAACATCCCGACATACTCGTTCATTTTTAATTTTTTAACAATATTTGACAGAAAATTAGGTATTAGCACAACCTTTAATAATAAAAGAAGTCCGGCCACAATATACAGTTCCAGGCCTTTTTCTTTTATTGCCATAAAAAGAGTCGCCAGGAATAAAAATGCGGACTGGATCCTGAACGAGAATATGAGAGAGGTTATCCTCTTCGCAGCCACCATGGAATACGCCATCAGGACTATGCCGATTAAAAATATATACATGCCTATTACGCCCCCATTACTGATATAACAATAGCCGCCAGTCCCAGCACAAAAGAAAACGCCAGGAAATCAACTGCCCTAAAAAGCCTCATCTTAGCCACGCTCACCTCTAAAAAGCCTACTGCCGCGCTGATTATGAATATACCTATAATATACGCGAAGATACCGCAGACTATGCCGCCCTCTGAAACAATCCTGGGCATAAATATATTAACTATCAGAGAGAAAAATACCATCTGTTTTATATGCGAAGACAGTTCTATAAAAGCAAGCCGCCTTCCTGAATATTCAAGTGTCATCGCTTCGTGAATCATGGTAAGCTCAAGGTGCGTTTCCTGGTTATCAACAGGTATGCGCGAGGTCTCAGCTATCGCAACCATCACAAGGGAAAACCCTGCGACTACAGAAGAGAGTTTTATAACATGCGGCCCGAAAATCACGCCAATATTCGTAGTACCCGCGTTTAAAGAAACAGCAAAGATTGACAGGATAGCGGCCGGCTCAGCCAGGCTGGAGAGAAACATCTCCCTGGAAGAGCCCATACCGCCGAAAGGGCTTCCTGCGTCAAGGGCAGCCAGGGCCATGAAAAACCTTCCAAGCGCTAATATAAATATTATTAAAATAAAATCCCCTATCTGCGGGGCGCATGGATTAGTTGTAAAGACAGGGGTCAGCAAAGCCGCCAATATAGCAGAGGCCAGGGATATAAAAGGCGCTACCCCGAATATCCAGGAAGTGTTTTCCGAAATCACCTCTTCCTTGCAAAAAAGCTTTATCAGGTTATGGTAAGGCTGAAAAATACCCTGGCCCTTCCTCATCCTAAGGTTATTCTTTATCTTCGCGATTATCCCGCTCACGAGAGGCGCTATTATGATAATAAATAATGTTTCCATGGCTTAAAATTTATTCATAAAGATTATAAGCAAGAGCATAGTTACAAATATATACGAAATATAAACATGGATACTGCCTGGCTGCAGCCTTCTCATAAATTTTGCGGCGCGGAGTATCCCTTCTATCAAGGGGTAATATATATATTTTTTAAACACAGGCGTTGTAAATGTCTCATATTTAAATGATTTAACATAATAAAAAGACTTGCGGAGCTTTTCTGTTTTCTTATAAGGCATTAAAAAGAAGTTGAACGCTACCCTGAAAGGCTTTGAAAACCCGGTGGCGGTATATTCATTCCTTGGCTCTAGCTTATAATAACCGCAATCCCATGTATTATATTTCCTGGCCTGCCTTGGCCGAAACCCAAAATAAACCCCGGCTATAACAGCCACTAATATAACGGCGATTAAAGGCGTTGAAAGCGATACGCTGTTTACAGCTCCAGGCATGGCCGCAAGATTACGAAGGCTGATATTTACAGCTCCGCTATTTATGCCAGCGGCAGAATATGCCACAACCTCCAACAGCTTAAATATAATGCCTGCTCCCAGGCCAAGCGCGAAAACAAGCGCCACTAAAAACAACATCGCTGTTTTCATTGAAAAGGATGCTTCTCTCGCGCCTTCTATCTTTTCTGACCTTGGCATAGCTAAAAAAATCATGCCAAAGGCTTTGACAAAACAAGCGCATGCCAGGCCGCCTGTCAAGACAAGCGTAGCAGCGCACAAACTGAAAAATATCTTAAGGCCAGCCATATAACCTGTCAGGCTGGCCACAAAAAACGCCTGTAATGTCAGCCATTCGCTCACAAATCCGTTCAAAGGCGGGAGCGCTGAAATCGCCATAGCCCCTATAAGAAAAGAAAAAGCTGTAACGGGCATTTTTTTGATAAGCCCGCCGAGTTTTTCAATATCCTTGGTCCCTGTGGCGCTGTAAACGCCCCCTGCGCATAAAAACAGCAGGCATTTAAAAACAGCGTGATTGATCAAATGATACAGGCCGGCTATGAGGCTGAACACGGCCAGGCCTGGCATATTTAATTTCAGGAATACCATTGAACAGCCCGTGCCTAAAAGTATTATACCTATATTCTCCACGCTGTGATACGCCAGAAGTTTTTTTATGTCATGCTCCATAAGGGCGTATATAACACCGACAAGGCATGAGACGCAGGCCAGGACCAGGACCAGGACCCCCCACCATACAGAATCAACCCCTAATATAAATATAATAAACCTTATAATGCCGTAAATCCCTGTCTTTATCATAACGCCTGACATGATGCCTGATATATGGCTCGGCGCCTGCGGATGGGCGTAAGGAAGCCACACATGAAGCGGCACAATGCCTGATTTCACGCCAAATCCTGCCAGAAGGAATAAAAACGCCGCATCCTTAGCTCCAGAAGGCATTAAAACGCACGCGTCCTTCAACGCTAAAAAATCAAACGAGTTCGCGTATTTATACATAATTAAGAAGCCGGCTGTAATAAATGCGGTCCCGACATGCGTCATTATAAGGTATATCATGCCCGCGTTTACAGACCTCTCTTCCTTAGAGTCAAATATAACAAGAAAGTAGGACGCAAGGGACATAACCTCCCAGGCTATCAGAAACATAAACGCATTTCTGACGCTGACCACCAGCGCCATAGAAGCCGCGAATACAGATAATAGAAACCAGTTATATATTATCTTGCCTTTGGAATATTTTTTATTCAGGTAGCCGATAGAATAGACCGCCGAGGGCAGACATACCGCGAAAATGACAGAGAGAAATAATATTGAAAGCGGATCAAATAAAAACGATAAACTGGTATTAAAAAAGTTTTCCATTTTTTTAATAGCCTCATAAAATACTGCTATTTTAGGCTTGCGTTAAATGATTGTCAAAGGAAATCGTAAGAGAAGTACGCTATGCCATCAGGATTTAAAGACTCTACCATCTTTTCCTGCTCGGAAAGGACCTGGGGTTCGTTTTTCATAAGGAAATTCCCTATACCTATATATACCTTGCCCCTTTGGCGGTGGGCCAGGGCAGACCTTGTTATCTCTTTAGCAAGCTGGTTATTTTTTGTGTAATTCATAAGGATCACATAATCTACTATGCCGTTTTCGAGCCAGCCTGGCCAGTCCTGAAACGCCGCGGAAAAAGCAGTTTCAGGAGAAGGGATCACCGCGCAGGAGACCAGCATGCTTGGAGATTTATTTTTCACAGCCTTTGTCAGCTTATCCACAAGGCCTGTCACCTGATCCCTTTTCCAGTTATCCCAGATAAGGGAGTTATCATTATCGTAGTTCATTGAGAGCGGGTCTAACCCTGTCTTTTCCTTAAACCTTTTTATGCTTTCCTCGCCATAGCCGTATGTCAGCCCGAATCTGTTGAAGCTTGAGCGCGGGATGAAAGGCACTGGATATGGATAACGCGCATAATCCAAATGTACCCCCGAGAGATCAGGATATCTCGAGATAATCTCGCCTATTATAGAGGTTACATATTCAACCACCCTGGGATCGCCTGGTTCAAGAAATAACTGCTCATCCCTCAAGTAATATTTATCGGATTCATTGATATCTTCTGTCCTCATCGGGGACCTTAGATACTGGTCTTTGGTTAAGATAGAATCTCCTAATTTTTCTATTATATTAACCTTTCTGGTCTTTCCAACACTCAAGATATTTACCCACGCAAAAACCTTTATATTACACCTCCTGGCCTCCTTTAAAATAATATCTATTGTGTCTGCGCCTGATTTTTTCAATAATGCCTCGTATTCTGCCCTGTTGTTGAGGCTGGTATCGTAATAAGATTTTCCGCTTCTATATATCTGGATATAAACCTCACCTATCCCTGATTTTTTACAGAATTTTATAAGTTCGAACGCTGCCTTCTTGGAATAGAGCACCTTTCTTTCGGAGAAACAGGTAACCCATACGCCTTTTACAGGGGTGTTTTTGTCTTTTGCGTAGCCAGATAAAGGCAGTATTAAAAAAATTATAAAAAATATGAAGGCATTTTTAATAGAAATCATCTTTCTCCTTTTATAATAATTATAAATTCGCCGCGCGGTGCGCTTTTAGTAAAATGCCCTATTGCCTCTGAAACCCTTAACCTGATAGATTCCTCAAACACCTTAGTGACCTCCCTGCAGACAGCTATATCCCTGTCACCCATTATATCCAAAATATCTTTCAAGGTCTTTAAAATTCTATGAGGCGATTCGTAAAGGACAACGGTCCTTTTTTCCTGGGCAAGGGCCTTTAACTCATTGCGTCTTTTTCCAGGCTTTGGGCTCAAAAATCCTTCGAACACAAAACTGTCCGTAGGCATGCCTGACAAAACAAGGCCGGCTATTATAGCGCTCGGCCCTGGGATAACAGTAACCTGTATCTGGTTTTCAATCGCGAGCCTTATAATATTAAACCCTGGATCGCTTATGCCAGGCGTGCCGCTATCTGAAACAAGCGCTATATCTTTGCCTTCTTTAAGTAGTCCCAGCAGGTATTCGCCTTTCTGGATTTTATTATATTCAAAATAACTAGTGACAGGTGTATTGATGCTGTAATGCGAAAGAAGTTTTTTAGTGTGTCTAGTATCCTCGCACGCGATAATGCCAGCTGCCTTTAGCGTTTCTATCGCGCGAAACGTTATATCCTTGAGATTTCCTATAGGGGTAGAGACTACGAAAAGTTTTCCTGTCACTTACGATTACTCCACTGTAACGCTTTTAGCGAGATTTCTCGGCTGGTCTACGTCGCATCCTCGCCTTGCCGCGATATAATAGGCGAGAAGCTGAAGAGGCGCCACTGCAACAATCGGGGAAAAAACTTCATTTGTTTTAGGGATATAAATTATCTCTTTTGTAAAACTTTCTATGCCTTTATCGCCTTCTGTCGCAACTGCTATCACTTTTCCTTTTCTGGCGCATATCTCTTCTATATTTGAAACCATCTTTTCATACACAAATGACTCTGGCGCTATGCATACCACTGCCCTGTACTCGTCTATAAGGGCTATTGGCCCATGTTTCATCTCGCCTGCAGCGTATCCCTCCGCCGGGATATAGGAAATTTCTTTCAGCTTCAATGCCCCTTCAAGCGCCGTTGGGTAATTCAGGTTTCTGCCCAGATACAAAAATGATCCGAGATTTAGATGTTTTCCGGCAATCTTTTGTATATGGCCTTTTTTGTCCAAAATATTTTCTATTATATCGGGTATATTTTTAAACTCTTCTAATAAAGATTTTTTCAAATCTTTTTTTAATAACCTTTTTTTATCCGCAATATAAAAAGCTAATAAATACAGGATCGCAAGCTGGGCTGTGTATGCCTTTGTGGAGGCCACCCCTATCTCAGGCCCGGCATAAGTATATAACACCCCATCCGATACCCTGACTAAGCTCGAGCCAACAACATTGCATATTGATAGGATAGCCGCCCCTTTTCGCTTCGCCTCCTTGACAGCGGCTAAGGTATCAGCTGTCTCTCCTGATTGGCTTATCGCAATGGTAAGCGTATTTTTACCTATAATAGGATCTCTGTATCTAAATTCAGATGACAGGTCTATTGACACAGGTATATTTGTAAATTTCTCAAGGACATATTTACCTACAAGGCCTGCGTGATACGCAGTGCCGCACGCGATTATAATAATATTTGATATATTTTTTATGCTTTCATCTGAAATTTTTATTCCTTCCAGATTAAACTCAAAGCCATCTTTTATCCTGGAGGATATAATCTGTTTTAGGACCTTTGGCTGCTCGTGGATCTCCTTAAGCATAAAATGGCTAAAACCTGATTTTTGCGCAGAATCAAGGCTCCATTTTATGACATCTATCTCCCTGCGCCTGGCCTTCCCGTCTGAGTCAAATATTTCCGCCCTGTCTTTTGTCAAAACCGCTATCTCCCCGTCTTCTATATAGATTACATTTTTTGTATGCTTCAATATAGCAGGCACGTCTGAGGCAATAAAATTCTCGCCCTCCCCTATCCCGACTATAAGAGGGCTCTCTTTCCTTGCGGCAATAATTCTATCCGGCTCATTTCTGGAAATCACGCCAAGCGCAAAAGACCCTTTAAGGTTTTTAATAGTATTCAACACAGCCTCTTTAAGGCAGCCTTTATAGTTTTTCTCCACAAGATGGCTTATAACCTCTGTGTCTGTCTGGGATTTAAATTTATGGCCTTCTTTGATAAGCTGTTTTTTCAACTCGCTGAAATTTTCTATGATCCCGTTATGGACCACCGCTATATCGCCGGAACAATCCTGGTGAGGGTGGGCATTAATGTTAGTAGGCGCTCCATGCGTAGCCCATCTATTATGAGAAATCCCTATATGGCTTTCAAAAATCTCCCTGCCCTTAAGAGACGGCTCTAAATCTTTTATTTTGCCTTTGCATTTCTTTATGATAATCTTCCCCTTAGAGATAACAGCTATGCCTACAGAGTCATAGCCTCTGTATTCCAGCCTCTTAAGGCCTTCTACAAGAACAGGCAAGGCATTATTATTACCTATATAACCGACTATCCCGCACATAGTTAATGAGCACTTAACTTACGGAACGAACGTAGTGAGTGAACGTAAGTTAATGTGCGAATTAATCCCGCACCTTTTGTATATTCAAGCTTTTAAAATAACAAGCTAAATATAAAAAGGTGCGGGATAAGTTCGGACTTATGACTTACGTCGCACTCTGTGCTCCGTAAGTCATGTCCTCACTTATTATATATCACCTGCCCACTTGTGCCAATAGAAAAAAATACTCTCTAACTTTACAATTGGTGCATGGCACCAATTGTAAAGTTAGAAAACATCGCTTCTTGCATAATCTGTTATATATGATAAAATTATAAGTGATGAAACTAAACTTCAAATTAAATACAAGCGCCTTTATCCTCGGCCTTACTTCAATGATAGGCCAGATAATAATTATAAGAGAGCTTATTGTCGTATTTTATGGCAATGAGCTTTCCTTAGGCATAATATTCGCATGCTGGCTTTTTTGGGTAGCGTTCGGCAGCCTAATCCTGGGCAGGCTGGTAGACCTTATCCCCTTTAAGGAAAAATTTCTTTCCTATATACAGCTTGCCATATCCATTATTGTGCCGCTTAATATATTTTTTATACGATTTATAAAATCTATATTAAAAATACAGCCGGGCCAGATTATCGGGTTGCCGCAGATGCTAAGTGTCTCCTTTTTGTCTCTTTCTATAGTCTGCGTATTGTTAGGTTTGAGCTTTATTCTGATAGCTAAGATTGCCGCAAAAGATAATAACCTCCCTTCCAAAAATGTGGCAAGGATTTATCTATTCGAAAGCCTTGGGGCGTCTGTCGGAGGGCTTTTATACGCGTTTCTGCTTATAAAAACCTACACCAGCTTCCATAACGCGCTTATCTTAGGCAATCTGAATTTGATTGTCTCAATACTGTTCAATAGGAATATAGCACAACTTATCTATCTTATCATATTCTCTACTACAATAGTCTTTAACTGGCCAAAGCACCTGGATGGGTTTACAAGATCTCTCCAGGCCAGGCCCATGAAGCTTATAGAAAACATAGACTCCATATACGGCAATATCTCTGTAACAAAATTAGGGAATGAATACAGTTTTTATGAAAATGGCGCGCTGATGTTTACAGGAGGCGATATATCCACAAGCGAAGAATCAGTGCATTACGCGATGCTGGAGCACCCAAATCCTAAAAATATCCTGCTTATAGGCGGCGGGACAGCTGGATCTATAAACCAGATTTTAAAACATAAGGTAGCCAGGGTGGATTACGTAGAGTTGGACCCTGTGATAATAAGCCTCTCGCAGAAATATATGCCAGCCATAACAGATAACAGAGTCAATATAATCCGCATGGACGGAAGGCTTTTTGTAAAAGAGGCCAGCAAAACAAACAACCTGAAGACCCCTTATAAATACGACCTGGTAATTTTAAACCTTCCAGACCCTTATACCGCAAGCCTTAACAGATTCTATTCTCTGGAATTTTTTCAGGAGGTTAAAAAGATACTCGGCCAGGGAGGCATATTCTCATTCGGCCTTTTATCTTCTGAAAATTATATAAGCCCTGAACACGCTGTCTATCTAAGCTGTGTATATAACACCCTTAAAAAAGAATTCTTTGACATAAAGATCCTCCCTGGAAATACAATGACATTCGTGGCTTCAGATGAACCAGGGATGCTCACATATGACGCGAACACTATAATAAAAAGGCTCAAGAGCAGGAATATCAAAACCAAGTTTGTCAGGGAATATTACATCCCTTTTAAGTTAGACCCGCTAAGAGTCAAATATGTGGAAAGCGCTATTGCTAAATTTAAAAACACGCAGATAAATACTGATTTTAAGCCGATAGGATACCTCTATCACGCTATACTCTGGATAAGTTTTTTTGACGCTACGAGAAACCTCCTGCCGTATATTGATAAGATTAACCTCGGGATTTTTATTCTGACAGCGTTCATACTTTTGATAATAACCCTGCTGGCCCAAAAGTTGACAAGGACATCCCTGAAATTCCCTGTCCTTATATCTTTAGGTGCCACAGGCATGAGCCAGATATGTTTCCAGGTAATTATCTTACTGGCATTTCAGTTTATCTACGGATATATGTATTACCGTATAGGCCTAATCCTTGCCTCATTTATGATGGGGCTTACGCTTGGGGGCTATCTTATCACAAGGATAATTGATAGAATAGATGACGAAAAATCCCTGTATCTAAAAACTCAATCTATGCTGGCTGTATATCCATTAATACTGGCAGGGGCGCTCTTTACTATTTCAAAGATAAATCAGCTCAACCCTGGCATGGGAAATATACTGCAGGCGGCATTTATAATATTTCCTGTCTTGGCTGGTTTTATAGGGGGGTTTCAATTCCCGCTCGCGAATAAAATCTGGCTAAAGGATTCCAAAGATATAGGAAAAACCACAGGACTCTTATATGGCATTGATTTACTGGGCTCCTCTATAGGCGGGCTTATTATAGGTATAATACTCATCCCGACACTCGGAATACTTCAGACATGCGTCCTTTTAAGCGTAATAAATATCTTTATTTTTATCCTGCTTTCCAATTCCAGGCCTTGCGTTATCCAAAAAATGTAGTTATATTACAAAAGGTTGTCCCGCTGCGTCGGCGGACCAAAAGGCCCGCCGACGCAGCGGGACAGAAATATAATATTAAATTATAACGCCTGATTTAAAGGTTTGGGAGAAAATTGTTTTTGTAAATCCATTAATTGTGCTATATGTTCATCAATCTCAGGCATACAAAAAAGTCCATTTCCATCTATAATATAAGACAAAGTACCGATTGATTTATATTCTTTATATAAACTTCGTTCGTCTCCTTTATAACGCGCGCTTATAGATCCTGGAAATATATGAATTTCCGAATCCTGAAAAGAACCTAGGAATAACGCATCTCCAATATATAATTGCCTGTCAACATGATCTAAAAAAACAAAGCTATCTAAATCTCTGGTTTTTATAAAAATATCTAGATGGTTAGGTGAAAAACTGCTTATATATAATAAATATGTTTTAATCCCACCGAAATCCTTTAAAATATTGCTAGAATTTATATCTAGCCAAGTATATAAAGCTTTCGTTTTCCATTTATGTAATAGTCTACTGCTTTCAACATCGCTAATATCATCATTAGGCTTTTCTCTTTCTCTCCATAAAGCTATAACTTTTTCATTCCAAAGTCTTAAAAGCCTGGATAATTTATCTTTTAGCATCATGTATTCTTGTATATCAGTTCGGTTAATCTGTTGTTGTTTTTCTATGCTTTTAGAAAACTTCTTAAGCAATTCTAAGTATTGTTTATAATCTGGATATAGCTCAATAAACATTAAAGCCACTACTGCTTCATTAAGTGGATACATAGCTTGTATATCTTCTTCTAAACGAGTAATATCCTCCAAATGCTTCCTCTCATGCCTTGCCCATTGCGCTTTTAATCTAGGAGATAACCGGGTAAGCAAAGCGTAATGTTCATCTAAAATAAAAAGATTAGCTGCTCTAGGAGCGCCTGCTTCATCTCTAAATCTTCCAGGATGAGATATTAGATTAGAAATGATATATTCAATATTTTCTGGGCTAGTTTTTACATCTCTAAGAGCTTTTATAAGCTGCGTTTTGGTAAATCTATATATTTTAAGGCCTGAGATTTTTCTTAAATCAGACTCTGGGTCAATTTCACCAATCTCTTCGTCTGATAGAATACCTACATCATCTCGAACTTGATTTAAGCCCACAAAGAATGTCCCTAATCCCTTGTTCAGCAAATCATGCTGCTCTTTTGTCAGGCCTTGAAGATTAAGCATTGCAGCAAGCCCATCTTTTGATCTTTCTCGGCTAGTTTCAATAGGTGAATTAAAATATTTTATCGCCTCTATTTTTGCATTATCCCAATTAGCTGTCTCTTGATCAGCGCCTTTATCGTACTCTGCAGTTCTTAAAACAACTCCGCGCGTGGATACAGTCATAGAACCGCACAATCCACCTACTATATGATTGTCTACTGCCTCTATATGAGTTTTCGGATATAATATTCTAATATCTTCTATTATTTCATTTAAGCTTTTATGATACTCTTCACTTGAATCCCCATAACTGTCTCTTTCATTAAAATCCCTAAAAACAGAAATAAAACATTCAAAATCTTCCTGAGAAGAGCTCTGATCAAGAAGCCATTTAATAAACATGTAAATATTCTGATTACGAACCTCTGAAAAATTATGATAAAGAAATAAATAGTGTTTACCTTTTATGGTAATTTTTCCTCCTATAGTATCGCAAGCTACTATAAATTGGGTGCCTATAACATCTTCGTTGGTCTCTGCCTCAACTAATATAACTGTCCCTTGTTTACAATTGCCTATTCTATCTTTATTTTCATCCTTATATATTACTCCTGACAGATCCTGCCATTCGATATTTTCTTGATCTAATAGTAGAAAATCAAATGGGCCGCCTTGTTCTTTAATATCTACTACATAGCAACCAGGATCTATCATTTGTCTATTATTGGGCAATATTGCCATTGAAGGTGCCTTCAGATATTTCCAATAATCTGTTTCTCCAAAATTTTCGAAATAATGCTGGTCCGCTTTTAATATATTTAACATACGCGAAATTGGCTTTAAATCACCCAAAGGAGATCTGAGATGCTTGTGATTATATTTGTTAGATAAAGTTACTCCATCTGCTATGTTATTAAGAATAAATAACATAGCTATGATTAGAGTCATGAATTTCAAAATATAACCTTTTTTAATCTTTTCCATTCTACTTTACCCTTCTATATCCTGCGAAGCCTTGGTATGGGCTTCGTAGGAATTTTAAGCTTCTATAAAGTATTTTATAATCCTGGCAGAAAAAATCCGTCTTGGTTTAGCGGGTTTATCGCGCCAAACTTTGCCGGATTTATTGACCTGTTCAACCTGTCAGGCTGCCTAAAAGCGACCTGACAGGTTTTCTATATTATAAAGTATGCCATATAAATAAGTGGCATTCAAGGCAAGCGGGCAAAAACCTGTATTTTACTTATTCCAATTTGGATCTGGCTTAAAGCCTATCTGGGGCTTATGTTTTAGCGGCGCAGGCGCCATGAGCTTGCGAATGGCCTCGAATATCGCCTGGATTTCAGTATCATGCGTTTCAATTTTTCTTTCAAGCTCAGATAATTTGTAAGCCAGCTCTTTATTCATTAACAATAATTGCCTTAACCTTACAAAAGCCCTCATAATTTGAATGTTGACCTGAACAGCCCTTTTGCTATTAAGCACGCTTGAAAGCATTGACACGCCTTGCTCTGTAAATGCAAAAACATTGGGGGCATGTTTAATTTTTGAACTTATCACAATTTGTGATAAGTTCAAAATTTCTTCTCTACTTAAGGCAAACATAAAATCGTTTGGAAATCGATCTATGTTTCTTCTAACTGCCTGGTTTAAGACTCTTGTCTCTACCCCATAAAGTTCTGCCAAATCTCTATCCAACATCACCCTGTATCCTCTAATAATAAATATCTTCCGCTCTATAACTTCTACTGCAACAGACTTCTTTTGCCTCATATCTACATCCTCTCTCACCTGTTATATAAGACACAGCTGGAGGTGGTTTTCTTTCAAATATTACAAATAAATCTTGGACTCGCTAAGGTTGTACCGCTGCGTCGGCGGGCAAATCCCGCCGACGCAGCGGGACAGGTGGCCTTGTTTTTTCAAAAAAATATGATATACTAATATTAGAAGTTGAAACAAAGAAGGAGGCGTGGAATAGCGTCAAGCGCCAAGGTTTATAGCCTATAGAAAAAGCCCTTATTTAAGGGCTTTTTCTATTTCTGCCAGCTTGGATCCGGCTTAAAGCCTATCTGCGGTCTATTTTTAAGAGATAACGGCGCCATAAGCTGGCGGATTGCTTCAAAGATTGCCTGTATTTCTGTATCGTGTTTTTCTGTTTTCCGCTCGAGTTCATTAAGCTTATACGCGAGCTCTTTATTCATAGAAAGAATCTGTCTCAATTTAACAAAAGCCCTCATAATAGCAATATTAACCTGAATAGCCCTTTCGCTATTAAGAATGCCTGATAACATTGAAACACCTTGCTCTGTAAATGCGTATGGACTGTATCTTCTACCTCCCCAACTTGAGGTCGCAAATTGCGACCTCAAGTTCATAACCTCTTTTCCAGTAAGAAGAAGCATAAAATCGTTTGGAAACCTTTTGAGATTTCTTTTTACTTGCTCATTTAAACGTTTAACTGAAACCCCATAAAGCATTGCTAAATATCTATCTAAGATTACTTTATGCCCTCTAATCATAAAAATCTTTTGCTCAATTATTTCTTCTTGAACCAAATAATCCTTCATATGTTCCTCCATCAATATATGACACATCTGGAGGCAAATTTCTTTCAAAAATTTTATATTTTTAAAAAACCTGAGGCTGTCCCGCTGCGTCGGCGGGCTTTGCCCGCCGACGCAGCGGGACAGAAATTATTCTTTTTCACCAAACACTTCTGCGCTGAATATGTAGATTTCTGTAGCTTTATCTTTCCAGGCATCTTGAGGCAGGCCTGCCTTTCTGCAGGTTTCTTTAAGAAAGGTCTCTTTATCCCAGTTATATTCCGTTGCCACTTGGGGAAGCAATAAGCCTGAATTAAAACCGCGTTTCATATAAAGGCCGTGTTTACCCACTTCTATCTCACTCACATCATTTATCTTTTTAAGAGGCGTCATAACAGATATCTCTAATTCCAGCTTT
>Ga0172371_10007935_pt1 | contig 14947 bp, 8 predicted proteins | sample Lak12m_FD_114543 | JGI IMG/M metagenome (GOLD analysis project Ga0172371, IMG submission 114543) | Freshwater microbial communities from Kabuno Bay, South-Kivu, Congo - kab_022012_12m | ecosystem: Environmental > Aquatic > Freshwater > Lake | place: Democratic Republic of the Congo: South-Kivu... | reverse complement strand
TGCCGCGCACGCGGCAGAGCATTTCCACGAGGCAGGGCGAGACGTCGCAGCCGATGAAACGCGTTGCGGCAGAAGCCATGAGGGGCTCCATGGTACCCAGCAACTGCGGTATGCGCTCGTGGGGGAAGCGGTAGCGGGGCAGGGCGTCGGGGGGGGCGTCCTGGAGGGGCGAGTGGCGGATCTGGTTGAAGGGGCCTTCGCGGATCCACTCGATGCCCCAGTCGTCGGTGTGGGTTTCCCCCTCGTGCTCGTGGACGATGCCTTCCATGGCGTGGTTGTTGCCGACCCAGGTCTGGCGCACGTCGTCGCCCAGGGCTTCGGCCACGGCGCCGGGCGGCAGTTCGAGGGCGGCCGCCAGGCGCCGGACCGTGTCCGGGTGGAACCACATCCACACGGGTACGCGATCCACGGGCTGGCGGCGCAGGGCCCGGTGCACACGCTCCTTGGAGGTCATAGGAGTGGCTTCCCTGACGACGCCATCCGGATCACCGCCACCCCGAAGCGCTCCAGCTTCAGTTCGGCCTTCGTCTTCCTCCCCGAGAGCAGCTCGGTCCTGCCAGCGGGGACGGCCATGGTCCTCTCATCCTCCGTGTGGTTGATCAGGAAGAGCACGTCACCGCCGGGGCCCTGGCGCACGGAGACCTCGACGCCCGGGGGCGGCGTCAGGGGCGCCTTGACACCCGCGCTGGCGAGCACGGCGGCGGTCACGGCATCGTAGAAGGCGTCCTCCTTGGCGACGGTGCCGACGTAGTAGGCCCAGCCCTTGCCGAAGCGGTTGCGGGTGACGGCGGCATAGGGTTGCAGGTGCCAGTCCTGGTAGGTGGCCAGCACCTCGGCGGTGCCGGGGATGATCCAGTCGGTGGAGAGGATGGCACTGAAGGTGCCGGCGATGGGCTCGCGGCCGACGAACGGGTGGCTGACGTTGCCGGGGACGGCGTCGTACTCCTGGATCTCGATGCCAAAGGCCGGCGCCAGCAATCCTGGCAGGGTCCGCTCGTGGCAGAGGCCGGTGGCATCCTTGACGCCGGTACGGCAGTCGCTGATCAGGACACCGCCCATCTTCACATAGCGCGCCAGGCGCTCGGCCAGGTCGTCCGGCAGGATGTAGAGGTCCGGCGCGAAGATGGCATCGTAGGTGCTGAGATCCGCCGAGGGTGGGAGCATCTCGACGTTGACCCCGGCGCGGAACACGGCCCGGTAGAAACGGCGCACGGCGGCGATGTAGTCATTGCCGTTGTAACCGGGCTGGATACGGGTGGCCCAGAGGCTCTCGTAGTCGTAGAGGATGGCGACCTTCGGCTCGACAGTACTGTCGGCCAGGGCCTCCTCGATCCGGTGGTACTCGCTGGCGACCTGGGCGGCTTCCTGATAGCGGCGCAGGGCCCGGCCATCGTGGCCGAGGAGGCCATGCCAGTACTGCTCGCGGCCGGCGGTGCAGGTGCGCCAGCGGAACCAGACCTGGGCATCGGCCCCGTGGGCGAGTTGCTGGTAGCAGACATTGCGCAGCTCGCCGGGGCGCGGGTTGCGGCCATAGGCGCCCCAGCCGCCCGGGCCGGCGGTCTGCTCCATGATCCAGAAGTTCCCCGGCTTGAGGCTGCGCATGAGGTCCGCGGCCATGGAGCTGTCGTAGCGCACCTCGGGGGCGCCCCAGACCGGGTAGTTATCCCAACTGACGAAGTCCAGGTCGGCGGCCAGATCGTAGTAGTTCAGCTCGGGGAAGAGGCCCATGAAGTTGTGGGTGATGAAGTGCTGCGGACAGACCTTGCGCAGGATGTCGATCTGCTCGCGCTGGAAGCGCACGTTCATCCAGGAGAAGTGGCGTTGCCAGTCGAGGCAGGCGCTGGGGTTGTAGCTGGTGGCGTCGATGGGGATGGTGATCTCCTCCCAGGACTGCACCCGGTGGCCCCAGAAGTGCGTGCCCCAGGCGCGGTTCAGTTCGTCCAGGGAGCCGTACTTGTCCCGCAGCCAGTGCTGGAAGTCGGCCCGGCAGCTCTCGCAGTAGCAGAACGGGTGGCCGAACTCGTTGTCGGTCTGCCAGCCGATCACGTTGGGGGCCTCGGTGAAGTGGCTGGCCATGGCCCGGGTCACACGCTGCGAAAGAAAGCGGTACGCGCCGCTGGAGAAGCAGTTGTTCTTGCGCACGCCCCAGACGGTGTGCGTGCCGTCCCTCTGCAGCGCCAGCGTCTCAGGGTGTTTCCGGGCCACCCAGGCGGGCATGACGGCCGTCGGCGTGCAGAGGATGGCCGAGAGGCCGTGGTTGGCCAGGACCGCGAGGGCCCGGTCCCACTTGTCGAAGGTGAACACGCCATCCCGGGGCTCGATGTTGACCCAGTCGAACTCGGCCAGGCGCACGACGCTGAAGCCGGCCTCCTTCATCAGCCGGGCGTCCGTGGGCCAGCGCTCTTCCGGCCAGTGTTCCGGGTAGTAATCAACGCCGATGTGCATGGGGGTCTCCTTCCGGCAGTACGAGTGATGGCGAAACATAGCGTCTTGGCGGCGGCGTGCCTGGGGATCGGACGGATCGGACGGATCGGGCGGATCGGGCGGATCCGGTGCGCGGTTCAGGAGCCACGGCGTGCCGCGGGCCCCAGCAGCGGCCGCAGGAAGCGGCCCGTGTGGGACCCCGGGGTGGCGGCGACGGCCTCCGGGGTGCCCTCGGCGACGATGCCGCCGCCGGCCTCGCCGCCCTCGGGGCCGAGGTCGATGAGGTGGTCGGCGACCTTGATGACGTCGAGGTTATGCTCGACGACGAGGACGGTGTTGCCCTGGTCGCGCAGGCGCTGGAGGACGTGGAGCAGGTTTTCGATGTCGGCTAGGTGCAGGCCGGTGGTGGGCTCGTCCAGGATGTAGAGCGTATGGCCACCCGGGCGCCGGGCCAGTTCCGCCGCGAGTTTGACGCGTTGCGCCTCGCCACCGGAGAGGGTCGTTGCCGGCTGCCCGAGCTTGGCGTAGCCCAGGCCGACGTCGCAGAGGGTCCCCAACTGCCGCTTCAGCCGCGGGACGGCCTCGAACAGGTCCCGGGCGTCGGCGACGGTCATGTCGAGGACGTCGGCGATGGAACGGCCGCGGTAACGGATGTTGAGGGTCTCCTGGTTGTAGCGGTGGCCCTGGCAGGCCTCGCACACCACGTAGACATCCGGCAGGAACTGCATCTCGATCTTCTTCAAGCCGTCGCCATGGCAGTCTTCACAACGGCCCCCCTTGACATTGAAGCTGAAGCGGCCGGCGCTATAGCCGCGGGTGCGGGCATCGGGGACGCGGGCGAAGAGGGCCCGGATGACGTCGAAGGCGCCGATGTAGGTAGCGGGGTTGGAGCGTGGGGTCCGGCCGATGGGGCTCTGGTCGATGACGATCATCTTATCGACGTGCTCGACGCCGCTGAGTCCGGCATGGGCCCCGGGGGCTGGTGTGCGCAGTCCCAGGGCGCGGGCGAGGGCCCGCATGAGGATGGTCTCCACCAGGGTACTCTTGCCGGAGCCGGAGACGCCGGTGACGCAGCAGAAGGTCCCCAGGGGGATGCGGACGTCGATACTCCGGAGGTTGTTCTCGGCGGCCTGGCGGATGGTCAGGATCTGGCCGTTGCCCGGCCGGCGGCTGGTGGGCACCGCGATGCTCCGCCGGCCGCTGAGGAACTGGCCCGTGAGGCTAGCTTCGCAGGCGCGGACCTGGTCTGGGGTCCCGGCGCAGACCAGGTAGCCGCCATGCCGGCCGGCGCCCGGGCCCAGGTCCACGATGAAGTCGGCCCTCTGCATGGTGGCCGGGTCGTGTTCGACCACGATGACCGTGTTGCCCAGGTCGCGGAGACGGCAGAGGGTCTGCAGCAGCCGGTCGTTGTCCCGGGGATGCAGGCCGATGCTGGGCTCATCCAGGATGTAGAGGACACCCACCAGGCCCGTGCCCACCTGTGTCGCCAGGCGGATGCGCTGGGCCTCGCCGCCGGAGAGGCTGATGCTGGTGCGATCAAGGGTGAGATAGCCGAGGCCGACGGCCTGGAGGAAACCGAGCCGCGAACGGATCTCGCGGACCAGGTCGCGGCCGACGGTAGCCTGTTCCGCCGACAGGGCCAGGCCGTCGAGGAAGAGCAGGGCCCTCTCGATGGTCAGCCCGCTGAACTCGTGGATGCCCAGTCCACCGAGGGTCACGGCCAGGGCCTCCGGCTTGAGCCGGGCCCCACCGCACTCCGGACAGCTCTCGGGCACCATCACCGCCCGGAGTCGTTCGCGGACCAGGTCGCTGGTGGTCTCCTGGAAACGGCGCAGGAGGACCGCCAGGATACCCTCGAAGGGCCGCGTGACCCGGTGGTGGCGCCGCATCATGGAGTACTCTAGGGAGATCGCCTGTTCGCCGCTGCCATGCAGGAGGATGTGACGCAGGTCCGCGGGCAGGTCCCGCCAGGGCGTCAGGGCGTCCACGCCGTAGTGGGCCGCCACGCTCTGCAGGAGCTGATGGTGGTAGCGCGCCACGCGCCGCGGGGCCTGGGTCAGGAGCGGGATGGCTCCCTTGCACAGCGGCAGGCTCGCATCGGGGATGAGGAGATCCGGCTGGATGACCTGGACCTGGCCAAGGCCATGGCAGCGGGGGCACGCGCCGTAAGGGCTGTTGAAGGAGAAGTCGCGCGGCTGCAGGTCGCCGAGGCTGATGCCGCAGTGCACGCAGGCGAGGTGCTCGCTGACGAGCTCCTCGCGCCAGCCGCCGGGGGCCTGCGCGTCTTCGGTCAGGGCCACCAGCATGCCGCCGCCGAGGCGCAGGGCCAGTTCGACGGAGTCGGTCATGCGGGAGGGGGTCGTGGCCCCGGTCTTGAGGCGGTCGACGACGGCCTCGAGGGTATGGCGTTGCTGGCGTTCGAGCCGGGGGGCCTCTTCGAGGCTGACGAGCTGGCCATCGATGCGGGCGCGTACGAAGCCATCCTTGCGCATCTGCTCCAGGGTCGCTCCGTGTTCGCCCTTGCGGCCGCGAGCGTAGGGCGCCAGCAGCACCAGGCGCAGGCCTTCGGGCAGGTCCAGGAGGCGTTGGGCGATGGCCTGGGCGCTCTGCCGCCTGACTTCGCGGTGGCAATGTGGGCAGTGGGGCGTCCCGACGTGGGCGTAGAGCAGCCGCAGGTAGTCACTGATCTCGGTGGTGGTGGCGACGGTCGAGCGGGGGTTGCTGCCGGCGGCGCGCTGTTCGATGGCGATGGCGGGGGAGAGCCCCTCGATGTGGTCGACGTCCGGCTTCTGCAGGCGGTCGAGGAACTGGCGCGCGTAGGCCGATAGACTCTCGACGTAGCGGCGCTGCCCCTCGGCATAGAGCGTATCGAAGGCGAGGGAGGACTTGCCGGAGCCGCTGAGGCCGGTGATGACGACGAGGGCATCGCGGGGCAGTTCGACGCTGATGTTCTTCAGGTTGTGCTGGCGGGCGCCAACGATCTTCACGCAGCCGGCCATAGCGACTCCTCAGGCTCCCGGGCGGCAGGCGGAGACGATGGCTGCCCGGGAGCTCCATGAGACCGTCTTCCCGCTGAGGGTGGCGCGGAAGGCCTCGGCCACGCCGGCCACCTCGTCGGGTGTCAGAGAGCGCAACAGGTGCTGGGCGTAGCTGGGACGGCCTCCGGCAGGGACCTCCGCGAACCAGCGCCCCAGCATGGCGGGGGTGATGACCACCTGCAGGGCGGCATCCTGTTCCAGGGCATCCCCGGCACGCAGGCCCTGCGCCCGGACCCAGGTCACCAGGTCGGCGACATCCCAGTTCACCATCGGGTCCTGTTCCTGCGCGTAGAGAGCCTCCTCGGCCTGGGCAAGACGCTCGGCCAGGCCTGCCGGCAGGACGTCGGTCCCCAGGAGTCGATAGAGGCGCTGGGTGTGGTGTGGAATGCTCTCGGCGAGCACCAGCCTGCCCCCCGGCGCCAGCAGCGGGACGATGGCTGCCAGGGCCGCGGCGCGGTCCGGCTCCCGCAGCAGCACGTTGCGGCCCACGATGAGCTCGAAATGGATATCCGGCTCTGAGGCCGCGCGCAGCAGGCCCGGGAGCTCGGACAGGGGCCCGGCCAGGACCGTGGGCCGCCGGAGCTCGGGGATCGCCTTGGCCTGGTCTAGGAGAGCCGCGGCGCTGGCTGGGTCCGCGGCGAGCGCCCAGACCCCTCCTTCGCCGGCGCGGCGCAGGGCCTCCCAGGTGAAGAGGCCGGTGTCGGCCGAGAGGTCGAGGACGCGCCAGTGCCGCTGGCAGCCGGCGGCAGCGAACACGGCCTCGCGGAGGCGCTCGAGGTGCTGGCCGACGCCGCTGACGGTCCTGGCCAGCCAGCGTTCCAGGACCTGGTCCTGGGGCGAGAAGGTCAGGATCTCGGGCGGGGCGCCGGTGGGATTGCCCTCGACGGCTGCCGCCAACTGGGCTTCGCGGCGGCGCTGGACCTGGCTGGCGATAGCCTGTTCATAGCCGATGGCGCCGGGCTGGTAGAACACCTTGCCCTGGAGGCTGTCGGGCAGGTACTGCTGGGCCACCCAGTGGTCCCGGTAGGCATGCGGATAGAGGTAGCCTACGCCATGGCCGAAGCCGTCCTTGTCGCGGCTGGCATCGCGCAGATGGCTGGGGACGTCCGAGTCGCGTTCCTTCTCCACGGCCGCCAGGGCATCGAAGAAGGCCATGACCGAGTTCGACTTGGGGGCCGTCGCCAGGTAGAGGGCCGCGTAGCCCAGGGGGTAGTTGCCCTCGGGCATGCCGACCCGGTCGAAGGCTTCGGCGGCGGCCGTGCACACGACCATGGCATTGGGGTCGGCCAGGCCGATGTCCTCCCCGCAGAAGATGAGCATGCGCCGGAAGAGGAAACGCGGGTCCTCGCCGGCGTAGACCATGCGGGCCAGCCAGTAGAGGGCCGCGTCCGGGTCCGAGCCGCGCAAGGACTTGATGAAGGCGCTGATGGTATCGAAGTGGTAGTCGCCTTCCTTATCATAGAGGACCGCTCGGCGCTGGATGGACTCCTCGGCCACGGCCAGGTCGATGACCGCCACCCCGTCCGGGCCTGGGGGGGTGGTTTCCACGGCCAGTTCGAGGGCATTGAGGACGGCCCGCGCGTCGCCATTGGCCACGTTGACGAGGTGCTCCCGGGCATCGGTGCGCAGGTCGACGCGGCGGCCGCCGTAGCCACGCTCGGGGTCGGCCAGGGTCGCGTCGATGACCCGCTGGAGGTGTTCCGGGGCCAGCGGCTTGAGCTGGAAGATGCGGCTGCGGCTGACCAGGGCGCGGTTGACGGTGAAGTAGGGGTTCTCCGTGGTGGCGCCGACCAGGACGACGGTGCCGTTCTCCACCCAGGGGAGCAGGGCATCCTGCTGGGCCTTGTTCCAGCGGTGGACCTCGTCCACGAAGAGGATCGTGCGCCGGCCATCTTCGCCGTAGCGATGCTGGGCTTCCTCCGTGACCCGCCGCACATCGGCCACGCCGGCGAGGACCGCGTTGAGCTGCTCGAACCAGCTCCGGGTGGTGTTGGCGATGACGCTGGCCAGGGTGGTCTTGCCCGTACCGGGTGGGCCGTAGAAGATCAGCGACGACAGGCGGTCCGCCTGGATGGCCCGACGCAACAGGCGTCCCGGAGCGAGGATGTGGTCCTGGCCGATGAACTCGTCCAGGGTCCGCGGCCGCATGCGGGCAGCCAGGGGTTGCTCCTGCTTGAGGCGTTCTTCTCGGGCGTGATCGAAAAGGTCCATGGCACCGGGGTGTCGGGGGTGATCCTGCAGGCACTAATGTAGAGCACTTCCCGCGGGGCGCGCGCGTTTCACGGCAAGTGCCTTGTGCGGCGCACGTCCAGGCAAAGCAGCGCCGATAGGAGGAATGGGAGGAATAGGAAGGATGGGACGGATGGGACGGATGGGACGGATGGGGACGACGCGTGCTGGTCCGCGCGATGGCTGCAACGCGCGCCGCAGCCGCCGCCCGGCACGGCCCGGGCAGGTCATTCCGGCAGGAACACCTTGAGCAGGCGAACCGGGGGAGCCGGTGCCTCGATGCGGTAGTCGCCTGCCGCCGCCGCGATGAGCACGGCCCGTCCGGTGGTCAGCGTCGCCTCGCCGGAGCCGCACAGCACCCGCACGCTGCCCTCGACCGCCAGGAAGAGGTGGAAGCTGGTGCCCGCGGTCCGGCCGGCGATGTGATCGCAGAGACGGACCTCGTCGACGTGGAAGGCGGGGCACTGCGGCAGCACCGGCACCCGGCGCGTCTGGCGGATGGGGCCAGCGTCTCGGGACAGGCGGCGGATCTGCCGGTCGCTGAACAGGATGTGATCGAGGGCAGCCGTGGCCTCCGCCTCGGGTACGGCATCCTCAGGGCCCCAGCCGCTGACCGGCAGGCCCTGGACCGGCCGTTCCTGGACCTCGACCAGGAGGTTCCCAGCCCCGAGGGCATGCACGCGTCCGCCGGGCGCCAGGAAGGCGTCGTAGCGCTCGGGGTGGAACACCTGCAGGCTGTGCCGCAGCATCGGCGTGTTCCGATGCGCCAGAAAGGGCGCCTGCGTCGCCCCCGGATGGATGCCGGCCATCAGTACCGCGTCGGGTCTTGCCCTCAGCGAGTACCAGAACTTGGTGTTGCTGACCGGACCCCCCGGCACGGTGCGCTCGGGGTAGACGCAGAGGGGCTCCTGACGACCCGTCTGAAGCAGCCGCAGGCATACGGGGAAGGGCTGGCCCTGGCGGTAGCGCCGGCCCACCAGCTCGGTGCCCCACTCGCGCGTGAGGTCCGAGAGCAGGCAGCCTGCCGCGGCGCCGTTCCGGACCCGGCTCGTGCGGGGCGGCGCGTCGACCAGTTCCCACGAACAGGCAGTGCCCTCAGGAAGGTCGGGCGGGGACCCCGACAGGTAGTCGCGCAGCATGCCATCGGACCCATCGCCATGCTCGAACACAGGTTCGAACAGCAACGGGTAACCGATGGATGGTGTCATCAAGGACTCCCGGCGCACAAAAACGAGACCGGCGGCAGTTGCTCTCGGCACGATCTCACACAATAGTATCGGTGCCGTGCCGCTTCAACCTTGGGACGGTCCCGGGGCCGGCTTGGGACGGCGGGTGCCCGGCGGCGCCGGCGGGCTCATGAGGATGACGCGTTGGCCATTGGACTTCCGCAGGTGGACGAGTCTGACAGCAGTGCAACCACGGCGCCGGCCCCGGGCCGGTCGGTAGGACGGGTCCTGGTGACCAGGCTGGCGCTGCTGCTGGCCTGTCTGGTCGTTTTTCTTTCGTTGGCGCCGGGTTCCTACGATCCGGTGGACTGGGAGATCCTCGCCGGTGGCGTCGCCAACCGCAGCTATCCCGGCAACTGGATGGGCTTCTTCGGCGTGGTGGTGGCCCGCTGGGCCCTGTTGCTTTTCGGTTTTGCCGTCTATCCCCTGGTTCTGGTCTGCCTGGCGGCCTGTGTGCGTCGGCTGTTCTGGCAGCGGGGTCTGCGCCCGGTGCGGTGGGACTACTGGATTGGGCTGGGGCTGTTGCTGTTGGGCGGCTCGATGGGGCTGGGGATCTGGCCCGACCTGGGGCTGGACTGGGCGGACGCGCTGAACATCCGGGGGCTTCCCGGCGGGGTGGTAGGCCAGCGCCTGTGCGCTCCCGACTGGGGCCTGATGCGTGCCATTCTGAATGCTGCCGGCAGCGCCCTGGTTGCGGGGCTGTTCCTGATCACGGGTCTGGTTGTGCTCTGGGTGCATGACTGGCACGACCTGGCCTGGCCCTGGGTGCTGTCGTGCTTCCGGGCCGATCCGGTCCCCGAACCCGAGGTGAGAGCCGGGACCTTGGACGAGGCCGGCCGGCAGGCCCACGACGAGAGCGCCCCCAAGCCGCAGCCAGAGGCGCTGCCGGGCCCCGTCGCCGAGGCCCCCGAAGCACCCATTCCGACACCCTTGCCGCCGCGTCCGCCGGTGACCACCGTGCCGACGCCCAGGCCGCAGCCACCGGTCCCGGTACCGGTCGTGGCGGGCGCCCCGGGGCGCCCGCCGGCCGCCAAGCGGCACCCGGCCTATGCAGCTCCTGGCGTCGAGTTGCTGAACCCGGACCCCGGGGACGCGGTCTTCGGCGACCCGGCGGAAGTGGACCACAAGAAGAAGGTGCTGCAGGACACGCTCGACAGCTTCGGGATCGACGCCCAGGTCGGGCAGGCAACCTGCGGGCCGCGCGTGACGCTCTACGAGGTCATCCCGGCCCCCGGCGTCAAGGTCGAGCGCATTAGCCGGCTCAGCAACAATATCTGCATGGACCTGCGGGCCACCAGCATCCGCATCCTCACCCCCATTCCCGGGCGCAAGTCCGTCGGTATCGAGGTCCCCAACAGCAAGGTCTCCCGCGTCAGTGTCCGCAGCCTGATGGACTCCACCGCCTGGAGGGCGCCCAAGGCGCGCATCCCGTTGCTGGTCGGGCGCGGCATCAGCGGCGAGGTGGTCATTCTGGATCTCGAGAAGGCGCCGCACCTGCTGATTGCCGGCGCGACCGGGGCCGGCAAGTCGGTGTGCATCAACCTGATGATCCTGTCGTTGCTGTCCCGTTTCTCCCCGGACGAGCTGCGGCTGATCATGGTGGACCCCAAGGTTGTGGAGTTCCGTGCCTACCAGTCTCTGCCGCACCTGATCACGCCGGTGATCAGCAAGGTGGAGCAGGTGCCGCTGGCTCTGCGCTGGGTGATCCGCGAGATGGAGTCGCGTTACCGGACGCTGGCCAAGGTCAAGGCGCGGAACCTGGAGGCCTTCAACGACCGGCCAAAGTCCAAGGAGGGGGTGCTGGACGACGATGGCCAGCCCATTCCGGCACGCCTGCCCTACATCGTCGTGGTGATCGACGAACTGGCCGATATCATGATGACCGCCAAGGGCGACGTCGAGACGGCCCTGGCCCGCCTGGCCCAGATGTCCCGCGCCGTCGGTATCCATGCCATCCTGGCCACGCAGCGGCCCAGTGTGAACGTCATCACCGGCATCATCAAGGCGAACTTCCCGACCCGGATCGCGTTCAAGGTGACCAGCCAGGTGGATTCCCGCACGATCTTGGACTGCAAGGGCGCCGAGGCCCTCCTGGGGCAGGGCGACATGCTCTTCCGGCCGCCGGGCGCAGCCAGCCTGCAGCGGAACCAGGGCGGCATGGTGGAGGACGAGGAGATTGAGCGGGTGGTTGCCCACGTTGCGGCGCAGGGCGAGCAGGCCTTTGACGACACGGTGCTGCGGCCCGCGTCCGAAGCCGGCCCGGCGGCCGAGGGTGGCCAGGGCCTGGACGAGGCGGACGAGGCCATGGTGCAGCAGGCTACCGAGATCATCCTGCGGGACCGGCGGGCTACCACCAGTTATCTGCAGCGCGCCATGCGCATCGGGTATAACCGGGCGGCCAGCGTCATCGATATCCTCGAACAGCGTGGGGTCATCGGCCCACAGATCGGCAGCGCGCCCCGGGAGATCCTCGTGGCCGGCGCGGGACAGCCCCCGGGGCCGTCGGCCCCTGACGAGGGCGCCGATGAGGACGACGACGGCGACCGGGACGACGCGGAACCGTCGCGCGGGTCGTGATCGGAGCAGTCTCCATGGGCAGAGCCCGGATACCGGATACAGACAGCGGACAGGACCTACGGCAGCAGAAGCTGGACCTGGCCTGGCACGAGCCAGCTCCTGGCGACGCCCCGGCCCAGGATCCGGCGACCCTGGGAGAGCCGCAGAGCCCGGCCAGTCCGGCGGATCGGGCGGATCCGACCGATCGGCCCGATCCGACCGATCCGGGGGATGGGGCTGCCGCGGCCGACCCGCCGCCTGAAGCCGCAGCGGCCGAGGGGGCCCCGTCTCCGGTGGCCGCGGCGGCGCCGTCTCCGGCACCCGTGACGGCGGGGCTGGCCCGGCCGCGCGACGAGGGGGCCTCCGGGCCTGTGGCGGGCGCCGCCGTGGAGATGATCGGCGAGATGCTGATCGGCGCGCGGATCGCGTCCGGTCTCCAGCCCGAGGAGGTGGCGACCCGGACACGCATCCCCCGCGCCATCATCGCCCAGCTCGAGAGCAATGCCTTCGACGAGTTGCCATCGGACTTCCACTGCAACAACTACGTGAGCAAGCTCTGCGAGCTCTACAACATCCCCTCGGGGCCACTGTGTGCGCGGCTCCGGGAGGACCTGCTGGCACACCGTGGGGCCAAGGCAGGTGGCCAGCCGCTGAAGGTGGTGAGCACCGACACGGGTGGTGGTCCCGTGATCTCCTACGTGCCGGCGGGTCCCGTCGTTCCGCGGGCCTTGTCCGAGCCGCTCATCAAGGGGGTCGTCAGCGGCGTGATCGTGCTTTTTCTGCTGATCGCCCTGGCCGCTCTGGCCGTGCAGCACTTTCACCACCGCGATGGCCAGACGCCAGCGGGCCCCTTGCCAGCGCCGGTAGGCCACTCGCCACCGGTTGACCTCCAGGAGTTTATGACTCCAAGGCAGTTGAACGCCTACGAGCTGCCCATACCGGATAAGTAGGGGGACTGGCCTGCTGGCCCCGTCGCCCGGCGGGACGCGCGCGGGTCGGCAACTTGCCGGCATGGGAGTACTCATACCACGCGGACGCCAGCCCAAGGGCCATGCTGGAGCGGCCGCGGCCCCAGGGGCGAACGGCCCCGCGGCCAGTGCCCACGACGCCCTGTCTGCGTTTGCGCACAGGCAGGCGTGGGCGCTCCAGTGGGGGACGCGGAGACCGCACGGCCTGTGGCTAGGCCCCAGCCATAGCTCTACGGCGGACGTGAGACGGATCTCACTCCCGCCCGCCGGCGTCAGCCGTGGAAGGGTAGCCGGGCGCGCAGTTCGCTCTCGTAGGCGGCCACATCGGCGACAGGTCGCCGCGCGATACCCTCCGCCATAGCGGCCGCCGCTACCCGGCGGGCCACGCGCGGCACCACGCGCGGGTCAAACGGCTTCGGGATCACGTAGCTCGGCTTCACCGGGCAGTCACCGGCGAACATCCCCGCCGCCGCGTCCTTGGGGTAGGCGTTCTCCAGGAAGCCGAGGACATCGGCCGGGACCGTCTCGCGGGCGATCTCGGCCAGGGCCTGGGCCGCAGCCAGCTTCATCGACTCGGTGACGTCCCGGGCACGCACGTCGAGGGCCCCGCGGAAGATCCCGGGGAAGCCTAGCACATTGTTCACCTGGTTGGGGAAATCGGTGCGGCCCGTGCCGACGACCAGGGCCCCGGCGGCCAGGGCATCGGTGGGATAGACCTCGGGGACCGGGTTGGCCATGGCGAACACGATCGCGCGGGGAGCCATGGCGGCCACCATCTCGCGGGTGACACAGTTCGCCACCGAGACCCCCAGGAACACATCGGCGCCTCTGAGCGCCTCCGCGAGGGTCCGGGCCGAGGTATCCGCGGCGAGGCGTTGTTTCTGCGGGTTCATGCCATCGCGGCGGTTCTTGTAGACGACGCCCTTGCTATCGCAGATGATGACATTCTCCCGGCGCACGCCGGCGCTGATGTAGAACTCGATACAGGCGATACCGGCGGCCCCGGCACCGTTGGCGACGACCCGCACGTCCTCGATCCGCTTCCCGACCAGGGGCAGGGCATTGAGCATGCCTGCCAGGGAGATGATGGCGGTGCCGTGCTGGTCATCGTGGAACACGGGGATGCCCATCCGGCGCTTCAGTTCCTGTTCGACCTCGAAACAGGCTGGGGCGCCGATGTCCTCGAGGTTGATGCCGCCGAAGGTCGGCTCCAGCGCGGCCGTGACCTCGATCAGCCTGGCTGCATCCGTCCGCCCGTCGGGGCCGAAGACGTTGCGGACGCACACCGGGAAGGCGTCGATGCCGGCGAACCGTTTGAACAGGACCGCCTTGCCCTCCATCACCGGCAGCCCGGCCTCGGGGCCGATGTTCCCCAGGCCCAGAACCGCGGTGCCGTCGCTGACCACCGCGACCGTGTTACCGCGGCCGGTATACTCCCAGACCTTGTCGGGATTGGCATGGATCTCCAGGCAGGGGTCTGCCACACCAGGCGTGTACGCCAGCGCCAGGTCCTGCGCCGTTTCGCAGGGCTTGGACGGCCGGAGGGAGATCTTGCCGGGGGTCGGTTCCCGGTGGTAGCGGAGGCTGCGTTCCTTGAGGTCCTGCTGCTGCATAGCGCGCGTCCCTTTGCCAAGTCGAATCTGCGGAGACCCCGGCACCACCGTCCGGGCTGCACCGGTCTGTGTGCTGGCCGCCCCAATGCTCAACGCCCGACGCCCAGTGTTGGGCGCTCGACCCCGGCCCTGGCTGGTCGCCGCCGTCGGAGCCGACGTGGAGCTGGCGCAGACCAGGGAGGTACTATAGCCCACCGGATGCCGGTTGCCGGCCGCCTCAGACCTGCGCCAGGAGCACGACCCAGTTCTGGCCGTAGATCTTGGCGCAGCGGGGGCAGGTGGTGTAGCCGAACAGCAGGCGGCGGACCTGCCGGCCCTGGCTGGCCACATAGGCCTTGGTGTCGCCTATCCAGGTCCGCATCCGGGAGTAGGGACCCTCGTACGCCCGGCAGAGGAAGGTGCCGCTGAGGCGCGCCATGGTCGCCCCGGGCACGTCTTTGGCGGCGGCGATATAGACGTCCGCGCCCCAGAGGGAGTTCTCGTCCGTGAGCACGATCGCCGGATCGGGCACGGCCCCCGCCGCCTGCAGCCGCTGCAGGTCCCTGCGCATCGCGGCCCCGAAGTCCAGGGGGATGCGCAGGATGCTGTGCACCCGGTCCTTGACGAACAGCCGGTCGGTCCACGTGACCTCGGCGCGGTCCCAGGGCGTGGGGTCGAACCGGGGACAGCAGATATCGGGGTCGGTGGTGGTGGCCATGGCCTTCAACTCTCGTCGGTGAATAGGCTGAACCTACATCCAGACGGCCTCCGGTTCAACGGGCCGGCCCTGCCGGCTGTTGGTCCCGGCTTCAACAGGGGCCCCCAGGGCCGAACGGACTTCGGACCTTACAGGCCGAGAGCTGGCGGTGGTTTCCTGGAACCGCCGTGCGCCGGGCCCCCGACCCGTAGCCTGC
>Ga0172371_10007934_pt1 | contig 14950 bp, 8 predicted proteins | sample Lak12m_FD_114543 | JGI IMG/M metagenome (GOLD analysis project Ga0172371, IMG submission 114543) | Freshwater microbial communities from Kabuno Bay, South-Kivu, Congo - kab_022012_12m | ecosystem: Environmental > Aquatic > Freshwater > Lake | place: Democratic Republic of the Congo: South-Kivu... | reverse complement strand
TAAGCGGCTCCTGGAACAGGCGGGGAATCCTCCTCCCATCTACCGTGACGACCACGACTCCCTCGTTCTGGAGCTTCGAGCCGCTGACCACAGCGATACGGAATCAAGCCGGGATCGTGCTGCCGGCAAGATTACGACCGATCCACAGGATCAGATACCACGAGAGGCGATTTTGGCGGAAGCCAAGGAGTCCGGAACGATCACGACGAAGGTCTGTGTCCAACGGCTGGGTATCCCAATCGCAACGGCGAAACGCCATCTCGCTGAACTCGTAGACGCTGGTCTCCTCGAAAGGAAGGGGGCTGCGCGAGGAATATACTATCGGCTCGTTGAGCCGATATGAGCCGATAACGGCGAAAGTGGGCCGAAACGGCCCGGAGGCGAGACGAAAGAGATCTGTTTCTCTCCGATTTGAGGGGATACTGAGGCGCTAGTGAGGCGGTGTTGGGGCAGCAATGAGGCGAGGATGGTGACCACGATGAGCAATTTTTCCTTTCTCCCTGCCGAACTCCGCAGCATCGCCGAGGCTGCCACCAAGGCGGAAGGCCACATCATGGGCGATCCCCGCGCCGCCTGCTTCCATGCCCGGTTCACGTTGGAAGCCGTCGTCCACTGGCTCTACCGGCACGACGCCGCGTTGCGGAGCCCTACGACCAGAGCCTGGGAACGCTGCTGCACGAGCCCTGCTTCCAGAACCTGCTGCCCGAGGCGGTTTTCCAGAAGGCCCGAGTGATTCAGAAAGTGGGCAATCAAGCCGTCCACAGCAGGCGGCCGATCCGTCAGTACGACGCCCTGCAAGTGGTCAATGAGTTGCATCACGTTTGCCACTGGCTGGTCCGCACTTATATCCCTGCCCCTGGCGGTGATCGAGGCGAAGAAGACGACCGCCGACCCGCAAGTGGGCCGGCAACAGGCCAAGCTGTACGCCGACTGCCTGAAACAGATGTACGGCCGGCGGCCGATCATCTTCTACACCAACGGCTATCAGACGTGGATCTGGGATGACACCGCCTATCCGCCGGCCGGGTGGCCGGTTTCTACAAGAAAGAAGAACTGACCCGGCTGGTCCTGCGGCGGAAACAGCGCGACGCGTTGGATGTGGCGCAGATCAAGGACGAGGTATGAACCGCCGTTCATCAACATTCACGCCGGCGGCCCCGACGAGCTGTTCGCGGGACAGGAGACGATCATCAACGCGGTTTTTGAAGTCCTCCGGTCCTTCGAACCCCAGGTCCACGGCCTGGCGGGGTAAAACCGGCAGCGAACGGGCCGTGGCGAAGGGCACCAAGACGCAAAGCAATCTCGCCGGACAGCGGCAACGGACACTTGGCTCATGGCCCTGCGACCTTGTCCTGGAATTCCAGCCCAGACCCCGACAGCCATCGGATACGCTTTGGGTGTTATACGGCACGCGGTTGAGGATGGCACATTCGCCGATCATCGTTTAACCGCAACCCAACGGAGAGCGTGCGGGCGACACGCTCCCCGTTGGGTCGCGGTTAAACGAGCCAACGCGCAACGCGGCCCGGCGCTACGGCTGGCTGGTTTCGGCCAGCGGCGGGAACGCGGGGCGGATGTCGCGGCGCGGGCGGCCGCCGTCGGGCGGGCGTTTGTTCAGGAAGGCGTCGTGATACGGGGCGTTGGCGTCGACCCACGTGACCAACGCCTCCCAATCGGCCGGACTCAGCTGAACCTTGTCGCGGTGCAGCGGGTCGTCGAGCAGGACGCGGACCGCGCGGCTGCGGAGCGAGCCGAACTGCAGCGGCTGGGTCACGTCGGCGTTGCTGAAGCGGTCCGAGCAGGCGACGAGCGTGGGCCGCGTGGCTTTGCTCTGGCCCGGGGCGACGCCCTGCAAAGTGCGGAACGATTGCAGCAGCCCGTCGGCGGCGCGCGTGGCGCTCAGGTCGATCCCGCCGTCGGGTTCGGCCGCGCCGTGGCACGCGACGCAATGCCGGTCGAGGATCGGCTGCACCAGCCACTCGTAGCCCAACAGCCGGTCCGCGCCCCAGGCCGGCGGCGTGGGCGTGACGGGCGGCTTCTGGGCGGCCAGCGAGAACTGCCGCGCGTCGCCGGGGGCGCGCGATTGCGACTCGTGGCAGCCCCGGCAGCCGCGGACTTCGCCCGCCTTCAAACTCACGAACGACCGCATCCGCAGCAGCTCCATGCCCCGCTCGTCCAACGCTTGGAAATACAGCGCCGTGTCGGCCGGCACCGTGAAATGGGCTGACCCGTCCGGCTCGACCGGCGCGGTGCCGATCACGCGGACGGGGGCCCAATCCGGAAAGTCGATTTGCTTCGTCCCGGCGTTGCCGGGCAGGTAATCCTGCTGGCCCCGCTCGGCATCGAATGGCCACGGCACCCGCTGGGCCACGCGGATGGCTTTGATCGTGCCGCGGGCCACGCCCGGCTGGCCATCGTACACGTCGCTCACGTAGCACACCGCTTGGCCCTGCGTTCCGGCCGCGGCGGCGAGTTCCGGACGCGACTCCGGCACCAGCGGCGGGCGCGGCCGTTTCTTGACCGGGATCGGGTACGTGCAGGACAGCACGGGGTCGCGGTGCAGCAGTTCGCGGTTGCCGAACGCGTCGATCAAGTACAGCCCGAAGGCGTTGGAATCGACGCCCGCCGACTGCGTGCAATTGGGCCGCGCGTAGGCGTACGAGACCAGGAAGCAGGATTCGCTCAGCGCCCACGGCGTTTGGTACAGCCCGCCGCCGTCGCGCACGCCGCCGTCGGCTACGGGCCGGCCGGCCATTGGGCCTTCCTGCGGTTTCGCGTCGGATGTGACGATCGACAAGCCCGCCGCCGCGTTCAGGCCGCCGGTCGGATCGACGATCACCACCGGCCCGTAGGCAAAGCAGTGATGCCCGGCGGCGATGGACACGAGCTTGAGCGACTGCGGGATCGACCGCGTGTCGCGCAGACCGAGCGGCGCTCGCATGTGGTGCTTGTACAACGCGTCGGACATCGCGCCGTCGGGGTGGAGCGTCCACAGGGCGTGAACTTCCATGAAGTGCCGTTCCTGGTATTCCCAGTGCGTGTACGCGATGCGGCCGTCGTCCAGGCTGTGCGGGTAGCGGTCGATGTCCTTGCTGTCGGTCAGCTTGCGGACCTGGCCGGTCGTCCGCGAGAGGAAGTACAGGTTCGGGTTGGTGTGGTCGTAGGTGTCGTTACCGCACTCGGCCGCCCGCCCGCAGCGGTCCGAGGCGAACACCACGTCGCCGCTGGCACAGTAGGTGGGCTCGAAGTCGCTCCAGTACCGATCGTCGGTCAGCTGCACGGGCGGCGAGCCGTCCAGGCGGCATTCGAAAATGTGCAGCGGCTCGAACATCTGCCGCAAGCGAAAGACGTTCGTCCCTTCGACTGCGTAGTGGGCCGTGTCGACCGGCGGCGGCCAGTCCGGTTGCCGGGCGTAGCTGAACACCACGCGATCCGCGTCCCACCACAGGTCCAAGCCCCAGACGTAGCCCGGCCCCAGCCGGCCGTCGAGCAGCGGCCGCGCGGTCCGACCGTCGCGGACGTCTTCCAGGATGCAGATGTCGCCGCCCGGCTTGTGCTTCCAAGCATACGAGCGGGTGATGTTCCGTACGGTGTGCGGCACGAACTGCTGGAGGAACACGAGTTGGTCGAAGTCGAGCGCCGGATTCGCCAACGCCACGTCGCGGATCGCCCGCCGGGCGTCCAGCCACCGCTGCCGGGCGATGCTCGGCTGCAGCGCCGCCGGCGCGGATGCCAGTTCGTTCCGCAGACGCTGCAATTCCGTCAGCCGCCGGGCGACGAGGTCCCGGGCTTCGCTGGGACTGTCCGGACGGAAGGCGTCGGCCATCCGTTCGGCGCGAGCCACGAGGGACTCGACCGACGACGTCAGCCGGATCGGATCGCGATGAATGCCCAACGCCACGGCTTGCCGAACCCAATCGTGCTCCTGCCGCACCGACTGGGCGAGGCCCACGTAGGCGGTGTACCACGCCGGCGCCGGCTGCCGGGGCCAGGCGGCCAGTTGCCCGTTGTTCTCCGCCCCGACCTTCAACGCGATCGCCCGCTCGGCCAACCCGCGCGTGAACGGGTCTTCGTGCGTGAGCAGTTCGCCGGCCAATTCGGCCAGGCCGTCGGTCAATCGGTTCTTCTCCGCGATCCGCAGCAGCGTCTCCGCCACGTCCAGGCCGGCCTGAGGCTGCTGCCGCAACGCCGTTCGCAGCACGTCGGCGGCATCGCTCTTTCTCGCCAACTCGGCCGCGTCCAACGACGGTCCCAAGCCCGCGTCAGGATGCGGCGTCGCCCCCACAGCCGGCGCGGTCAGCAGGGCGGTCAGCGTGCAGAGGAAAGCCAGGGATCGCATCCGTTTACCTCCGTCGGCATTTTCGTCACATCTCCATCATTGGGATAGGTTCCGAGAGGGAAGTCAAGTCACGTCGCGTCACCCGCCAGCCGGATGAACGCGTTGCTGATTCGGCAGCAGCGCGCAGGCCCCAACGCCCCGATATTATTCCACCCGCGCCCGCCCTGGATTGTGTCTCCCCGGGCAAGCGACAGCCGACAGCGATCAACCACTACACACGTATATCGGCACACCACCCGGCAAGAGGATTGCCTCTCGGAGCCTGGGACCAAAGATGTTGGAGGTTCACGCACTTGTCTAACGTCTGGTCTGATCGGCCAAGTCTGGCCGGATTCGTCTGTCTTGATTCGTGTTGGAGCGCATCGCTGCGGAATCTTCCGCGATTGGGAGAATGACGGATGACAGCGCAGGCCGCAGTGCCGACTGGCCGGTCCCGCGTCTGGGGGCGGGCGGCAGGGACAGCCTTCCTGGTCGCCGCCTACGTCGTTTCGGCCAGGGCTGGTTTGGCGGTGGCCATTCCGCCCGGCAACGCGACGGCCGTCTGGCCGCCGGCAGGCTTGGCGGTCGCCGGTCTGCTGCTGCTGGGCTGCCGAGCGTGGCCGGCCATTGGGATCGCGTCGGTCATTACGAACGTGAGCGTGGGGCTTTCGCCCCTGCCCGCCGTGATGATCGCTGCGGGGAATGCGTCGGAGGCGGTGCTGGCTTGCTGCCTGATCCGGCGGTGGCTGTGTCTGGATGCGCCGTTTGGCAAAGTCCAGGAGGCGTTCCTGTTTGCGGCGGTGTCCGCCGGGGCTTGCGCGGTGTCGGCCGGTATTGGGGCCGCCTGCCTTTGGGCGGCCGGCTTGACGAACGGGCCGCAGGTCGCGTCGAATTGGTGGACGTGGTGGCTGGGCGATCTGGCCAGCCTGTTGATCCTGGTGCCCCTGGTGTTGGCCTGTCGCCAGCGCGGCTGGCGGTTGGCCGAGACGGGCCGCTGGCCGGAACTGCTGTTGCTGGTCCTGTGCGTCCTGGCGGTCGGCCAGACTGTCTTTGCCGGCGGACTTCCGCAACGCTGGGCCGGGAATCTGAGCTACCTGCCGATGATCCTGCTGATCTGGGTGGCGTTGCGGTTCGAATTGCCGGAGATCACCGCCTGCACACTGCTTCTGTGCGTGGCCGTCGTGTACGGCACGGTAAAGGGCATGGGAACGGACAGCCGAAGCGAACTGCTGCAATCGTTGTTCGACGTCCAGGTGTTCATCAATTTGTACGCAGCGACCGGGTTGGCCGTCGCCGGGATTGTGGCCCAGCGGCGCGCGGCGTCGTCGGCAGCCGAGCGGTCGCAGCGGCAACTGCAAAGCGCCATCACGGAGCGGGAGCGGCTGGAGACATGGTTCCGCAAGCTGTTGGATTCGACGCCCGACGCCACGCTGGTGTCCCAGCGCGAAGGGGAGATCGTACCGGTGAACGAAGCGGCGGAGCGGATGTTCGGCTATCCTCCCGGCACGCTGGTTGGCCAGACGATCGACGCCCTGATCCCCGAGCGGCATCGGGGCGGCCATCGCCGGCACATGGAGCAATACCGAGCAGCGCCTCGGATCCGCATGATGGGAACGGGACAGGAACTGTCGGCCCGCCGCCGGGACGGTCTGGTTTTCCCCGTCGAGATCGCCCTGGGACCGATGCAGACGGATGAAGGCCTATTCGTCTTCTGTTCGATCCGCGACATCACGGAACGTAAACTGGCCGAGCGGGCGTTGCGGGACAGCCAAGAGCGTTTCGATCTGGCGGTCCGCGGAACCGACGCGGGCATCTGGGACTGGGACCTGCGGACCAACGTGGTGTGCTTCTCGCCGCGCTGGAAGAGCATGCTGGGCTACGAAGCGGGCGAATTGCAGGATGATTTTGCGGAATGGGAGAGCCGCCTGCACCCGGACGATCGCGAGCGGTCGATGGCGACCATCCGTGAGTACCTGGCGGGGCAGCGGCCGGAGTACGAACTGGAGCACCGGTTGCGGCACAAGGACGGGAGCTACCGCTGGATCCTGGCCCGCGGCGCGGCTGTGCGGAGCGCCGACGGCAAAGCCTACCGGATGGTCGGTTCCCACCTGGACCTGACGGACCGCAAGCGAGCCGAAGAGGCGTTGCGAACGCAAGAGGCCCAACTGATGGCGGCCGCCGAAATCCAGCGTCAGTTGCTGCCCCAGGAGGCGCCGACCGTGCCGGGCCTGGACATTGCCGGCCGCTGCTATCCCGCGGATTTTGCCGCGGGCGACCATTTCGACTATCTCTGGTTGCCCGATGGCACGCTGGTCCTGACCCTGGCCGACGTCAGCGGGCATGGCGTTGGGCCGGCGATGATCACGGCTTCCTTCCATGCCCGGTTCCACTCGTTGGCCGAAATCTCCAGCGACTTGCCCGAGATCGTCAGGACTTTGAACTCCCGCTTGTATCAGGGCACCAGCGGCGAAGTCTTTGTCACGATGATCGCAGGACGGATCGATCCGCACTCCCGCACGCTGTCGTGCGTCAACGCCGGACACCCGCCGGGATATGTGCTCGACGGGTCCGGGAGCATCAAACGGCAATTCGACAGCGCCAGTGTACCCCTGGCGCTCTTGCCCGACGTGGCTTTTACCGCCAGTCCCGCCCTGCACCTGGAAGACGACGATCTCGTGTTCTTCTACACCGACGGATTGACCGAGGCCCATCGCCCAGGGGAATCGATGTTCGGCGTCGAGCGGGCCTTGGACGTCATTCGGGCCTACCGCCACCAGCCCGCAGCCGAAATTATCGACGCCCTCTACGCCGCCGTCCGCACGCACCTGGGGACGGCCAAGCCCCATGACGATATTACCCTGGTCGTCGCCAAGGCAGCGCGCAGGGAATGATCCTCAGCCCAGACCAGGCCGAGACGCCCGTTTAGCCTTGGGCCTTGGCCCGCATCGCTTCGAACAGGGCCTTCTGTTCGACCAAGGCCTGGACGCGGTCCTCGACCTTGGTGCCAGCCTCCAACAGCACCCAGCCGCGATAGTCTGCCTTGACCAGCAACGAGATCAAATCCTGCCACGGATAATCGGGACTGGTAAAGGTGCGGACGTGGACGGTCTGCCCTAAGCGGTCCTTGACCAGGTTGAAGTTGTACTCCAGGCCGGGCTCCTGCAGGTCTGCGACGTTCGAGTTCCAGCAGACGGCGACGTTCGGGTGCGTGGCGATGTCCATGATCTGCTTGATGATCGGCAGCCGGGCGCAGCCGCCGTGGACTTCCAAGCGGATCTGTTGGCCGTAATCGGCCGCGTAGGCGCCGACGACGTTCAACGCTTTGCCGATCTGTTCGATCGTCTTTTCCACCGGCACGCTCTTGGGCAAATCGTTGGGCCGGACCTTCACGCCGCTGCCGCCCACGTCGTGGCTGAGCCTGACGAACGCTTTGGTGTTCTCGATCGCTTTCTCGACTGCTCCGGGCTCGGGCCGATGAAAGTCCTCGGCGCTGCCCAAGCCCACCAGCGTGACGGGGCTGTCGGCGAACCGCTGCTTGACTTCGCGCCGCTGGCTGTCGTTCAACTGCGGCTCGACACCGTGCGCGTGGGTCGTCCGCAACTCGACGCTCAACACCTTGGTCTGGGCACAGTTGGCGATCAGCGTCGGCAGGTCCCAATCGGCGCCCCACTGGTACGTGACCATGCCAAAGGCCATATCGCTGCCCGGCTTGCGTTCGGCCGCCCACCCGTTCCAGGAACGAGCCGCCAACGCCCCCGCGCCCAGGGCCACGGAACATTTCAGAAAATCCCGGCGTGAACTTGTACTCATGGTTGACCAACCTTTGCTGCAAACGGAAGAAACCAGGAATCGGCACATGGAAGGCGTATTGTAATCCACAGCTAGGGCTGCCGCACGACCAGGCAGCCGACGTCGCAAGGGCCGAGTTCCAGGTGGACGATCGCCTGGTCGCCCTGGCGGGTGACGGTCGCCGGGCGGCCATTCCACGCGTCTTCGTACACCGCGTTCTGAACCCACGGCAACGCCAGGACGCCGCCGCGAACCGTGCGGTGGCGAGCATTATAAAGCGTGTACAGCGTCTTGCCTTGTGCCGGAAATGCGTTGGCAAACACGCCGCCCAGGCGGGTCGGAGCCAGCGGCGTGGGATGGCCGGTCGTGAACGCGTCGCGGTGCTCACGCAACAGGCCGTGACAGCGGCGAATCGCGGCCCGCGTCTGAGGCTCGAACCACTCCGCCGCCGGCCCCTCCAGCCAGATCGCTTCGCCGTTGAAAAACACCCACTTCACGCCGGTGGCCCAACTGCCGGTGGGCTTGTCACAGTACAGGATCTCGATCGTCTTGAAATCGGGGATCGCAAACCGCGTCAGGTTCAACGGCACGCCCGTCGTCGTCCGCTGGGACGTGGACATGGCATAGGTAAAGCTGCCGTCCTGGAGCTGAGTGACCATGTCCACGGGGGACTCTTCGGTATAGATCGCCACGCCGCGTTTGACGCCGTCGACCGCCTTGCGGATCCGCCGCGTCGTCTCGCGTTCGCCGACCACGGCGTAGCCGGGCCGCCCATGGCCGTGCTCGTCGGACCAGCAGTCGAAATTCGAGCCGGCGAAGCCGTATTCGTCGATGTACATCCCGTCCACGCCCAGCTGCCGGACTTTATCCGCATACGTCGAAGCCTGGACGTCGCGCCACGCGGGCACGTAGGAACAGATGTCGATCTCGGAGCTGTTCGGCCAGCGGGCGCCGCGGCCGGCGGCGTCGATCAACTGCCACGACTTGCCGAACTGCCGGCCCAGTTGGCCCCGTTCGTCCAGCAAGTAGCCTTCGATGTATAATCCCACCGGAATGCCCTGACGCTGGACGTCGGCAATGGCCTCGCTCAGCGCAGCCTGGCCGCCCTGCAGGAAATCGTACGGCGAATAGTCTCCGGTCCGGCCATAGATGCGGCCGTGCGGTCCGCAATTGCCCCAATCGAACAGGTGCAGGTACTCGATCCCGCCGAACTCGCGGACGGCTTCGTCGACCGCGGGCTGCAAGCGAATCTGCCGCCCGTCGTACAGCGGGTCCAGCCAGTGCAAGAACCGCTGGCGGAAATTGAAGACCTCGCGGAACCAGGCTTGGCGCGGCGCGGCCGGCCGGTAGACGGCCTGCAGCCAATCGCGATAAGCGGAAAAGCCGGCCAGCCAGGAGCCGTCCGTCAGCTGCAGCACGGCCCGCGGCGTGGAGAAGCTCGCGCCGGGCGCCAAGCTCCGCTCCGCGTACTCGACCGCCAGGTTGAACTCGTTGCTGGATTTGTCCAGCAGGTAGTACTTCCACTCGCAGCCGGCGTCTTCCGTCCGCAGGGAAAGCCCGCGCCCTTCGCACGGACAGCACGTATCCAGGAACTGCAGTGGAAACAGCCCGCAATACCGCTCGCGATAATTGCACGGCCGTTGGTCAAACGCCGCCCCACGCTTGGGAACCAGGTAATAGGCGCCATCCGCGTCCGCCGACAGCCGATACGGTCCGATCCGCGGCCCGACAAGCGAGACTCGCCGCGGCCGCTCGCCCGCGTTGGCGATCGACGCCTGGAAAGCCAAGCTCCCCGAACCGGCCGCTTCGACTGCCAGCTGCAGCGTCAGCCCCGACTCGCCCGCCACGGCGTATTCGGCCCGACACGACTCGGCCGTGGCCGATAGGTTCCGCAATTGAAAACCTGCCGCCTCGAGCGTGGTCCCGTCCACGGTCAAGCCGACCAGCGGACAGCGGCCCGGCAGCAGCTTCCAGTCGCTGAGCCGATGCTCCAGGCGTTCCCAACTCGGGAGTCCGTCCCAGGCGATTTCCGCGCTCAGATCGCCGCTGTCGACGATCAATTGCTGGCCGGACAGCGTGCACCGCCGCAACGCCGACGGAGAAACCGTCCCGGGCCGGTGGACCAGCGGCGGCGTGTCTTCCAACGCCTGCGGAAAGCCCCGTTCGCCGGCCACGCGAGCCGAGCAGGCCGCGACGGCAAACGCGCCCTGCCGCGTCCCGTCGCAGACCGCGATTTCCTGCAGCCGCTTGCCCTTGTCGGCCGCCGCGACCAGCACCTGGGCCCCTTCGACGACGCCGAATCGGCCGCTGCTGACATTCCACGGCAAGCACTCGTCAACCGTCCCGTCGGCATATCGCAGCCGCAGCCGAAAACGGTCCACATCGCCGATCGCCCGCAAGCGCGCCTGGCCAAACGCCGGCTCGTCGTGCCCAAAGAACTTGGCCAGCAACAGGACGAACACCTCGCTGGCCTGACAGTCCGCACTCAGCGTCAACGGGGATCGCTCCTGGACCGACGTGGCCGCCACAGACAGCGTCGCTGCAACCTGCGGCTCGGCAGACGGGGACGCGGCAGACAGCCGGAAGGGAATTTCCTCGATCGTGACCGCCTGGTCCGTCGGCCAATCGGTCAGCCGCAATCGCTGGAGCCAGCGTCCGCCGTCGGCCTGTGCGGACGCGGGCAGCGGGACGGATTGAAAGCCGGTGAATGCAGCTCCGGCTCGCCACGGGCACGTATCGGCCAGCGGCTGCGACGGCAAGTGGTTGGTCAGGCGGATCTCCGCGATCTCCAACTCGGCATCGCCGCCGGCGGCTTGGACCTCGCAAGCCAGCCCGGTCAGCTGCGCCAGTCGAGCCGCCACGTCGCTCAGGCTGACCCAGGTCGTATGCCAGCGGCCATCCGCCGTCAATTCCGCAGGCGAAATGACGGTCTGGTAGTCCAGCCCGCCCGTCTGCGGCTGGCCCAGCGCGCACAGTGCGTAGTGCCCGTGGGGCGACAGCTGGCGGCCTCGATAACGCAGCACGGCGTAACGGTACTTCGCCGGCTCCACCGCCGCGGGCAACGGCCAGGACCATTTCATGCCCCGGCCAGGCGCCGTCAGCCCGAACCGCGTCCGGCCTTCATTCACCGTCACACTCGGAGCGCCGGGTTCGGCCGGGTTGGCCAACCACGAGGGCTGGGCAACCCAAGCCGCAGCCTGCAGGGGCGCGACCCAATCGGCCGTAGCGGAAGTCGCCTCGCGCCGCCCGACGAGCGTGGCTTCCGTCGGCGGAGCGTCGCTGAACCCGATCCAGTCCAGCCAGAAAACCGCCGGCCCCGTCGCCCCGGCCTGGACTTGGACCGCGATCTGGTCCACGGCGGCACGATCGGTCAAGCCACTCACGTCCACGGCGGCGATATGCCAATTCCCGTCGGCGTCCACGTCCGCGAACCTCAATGGCGACAACTGCCGGTCTGTATTGCCGTCGCGCAGATAGACGAGATAGTCGCTGTGCTGGCGATTCAAGTTCTCCGCGCGATACCGCAGCACCAGCCAGGGGGTCTCGGCCAGAGAAACCGGCGGCAGATCCCGCGACCATTTCATTCCTTGGCCGGGCTCTGTCACGCCGAACCTGGCACAGCCGGCGTCGCTGGCCAGCGTCGCCGTTCCGGCCGGGTTGCCCAGCCAGCCGGGCTGCGGCTTCCACGGCGCGACGTCGGCCAGGTCGTCGTACCAGATCAGGGCGTCGGCGGGAACGACCGCCGCGCGGTCCGCGGCTGCGGCCGAGATCCCCCACAGGACGCACAAGCCCAAGACGCTGCGAGCAGCATGGATCGACATCGGAGTCTCCGGGCCTGGTCACGACCACATCGCCTGGATCTGGTTGCGGATCTGGCGGCTGGTCAGGCTGGCGCCGGCCGGGGGCGGCGGCGATTGATGCGCGTCGTGCGGCGTGGCCAGGCAGGTTTGGAAATGGACCTTCAGTGCGGGAGGAATAAAGCGGGTCAGCTGGGCAAAACTGTGACGGTCCGTAAAGCCGCCGCGGTTGGCGTGGTAGTAGCGCTGCGGATGGCAGACGTACAAGTGGTTCTTGGCACGCGTCAAGGCGACGTAGAACAACCGCAGTTCTTCTTCGATTTCCTCGTCGCTGCCTGTGGCCATGTCCGAGGGGATATTGCCGTCCGCGGCGTGAATGACGTACACGACGTCCCACTCGAGGCCCTTGGCCGAGTGGATCGTGCTGAGGATCAGGTAGTCCTCGTCCAGCAGCGGCGGGCCGGCGAAGTCCTCGGTGCTCTCCGGCGGGTCCAAGGCCAGTTGCGTCAGCAGCGTCTGGCGGTCCGCGAACCGGGCAGCCAGCTGCTCGATCTGTTCCAAGTCGCGTTTCCGCGGCGCCGCGTTGTCGTACTTGTCCTGCAAGATCGGCTCGTAGAACCGGCGCGCGAGCGAGACTTGGGCCGGCAAGTCCAGCGGCGGTTGACGCGTGAGCTGCCGCAGCATGTCCAGCAACTGGGGCCACACCGTGCCCGCCGCGCTGCCGACCGCCGCGGCTTCCCAGACCCGCCAGTCGCCGCGGGAGGAGACCATCAAGTCCATCAGTTGCCGCGCCCGTTTGGGGCCGATCCCGGGCAGCAGTTGCAGCACGCGAATGCCGGCGACCAAGTCGCGCGGATTCTCGGCCAAGCGGAGCAAGGCCAGCAGATCCTTGATGTGCGCCGCTTCCAGGAACTTGAGCCCGCCGAATTTGACGTAGGGGATGTTGCGGCGCGTCAACTCGCCCTCCAGCAGCACACTGTGATGCGAGGTCCGGTACAGCACCGCCTGCCGCCGCAGGTCGAGGCCTTCCTCGCGGCGGCGGAGGATCTCGCGGATCAGGAACTCGGCCTGCTCGCTCTCGTCCTGGCAGGTTACCAGGTGCGGCAGTTCGCCGCCGTCCCGCGTGGACCACAGCTCTTTGCGGAACCGCCGCTGGGCTTGCCCGATCACCCGGTTGGTCGCGGCCAGGATGGGCTGGGTGCTGCGGTAGTTCTGCTCCAGCGTGACGACCGTCGCGCCCGGAAACGCATCCGGAAACTCCAGGATGTTGCGGACCGTCGCGGCGCGGAACGCGTAGATCGACTGGGCGTCATCGCCCACCGCGGTCAAGCCCTGGCCGTCCGGCCGCAACAGCTTGAGGATCTCGGCTTGGACTCGATTCGTGTCCTGGTATTCGTCGACCAGGACACAGTCGAACCGGCTGCGGATCGCCGCCCCGGCCTGCGGGTCGGCCAGCAGCCCGCGCCAGAACAGCAGCAGGTCGTCGTAATCCAGGATTCCGCCTTGCTCCTTGCGTTCCCCATAGGCGGTGAACAGGCGTTTCAGATCGTCGGCCTGTTCGCGGCACCAGGGGAACTGGTCCGCGAGCACGTCTTCCAGCGGCTGCTGGGCATTGACGCAATGGCTATAGATCGCCAGGCAGGTTCCTTTGCGCGGGAATCGCTGGTCGGTCTTGGCCAGTCCCAACTCGGTGCGAACCACGTCCAGCAGATCTTCGGAGTCGCTGCGGTCGAGGATCGTGAAGGCCGGTTCCAGCCCGGCTGCGGGGGCGTACAGCCGCAGCATGCGGGTGGCCACGGCGTGGAACGTTCCGCCCCAAACGGCTTGGACGTGAGAACCGCCGCGAAGCTGGTGGCCCGGGCCGTGCAACTGCTGCAGCAGCCCGTCCACCCGGCGCAGCATCTCCGCGGCCGCTCGGCGGGTGAACGTCAGCAGCAGAATCCGTCCCGGAGCGATGCCCTGCTGGATCTGCTGAGCCACGCGGTGGACCAGCGTCTTGGTCTTGCCCGTCCCCGCCCCGGCGACGATCAACAACGGCCCGTTCCCATGCCGGACCGCCTGCCGCTGTTCGCCGTTCAGCCCATCCAGAATCAAGCTTCCGTTCTCTGCGTCCGGCATCGATATGCGCCCCTCCCTAAGCCCGCGAAATCGGCCCGCAGTGTAGCACAGGCGGAACGTCGCGCATACTTGGCGCCCGACATGGCGGGCGGAAGATGTCTGGCGGGTTGATCTTGAGTCAATCCGGCAATTTAGCTACAAGAGCCACCCGGCAGACTGCAAGACGTCCCGTTGGGACAGCATGCTAGCACATTTCACGGTTGAATTGGCTCCGAGTGATTGCGATGCGTTCCGTCGGCCCACTCCTACTCGCCGCGTGCCTGACCCTGACCGGCTTCGGTCGGGCGGAGACCAAGTTCCCGTATTCCGTGTCCACCCCGCCCGGCGGCGTTACGTTGCGGAGCGGGCCTGGCCAAGCGTTTTATGCCACCGAGCGTGTGGCGGCGGGGACGTCGCTCGAAGTCTACCGCGAGGAACACGGTGGCTGGCTCGCCGTGCGGCCGCCGCCGGGCAGCTTCAGCCTGGTGGAACGGCGCCAATTGAAAGCCGGGGATGAACCCGGGGTTGCCGTCGTGGCACAAGAAGACGTGTTGTCCTGCGTCGGCTCGCGCGTGCAGGCAGTGGCGTCGTATGTTTCCCAAGTTCGGCTTCGCAAGGATGAGCCCGTCGAACTGCTGGCTCCCTGGAACGACGACGCGGACACGGGCGAAGCGGGCGGCCACGCCGACGCCTGGTGCCGCATCGCGCCGCCCGCGGGCGAGTTCCGTTGGGTCCAGGCGAGCGAGCTGAGGCCCCAGGCTCCGGTAGTACCGCGCGCCGAGCACGCGGCGGCAGCCTCCACTCGCAACACGACCGATCCGGCGGCCGGTCCGCAGACTTCCTTTGAAGCTGACGGCTGGCAAGTCCGGCCCGCCGACCTCGCGGCAACCAGCCGGCCCCCATCCCCACCGCCCGCCAAGCCGGTGCCGGAGCCGGTGCCGGAGCCGGT
>Ga0172371_10007932_pt1 | contig 14951 bp, 11 predicted proteins | sample Lak12m_FD_114543 | JGI IMG/M metagenome (GOLD analysis project Ga0172371, IMG submission 114543) | Freshwater microbial communities from Kabuno Bay, South-Kivu, Congo - kab_022012_12m | ecosystem: Environmental > Aquatic > Freshwater > Lake | place: Democratic Republic of the Congo: South-Kivu... | reverse complement strand
TGGCAGTAAAACCTGAAAGGTGAATACCTTCCTTCACCCAACCCCCTTGTGGTATAAAGTACAAAATTCTTAAAATAAAATAAACCTGAGCAGTATCTGGTTTTTATATTGCAACCCGAAATCAGTGCCCCTGCTCCCGGAAGTCTGACCTGTCCGCCGTGTGTATGCCCGCAAAGGACCACATCCACATTTTGCCCGGAAAGATCAACCAGAAGATCCATATCCGGTGTATGGGTGAGGACAATTCGTATTGTCCCATCAGTATTTAAAGTATGTAAAGAGCTGTTACAGGGTTTAAAGGTTTGTTTATATTTATTTTTATTCCGCCCCGTTATATAAGATTGGAAATCCATCGCATCTGTCTTTCCGAAATCTTTACGCTGAATTGAGTGTATAATTGCAGGCTTATTTTCCAATTCAGGTTTTAAATTACCAATGTTATTTAGACCGGAAAAAGCTTTTGCAACGTCTGTTCTTTTAATTATGGAGTCTTCAACTCCGATTATTTCAATATTGTTAATTTGCCCGATCGGGTGCGCTTTCTTATCCAGACAGAATGTTATGTTTTCATTTCTAAGGACCTTGATGCCTATGGAATTTAATTTTCCCATAAGTTCGGTAACATCGTTGGCCCTCTTGTATTCCTTTTTCCTCTTTATCATATTTTTTAAAAATTCTTTTGGAGATTTATTGAAATAGTCATGCACGCCAAAAACTGCAAATTTGCCATAGTTGGCATTTAAGCCTTCAAGCATTTTAAATAAAAAAGGAAAATTCTCATTTTTTTCAACAAGGTCCCCCGTAAATAAAATAAAATCAGGAGAAGGTGTGATGGATTTAAGGCTCTGGATAAATTTAAACAATTTTTTCCCTTTTGCATCTTTTCTTAAATGGAAATCGGACAGATGCAGTATTGAAAATTCCGGATGACTTTTTGTATTGTCGACCAGACTTTTTCCAGCTTGGGTTTTTCCAGCCTGGTTCTTTTCTGTCTGACCTTCTCCGGTCCGGTTTTTTAAAAATATTTTAACCTCTGACAGTTTGAAGTTACTGACTTCAAAAATAAAAGCATACCAGTAAATTAATATCGCCAATGCTATGGCACCTGCCAGTACTGAAATTATAATTATTATTGTTACATCCAATCAGTTATTCACCTTAAGATCCATTTAAAAAATTTTCAATAAAAAATGCCATCTTTATTCTTCTTTTAAGCTGGTAGATTATATAATATCCAAAAATAAGTCAATGGAAGCAGGTGCAGAACATATCTGTCAGTGGACCATGTAAAATCTACAATAACGCCAAGCGAATAGAACAATACCGTAAATCCGGCAGCAATAAATACAAAGAAGATCCAGTTAAAATTTTTAAATAATTTTTTAATATTTAAAACAAAAAAAATAAACAAGACTCCCCATATGACACTGTAAGAAGAGCCCAGGTAAGCCCTGGCTGAATCAAAAGCGGAAAAAATAAACTCTGAAAATAATGATTTCAGAGCCTGGGCGAAACTGAAGATTTCCCGGCTGAATATATTGCTTTGCAGTCCGCCGGTCAAAACGGTTATCCATTCCACGCTTAAGAACCGGATATTGAGTCTGTACTTTAAAATTATCCAGACAGCCATCAATAAAAAGGAAAGCAATATCGGTGCCGTTATTATAAAGATTGCTCCGGAATAAAAACTTATTTTAAAGTTTCGTGCCGGCGAAGCAGCTTTTCCGGCAGGTACTGCCCCTGCCTTAGTTTCAATTTTAATAGTCTTATAAGTCTTCTTATCCCTGATAATAAAAACTATATTAAAAACCAGGCTCATGACTAAAAATATTCCCAGGAAAAACAATCCCTCGCTTCTGATCTGTGCCAGGATCCCGAAAAAGATTGTTGATAACAGAAGGCAGCTTTTAACTTCGGCACCTTTGGCCGTGACCTGACTATTTTGCGGCAGTGGCAATCTGATTCCTGAAGCCAAATTAATATAATTATAAAAAAAATAGACTGCAATCATTAAAATAATTGAAAAGATTAAATTTGTATACTCTATGTAACCATGATCCATGACCACAGGCAGAGCTGAAAAAATAAAAACATATATAATTGCTATAACTCTGTCGTATTTTTTGCGAAACAGGTAATAAAAAATAAACAAACCTGATGAATAAAAAAACGGAAAAATAATTTTTACGAGATTTTCATTTATTTTCCCCATCCAGACATATACCCAGGTTTGCATAAGTGGCAGATATAATGGATATGAAAGGTGTGCAAACTGGTAATCATGATTTTTAAAAAAAGGTATTATGCCTGCATCAATAAAGAAGGCTCTGCCTTTCAGGCTCCAGCAAGCTATTGCGTCCCAGAATCTTATAGGAAAAAGCAAAGCAAAAAACAATACCGCTAAAAAGTTTATGAAAATAAGAAAAACAAAAATATAAAATATCGTTATGCCGGCTTTGTTACCAATCTTCCATCTTTTAACCGGTTTTTCTTCATCTTTTATTTCGCATCCTTTGCCACTGTCACATATGGTTTCAACACCCTGAACTTCCCCTGATTTACTTTTTGAGATCAACAGCTCTTTTCTTATAAAAAGGTAAACCGAGGTAATAAAAAATACAGCGCTGAATATACTTATATTGGCCAGGCTGTATTTAAAACCCGTCACTGACAGGATCGCAAGATATATTGAGACAATCAGCATACCTGTATAAAAGCTGATAAAAAAAACAAACATCCTTCCCGAGATACTTCTGAATTTCAATGCTGAACCGTTATTTTTTAAGAGCAGAAAATATACAGGTACATAGCCGATAAAGAAAAGTGAAATTATTGCTAAAAATAACCTTATCAAATCCATTGTTATAGATATGCCATATATGTAATATCAATGCTTCCTGTAAATATAAATGATTCTTTTTGAGAGTAATTCAAAAAATTGTATAATCATTTAAAACATTAAAATATTCTGCTGTAAACACAGAAGTCATAAATCAAATTATATTAGATTTTTAAAATGTTTTACAAAAAAAATAATCCTTACAAAAAAATGTGCAGGAAACAAGATATTATTTTTACATTGACATATACGGCATTCCTGCTTTTTTTTATTCTCACATGCACACCGGCAGTAACCAGAGTGATTATATATTATCCTCAGACTGAAATTGAAAAATCAGATGAAATAATTTTAAATATACCTTTGGAGCGATCCCGCCTTATTCCTGAAATTGGCGATTTTATTCTTATGGATATAAAAGCAGAAAATATTGGTAACGTTAAATATCCGTCAAGCAGTGTTATGGTCAGATGGGAGCATGTCTCAGATAAAACAATTGGTGATACAGGTATGGCAGAAATAAATAATCAACAGACTTTCCCGGTTGTTATTGACGGGATCAAACATTCTTATTATATCCCAACCGGTGAAAACCCGGCGTGGACACAAGATAGTGAGTCTGACGGCATCACAGATAGTGACAAAAACAGTGATGTATCTAATGATAATGCCATATCTTCAATTTCAGTAGAGCTTCCCGAAATTGAAGGCATTGAAATAAAAATTTCCGGATTGAAACTCATAAGAAGATTGTTTTTACCACTGGATTCATTCATTAATTACCAGGCAAAAAAATTAATGAGTATAGAGCAGATAAACAGGTTTATAACTCCTGCCTATATATTCCTGACATTTTGCCTGATATTATTCCTTATTCATATACTTTTTTATCGGGAAAAGCTAAGCAATATAAGTGTGAAAAACGAAACATCCAAAAATACCTTTACAAATACGCTAAATGATAAAAAACAAAAAATTCTGCCGATAAAAATTTTGGTTGTTATTTCTACCGCAATTCTTCTAATATTTTCTTTATATTTTATTGCATTGAATTCTTTTACAATAAAGAGTTATGTCGATTCATACAGGCAATACATTCTGAAAGGAGAATTTGGTAAGACCTATGAGGGTTTTTACAATTTTAAAAGGTTTATTTCATGGATCGGGCAAAAAGTCCCGGAGGGAGAGAACATAATAGTCCTTTTAAGGGACGAGCCCGTTTATATTATGTCTGAGATGGCTTATAACTTATATCCCAAAGATATAAAATATATAGACGTCAGTAAAAAGGATGATAAGCAAATCTTGAATGAAATAAAAGAAGTAAACCAGACTGGTAAAAACACTAATCTTAATTACAGGTATATAGTTATTATTTCAAGGGAAGATGTTTTCCAGAGCAAAGATCTGGAATTAATTGACAAATACAGGGAAAACGGCGGTTTTTTATATAAATTGAAATGAAGGGAAATTTTCCAATGGCAAAAAAAGTTCTGGCAGCTATGAGCGGAGGTGTTGACTCTTCTGTCGCAGTTTACCTGTTAAAAGAACAGGGCTATGATGTTGCAGGAGCAACCATGTGTATGGGTGTCAAAACTACTGAGGACGAAGGGGCCAAATGCTGCGGTCCCGAAGCAATTTATGATGCAAAAAAGGTATGCCGGAAATTAGGGATACCTCATCATGTAATGGATTTTGCCGGTGCCCTGGAAGAAAAAGTCATAAAAAAGTTCATAGATGCTTATTTGTCGGGAAATACTCCCAATCCATGCATTGACTGTAATAAATATCTGAAATTTGAAATTCTTTTAAAAAAGGCACTGGTAATGGGTTTTGACTACCTGGCAACGGGTCATTATGCCTGTATTAAAAGTGAAAACGGAAAATATTTTCTGACTAAATCAAAAGATCCACAAAAGGACCAGACCTATTTTCTTTATGCTATTGACAGGAATAATTTTAAAAATATCTTATTTCCGCTATGTCAATATAAAAAAAGTGAGGTAAAAGATCTTGCTAAAAAACTGGGACTTTCTGTTGCAGATAAGGAAGAGAGCCAGGATATTTGCTTTGTTGCAAAAAAAGATTATCCGGCTTTTATAATCAAAAGGACCGGCGGCAGGAACATAGATCCGGGATCAATAATCGATATGCATGACAATATTATCGGTAAGCACAAAGGTTTCCCGTTTTATACGATAGGGCAAAGAAAAGGCCTGGGAATCAGTAATGCCGAACCATTATATGTGGTTTCGATAAATGCAGAGAAAAATCAAATTGTTGCAGGCACCAAATCAGACCTGAGATCAAAAGCATTAATAGCAGGCAGCCTTAATTTTTTGATTGAGGAAATACCTGAAGAAAATTTGTCAGCAAAAATAAGGTATAATCACAAGGCTGCAAAATGTGTTTTAAAACTTTTTGATGATAAATGTATTGTGGAATTCGATCAGTTCCAGGAAGCAATTACACCCGGGCAATCCGTGGTATTTTATAGTGATGATGTTGTAGTCGGCGGAGGTATCATTGAGAAAGCTCTTAAAGATTTGTAATTGTATGCAGCCTGCTAAATCTTAATTTACATCCATAAAAAGATAATCTTAAAAAATCTTGAGAAAATCTTGACATGTTAAAAATAGAAACTATAATTTACTATTAATACTATTACATTAGTAGTAATTAATAATGAGGTAAATAAAGTGCGGATTTCAACAAGAACTAGATACGGGATCAGGTTGATGATCAATTTGGCCCGGAATTATAACAACGGGTATTCATTATTAAAAGATGTTGCAAAAAGTGAAAGTATCTCAGAAAAATACTTCAGTTTGATAGTAATACCTCTTAAAAGTGCCGGTTTTTTAAATGCTGTCAGGGGTTCTCATGGTGGCTACCGCCTTTCTAAACAGCCTTCCGAAATAAAGGTAAAGGATATAATTGAGACCATGGAAGGAGATTTATGCCTGCTTGACTGTATAAAAAATAAATCAGCCTGCAACCGGTCCGGCAATTGTGTCAGCAGAGATTTATGGTTAGGACTGAGCAATGAAATAGTGAAATATCTCAATTCATTGACTCTTGAGGATATTATCAATATGCAAGATACAAAAAATGAAAAACTGGTTAATAATTATTATATTTAAACTTTATTACGAATAAATTTTAAGGAAATCAATATTAAAATTATTATGAATAAATTACTGGAGAAAAAAGTAAGTAAGTTAAAAAATTATCTTGGATCAATTGATTCTGCAATTGTTGCTTTCTCAGGTGGAGTTGACAGTACCTTTCTTCTTAAAATAGCATCAGATATTCTAAAAGATAAAGTAATTGCAGTTACGGCAAAATCCCCTACTTTTACACAAGATGAATTAAAAGACTCCGGAAACATGGCACAAAGACTGAAAGTAAAGCAGGTCATTATTGAAACCGGCCAGTTAAGTAATAAATTATTTACGGCAAACGATAAGGAAAGGTGTTATTACTGTAAAAATGAACTTATGGAATTAATTTCAAAATATGCTAAAAAAAATAATTTCAGCCATATTCTTGACGGTTCCAATTACGAAGATATAAATGACTGGAGGCCCGGTATCAGAGCTGTAAAAAAATGGGGTGTCGTCAGCCCATTAAAAGAAGCCGGACTTACAAAAGAAGAAATCAGGACCGTTTCAAAAGAGCTCGGCCTTTCTACATGGGATAAACCTGCAGCGGCGTGCCTTGCAAGCAGGATACCTTATGGAACTGAAATTACCGAAGACTTGCTTAAAAAAATAAACAGTGCAGAATCTGTATTTAAAAAATTGGGCCTTAAACAAGTCAGAGTAAGGCACCATGGAGATATAGCAAGGATAGAATTGCCAACCCATGATATGCAAAAGATCCTGAATGGTAAAATTAAAAATACAATCATAAAATCATTAAAAAAGTTAGGTTATATTTATATAACTCTGGATATTGAGGGATATACAACCGGCAGCATGAACAAAACGTTAGAACTAAATTCAGATAAATACAGGCTTGCTGATTAGTTGTTTTAATTATTATAAAACTTGTCAGAAAACAATAAACTCATCAGTCAGTAAAGGAGAAAAAATGACAGAAATTGACAATAAATTAAAAATCGAAACTCTCGCATTGCATGGAGGGCAAATACCGGATCCTACAACCGGAGCAAGAGCGGTGCCAATCTATCAGACAACATCATACCAATTTCACGATACGGATCATGCCGCCAACTTGTTTGCACTTACAGAATCCGGAAATATCTATACAAGACTTATGAACCCGACAACAGATGTTTTCGAAAAAAGAATGGCAGCAATCGATGGCGGAGTTGGAGCCCTTGCAGTCGCAAGCGGTCAATCAGCAATAACTATTTCCATACTGAATATAGCCAAGGAAGGAGATGAAATAGTTTCAGCTGACAATCTTTATGGTGGTACATATAATTTGTTCCATTATACTTTTGCAAAGTTTGGTATTAAAGTAAATTTTGTGCCATCCAATAATATTGACGCTTTCAAAAAGGCTATTAACAATAAAACCAAAGCAATATATGCTGAATCAATCGGAAATCCAAAACTTGATATCGCGGACCTGGAAGCTTTATCAAAACTTGCCCATGACAACGGCATGCCACTGATTTTGGATAATACAGTTTCACCTTACCTTCTAAGGCCGATAGATTTTGGTGTTGATATTATTGTTTATTCAGCCACTAAATTTATCGGTGGACACGGTACCTCTCTGGGAGGAGTAATAGTGGATTCAGGTAAATTTAACTGGACAAACGGAAAATTTCCTCTTATTGCAGATCCCGAATTAAGTTATCATGGAATGGAGTTTGTTAAAGCTTTGGAACCAGCCGGCAACATAGCTTATATCGCTAAAGCAAGAGTTGTCCTATTAAGAGATCTTGGGCCCGCATTGTCACCCTTTAATTCATTTCTTTTTCTACAGGGATTAGAAACACTGCCGATAAGAATGATTAAACACAGTGAAAACGCTCTTGCTGCAGCAAAATACCTTAAAGCCAATCCCCTGGTTTCATGGGTAAATTATCCGGGTCTCGACTTGAGCCCTGAAAAAGAAAGAGTAAAAAAATACCTGGCAAAAGGAGCAGGTGCGATCATAGGATTTGGAATTAAGGGAGGAATTGAAGCCGGTAAGAAATTCATCAATTCCCTGCAGCTGATATCCCATCTTGCCAATGTCGGTGATGCCAAAACACTGGCAATTCATCCGGCAACAACAACTCATCAGCAATTATCGGAGGAAGAACGTCTTGCGACAGGCGTAACTCCTGATTTTATCAGATTATCGATAGGGATCGAACATATTAGCGATATCACCGACGACCTTGAACAGGCATTAAAAAAATCCCAAAAGTAATATAGAAAGACTTGTTGTAATATTTAAAATATATTGACTAAATCAAACATTAGGAGAGCTAAAGTGCCAAAAATTTATAAAGATATAACAAAAACAGTTGGTAATACACCACTTGTTAAAATAAACAAATTAAATAAAAATCCTAACACCATACTTGTAAAACTGGAATCTTTTAATCCTTATTCAAGTGTAAAAGACAGAGTAGGCATTGCCATGATCGAAGCTGCAGAAAAAGAAGGAAAAATAAACAGAGATTCGATAATTATTGAACCTACAAGCGGTAATACGGGAATTGCGCTTGCATTTGTTGCAGCAGCAAAAGGATATAGGCTGATCCTGACAATGCCTGAGACAATGAGTATTGAGCGAAGGCAGCTGCTAAAAATCCTGGGCGCAGAACTGGTGCTTACCGATGGGGCAAAAGGCATGAGCGGGGCAGTTGAAAAAGCAAATGAATTACTGGCTGAAACCAAAAACAGTTTTATGCCGCAACAATTTAACAATCAGGCAAATCCTGAAATACATAAAAAAACAACCGCGGTTGAAATACTTGACGATACTGATGGGAAAATTGATATATTCATTGCAGGAGTCGGTACCGGAGGAACAATTACCGGAGTCGGTGAAATTTTAAAAAAGAAGAACCCTGATATTAAAGTTATAGCAATTGAACCCAGGGATTCATCCGTTCTGTCGGGAGGTCCACCCGGACCCCATAAAATCCAGGGAATTGGAGCAGGTTTTATACCGCAAGTATTAAACAGAGATATAATAGATGAGATTATCCTGGTCTCAAATGAAGATGCCGGCGAAACGGCCCGTCAACTTGCAAAAACCGAGGGGATCCTGGCAGGTATATCAAGCGGCGCTGCATTTTGGGCAGCTCTCCAGGTAGCAAAAAGAAAAGAAAACAAGGATAAAACAATTGTAGTGATACTTCCTGACAGTGGTGAAAGATATTTATCCACCTGGCTTTTTCAAAATTTTTGAAATGCCGGATCATTAAAGTTAATATCTTATTTTAATTTAATATCTGATTTTTAAATAGTTATTCGTTTATAAAAAAATATAAAAACATAGAGCTCTTATGAGTAAAAAAGTAAAACCAATTACCGGTAACAGTGTGGGAATAGTAAAAACAAATTTTTTTAACTTTGCAGAAAGGCCAAATGAGCTTATTTTATCAAGTGGTATAAAATTGGGCCCTATAACTATTGCATATGAAACCTATGGGGAACTTAACAGACAGAAAAGTAATGCTATCCTGGTGTTTCATGCACTGTCGGGTGATTCTCACGCGGCAGGTTATAATAGCCCGGATGACACAAAACCAGGCTGGTGGGACATGATGATTGGGCCCGGTAAGCCTTTTGATACCAAAAAGTTCTTTGTTATTTGCGCAAATGTCATTGGGGGGTGCAAAGGTTCTACCGGACCTTCTTCAATAAATCCGGAAACAGGAAAGCATTTTGGCCTTGCGTTCCCTGTTGTTTCAATTAAAGATATGCTCAAGCCGCAAAAAAAATTACTGGAGCATTTGGGAATCAAGAAATTATTTTGTGTCGCCGGAGGTTCCATGGGTGGTATGCAAGTCCTTCAGTGGCTCGTTACCTATCCTGAGACAGCCTTGGGTGCGATGATTATAGCAACTTCCCCGACCCATACCGCACAAGCGATTGCTTTTAACAGCGTCGGCAGATTTGCAATAATCTCTGATCCTAATTGGAACAATGGAAATTACTATGGTATGAAAACACCAAAGACCGGACTCTCGATAGCATGAATGATCGGACATATAACATATTTGAGTGAAGAATCAATGCATAAAAAATTTGGGAGAGAGTCCATTAAAAATACCAAAGGCCCGTATACTAACTTCACCAGAGAATTTGAAGTTGAAAGTTATCTGCAACACCAGGGTGAAAGTTTCATAAAGAGATTCGATGCAAATTCTTATCTTTATATCAGTAAAGCGATTGATGATTTTGATATGACGGATGGTTACAATAATCTTTCGGAAGCATTTCAAAATATCAGAGCAAAATGTTTGGTTATGTCTTTTACTTCTGACTGGCTTTATCCGAAAGAACAGTCATTGCAAATAGTTAAGGCTTTAAAAATAAACGGCATAGAAACTACTTATACCAATTTTGAATCAGCGTATGGGCATGATTCTTTTTTGATTGACGATGAAAGGCTTAAAAAACTGTTTACAGGTTTTTTATCATCACTTGAGGCATCATCAGGAGAGTAAAATAATTGAAAAAACTTGGAATTATAAAAGATTGGATCAAAGAAGAGAGCAAAATATTGGTTCTTGGCAGCGGGGAAGGTGAAATTTTAAAAATACTTGGCGGTGAGAAAAAAACCCGTGGCTTTGGGATCGATATTGACGAGAAAAAAGTTTTTCAGGCTATTTCCCAGGGCTTATCAGTCATTCAGGGTGACATAAACAGTGACCTTTCAGATTATCCTAAAAAATCTTTTGACTATGTTATTGCTCACGATATTATTCAGATTATGAACAATCCGGATAAAACCTTAAAAAAATGTCTTGAGATTGGCAATAAAGTCATAGTGAGTTTTCCGAATTTTGCTTATATAAAAATCAGGCTCTATATCATGTTTTTGGGCAGAATGCCAAAAACCAAGCTACTGCCCTATGAGTGGTATAACACACCGAATATTCACCTTTTCACAATCAAAGATTTCAAGGAACTTTGCACCAAAGAAAAAATTAAGATTATTTCCGAAAGATTCAGTGGTTTTGGGAAAAAAGAAATTCCAGGATTTCTTTTTCCGAATATTTTTGCAGAGTTTGCCTATTTTCTGATTGAATGATGATAAATGAGGATTAATTTCCACCCTTAAAGGTCAGAACCACTTTTATGGTCCTTAAAAAAATTTTAAGATCCATAAAAGTTTTATATTCATACACATATATCCTGTCAAATTCCGCTTTTTCGGGAATCGTTATATCGTCTCTTCCGTTTACCTGTGCCAGCCCTGACATTCCCGGCCGTACTTTATCCGTGCCTATTTTTTTCCTGATTTTTATCTGTTCCACCTGGCCCAGGTGAGAAGGTCTTGGACCTATAAAACTCATATCACCTTTTAAAATATTAAAAAGTTGGGGATATTCATCTATACTGAACCTTCGCAAAAATTTACCGACTCTTGTAACCTTTTTTTCCCGGTCCTGAAGTTCTTCGGCAGGAAGGTCCACAGTACCTGCTCTCATCGACCTGAACTTAATCATGTTGAAGTATTGGCTGTTGCGCCCTACTCTTTTTTGCAGAAAAAAAATACTGCCCGGAGAATCGATTTTGATAAGAATAGATATTATGATCCAAAGCGGAACCAATAATATTATCATGACAATTGCAGCAATTAAATCAGAAGATCTTTTTAGAAACTTACGGATCATAACATATACCACATTTCTTTTTCATTAAAATCAGGTATCAATCGTTTAAGATCCTTAAACAAATTCTTATAATCATAAGTTTCTATTTCTTTTTCGATACTGAATAAAATGTTATGGATCTCTTCTTCATTAAAAGATCCATTGCCTTTTGCTTCAAAAATGTGTTTAAACTTGCTTTCAGTAAGAACTTCGTCTTCACTTATTATCTCTTCGGTTATTTTTTCACCTTCTCTTGGACCAGTATATACAATTTCAATGTCTTTGTGAGGCTCCATACCATATAGTCTGATCATATTGGTGGCAAGATCCAGAATATTTATTGGTTCTCCCATATTCAGGACAAAGATCTCTCCGCCGTTTCCCATAATACACGCCTGTATGGCAAGCTGGCTGGCTTCGGGGATAGTCATGAGATATCTGTTCATTTTAGGATGAGTTACTTTAACGGGTCCGCCTGAGCTTATCTGCTCCTTAAAAATATTTACAACACTGCCATGGCTTTCCATTACATTGCCAAATCTTACAATCATAAATTTTGTGCCCTTTGTTTTTGATATGGACTGGAGATATTTTTCCGCAAGAAGTTTTGAAATCCCCATTACATTTTTTGGTTTAACGGCCTTGTCTGTTGAAAGCATCACAAACCTTTTTACTTTTGTTTCTATGGCAATTTTTGCAAGAATTTTTGTGCCGAGATAGTTATTCCGGATCGCAGCCTCCGGATTCAACTGCATCAGAGGTACATGCTTATACGCGGCAGTATGGAAAACTATTGAGGGACGGTATCTTTTAAACACAGAGCTCATTAACTCCTTCTCCCTAATATCGGCAACTATAGGAACCAGCGAGTTAAAATTAAACTTATTTTTGAGCTCTTCTTCAATTAAAAATAAATTATTTTCAGAGTGATCGATGATCATAAGTTTTGAAGGTCCAAATCTTAAAAGCTGCCTGCAGATTTCTGAACCTATCGAGCCGCCGGCGCCCGTAATTAAAATTACATTATCCTTAAATTCCGAAGCTAACTCCAGAATCTTAACTTTGATAGGTTCCCTGCCTAAAATATCTTCAACCCCTATATCTCTAATCTGGTCAAGGTAAACCTTACCGTCAATTACTTCGTAAAGACTTGGAGATGTTTTACAAATTACACCCGCTCCTTTGGCTCTAAGCGTTATTTCCTTCCGAACCATTCCAGGCGCCGTAGGCATCGCCACAAGGACCTCGTCTATTACAAACTTTTGTATATTTTCTTCCAGACTGGATAAGGGCCCAAGCACCCTTATGCCATGAATATGATTATTTAATTTCATTCTATCATCGTCTAAAAACCCTATAGGTATATATTCACTATTTCGCTGCCTTATCATTTCCCTTGCAATCATTTCACCGGCATCACCGGCACCGACAATCAGTACCCTCTTTTTTCTGATGCCTCTTTTTCCAAACCTGAGTTCATTGAAAAATCTTTCAGAAAATCGAGAAATTACCATCAGCATCAAAGTCAGCAGATAATCAATGATTAAAATACTTCGGGGAAAATATGGAAGCACCAAGACACGGCCGAACCAACTTACAGGCTGGGCCAATAAGTAAAAAATTACACCCATTATTATAACTGACAATGTAACTGATTCGACAATAGCGACCATATCCTTGATTGACGCGTATTTCCAGACCCTTCTGTATATGCCAAAAACAACAAACATAGCAATCTTTACAAGGATTATTATCAGGACATAGGTCCCAATATAATTAGAGTACTGTGAAAATATGGTACCTCTTTGACTTATGTTTATTGCCCCGCGCAGAAAAAAGGAAATAATAAAAGAAGAAAAAATTATAAGTACGTCAAATATTGCCAGTCTTGTTATTTTAAGTATTGAGCTTCTTTTCATATGTCAATTATAGCATAGAATTTAAGGTATTTTGCCTACTGTTGGATATTTTCTTTGTAGTCCTTGCCAAGAATTACAATCACATCTGCTGCAGAATAATAATCATTCCAGGTACTGCTATATTGTTCGATCTCATAACTGTTTAAGATCAGGGCAAGCTGCTCAGCATTTTGCCGTTTACCATTTTTATATATTATCTTTGTTTTCTCAAAATTATAGTTTTGCGCATTGGCAATGCCTTTTACTTTAAATTCATATTTTTTAATATAATCCTGAAACTCCGTAGCGGAACCTTCAATTCCGCAGCCATTATAAATCATTACCAGCGTCTTTTTGGCAATTGTCTTGTCCAGCGTCACACCGACATTCACATCTATTTCAAGCGGAATGACACCTTTATGAGAAAACCATGTTACCATTTCATGAACCAGGTCATAAGCAAGCACGTATCTTCCGGGTTTATCGGGCGCAGTTATAAACACCTTAACGCTTCCGTTTTCATTGTGGTCTATATTGTATGGCAATTCACCACTGTCACTATCCCATATAACAATTTCTCTTGTATCTCTATTATACCAGTGAATCCCCAGGTCAATTCTATTTTGGCCCGTATTGTTCCACAACAAGTAGCCTGTATTTGTAACCGTGATTTTAGTTTCAAATTTCTGGCCCGGCGAGACCTCGTTTGGAGTTGTCCCGTTATCATCATATTGCGCCGCATACAATACGTTTACGGCAATATACTTCTCGAGCGGAGGAACTCCCTGATAGGAAAACCATGTTTTACCTTCATGAACCATATCGATTTGCAAAATATAAGTACCCTCTTGCGGAGGTGACAATATTTTTATATCTACTTCTACTTCCTGTCCCGCTTTTACGGACTCATTAGGCAGGTAACTCCTTTCACCGTCAAATACAACAGTTTTCTTTGTTTCATAATCGATCCAGTGATAGCTCAGGTAAAATGGATTTTCTCCTCCCCTGTTCCAGTCAATTGTCCCTGTGTTTTTGATTTTTAACTTACCGGTGTAAACTTCATTCTGGCCCATGGAGTCCGGAATATTTTCGATGTTGCTATATTCAAGCCCATACATACTTGCCGGTTGTCCCAATATTATCCTTTCCCACATTGCCTTGGCTTCATCTTCGTCCGGAATCTGAACACTTATTGTGCCGTCTTGAATCCAATCGGAGCGGGTTGGGATTATGGCAACACTTATGTTTTCAGAGCTGAAAGAAAGACCTTCTTTTGCATAAGATAGAATTGTCTTTAGATCAAGATCCGTGTAGGTGTTTTCGACCAGTATATTAAAAAAATAAGGGATTTTTGAAATAGTACTAAGGTTTAATTTTTGATTGAACAGCTCCCTGAATATATATTGTTGTCTTT
>Ga0172371_10007931_pt1 | contig 14951 bp, 17 predicted proteins | sample Lak12m_FD_114543 | JGI IMG/M metagenome (GOLD analysis project Ga0172371, IMG submission 114543) | Freshwater microbial communities from Kabuno Bay, South-Kivu, Congo - kab_022012_12m | ecosystem: Environmental > Aquatic > Freshwater > Lake | place: Democratic Republic of the Congo: South-Kivu... | reverse complement strand
TCTACTGCCTTAAGGCCTGTCTGCATCGGCTCTGTAACAGGCTGCCTGTCAACAATACCCGGAGCAACAACGTCAACTATCCTTGATTCTTTTGTATTAATAGGGCCCTTGCCGTCAATAGGCTGCCCGATTGCGTTGACAACCCTTCCTCTCATGGCTTCTCCCACAGGCACTGACATAATCCTGCCTGTGCGTTTCACTATATCGCCTTCATGGATAAGCTTGTCCTCGCCGAAAAGAACCGCGCCTACGGTGTCTTCCTCAAGGTTAAGCGCCATACCCATAATATTATTCGGGAATTCGAGAAGCTCTGAAGCCATGCACTTATCAAGCCCGTAAATACGCGCGATACCGTCGCCGACAGATACGATAGTGCCGACCTCGCTCACATCAACTTTCTTCTCAAAGTCCGTTATCTGTTTTCTTAAAAGTTCACTTATCTCATCAACCTTAATTTCCATTCTCTCACCCCTTTATAAGCTCATCTTTTAAAAGCCTCAACTGGCCTTTTATGCTCGTGTCATACATTGTGCTGCCTACTTTTACCAGGATCCCTCCGAGCAAAGCAGGCTCTAAAACAAATTCTATATCCACATCCCTGTCGGTTAATTTCTTTAATGAACCCTTGAGCCTCTCTTCATAATCCTTGCCTACTTCTATCGAAGTTAAGACAACTGCCTTCGCGCGCTTTTTCTTTTCAAGGTAAAGGGCTGTGGCTATTTTTGTTATCTCAGGCAACGCGACGATTATCCCGAGTTCTGAAAGATGCATTATGAATTTGATGACTTTCTCGGAGAGTTTTATCTTATCTGCTATATTCTTTAATACCTTCTCTCTGTCCGTCTGGGAAAACCCGGGATTCAGCAGCAGGCTCTTAAAGTCCGCGCTCTTCCCCATCAGGTTTTCTATCGCGGTAAGTTCGACAAGCGCCTGAGGCGCGGTATCGATGCCTACAACGTTAATAAATGTCTTAGCGTATTTCTTTGCTTCTTTAACAGGTTTCAATTTCTGCCCTCTCTATGAGCCATCGGCTATCTTTGTCAGAGATTCTTCAAGCAGCTTAAGCTGTTCCTCTTTAGTAAGTTTTTCCTTGAGTTTTTTCTCGGCAAGCTCTACTGCAATGGTCGCCGCCTCTGCCATTATTGTTTCCTTGGCCCTCTTGACCTCATAGTCTATGTTTGTCTTTGCCTGAGCTAATATTTTTTCTTTCATCCGGCTGCCTTCTTCGATGAGCCGCGCCTTCTCTTTTTCTCCTGACTCTCTCGCCGATGAAACAATCTCTTCTATCTCTTTATCTTTTACCTTAAGCCTTTCTTCAACCTCCGCAAGGGCTTTCTGTGCCAGTTCCTTCGCCTCTTTCGCGTCCTTGAGGCCCTTTTCTATAAGCTCTGTCCTCTGTTTCAGAAAAGCCTGAAGCGGTTTTTTCCCGAACTTGTATAGAACAAAGAAAAGAATTCCGAAATTTATAATCTTCCAGAGATAGTCCTTGAATATCGCGCCCGCGCCGCCTTCTTCGCCGCCGCTCGCGAAAGCAGCTGACATCTGACAGCTGACAGCTATCAGAGCAACAACAAAAATAAAAGCCAACCTCTTTAAATTTTGAGTTTTTTTCATGCTTTTATCAATTTCCTTACAATTTCATCAGAGAATTTATCCACATCAGCCCTTAAAGACTGGTTTGCCTTCTCAGCTTCGGCCCTAAGCTCTGCCCGTGCCTTCTGAAGCATTTCAGACGCCTCTGCCTCAGCGGCTGAGAAAAGCTCCTTCTGCCTGTCACCGCCTTCTGTCCTGAGTGTTTCAAACGCCTCTTTAGCCTTGTCTCTGGCGGTTGAAAGGTCTTTATTAAGCCTTGCCAGGGCCTCGTCTCTTTTCTGCGACATATCTTTTGCGGAACTAAGCGCGCCGCTTATGTTGTTATCCCTTTCCTTAAAAAGATTAAGGAGCGGCTGGAAGAGAATTTTATTCAATACATAGAGCAATACAAGGAAATTAATCAGCAGGACAAAAAACCATTTATTAAGTTCTAACACTGCTCCACCTTTTTGACAAGATTTTTTTGATAATCAAAAGTGAAAACGATGGAATTTATCACATAATTTTTCCCTTTGTCAAGGAAAAGGCACGGAGTCCGCGAGGAATTTTTTAAATCGTTTAATAAGTTTTCCTAATTTGTGAGGTATAATACAAAAAATGTTCTCCAAATCGCTGACCCGTTTAAAGAAAATGAATCTCCTGAGGGAGATACAAAACTGCAATTCTCCTCAAGGCCCGAGGATAACACTCGGCAGAAGAACATTTATAAATTTTTCCTCAAATAACTATCTCGGGCTCGCAAATCATCCGCATGTGATTGACTCGGCACAAAAGGCTATCAAGAAATTCGGGTTTGGTTCCGGCGCGTCAAGGCTTCTCTGCGGGGGAAGCATCCTTCACAGCGAACTTGAAAAGAAAACGGCAAGATTCAAGAGCACGGAGTCCGCGCTGCTTTTCAATTCCGGCTATTCGGCAAATACGGGTATAATCCCGGCAATTGCCGAGGAAGGAGACGTAATATTCAGCGATGAATTAAACCACGCAAGCATAGTTGACGGATGCAGGTTAAGCAAGGCAAAGGTAATCGTTTATGAACATAAAAATATCAATGCGCTTGAAAAACTTCTCAAAAAAACAAAGGCAAGGAGAAAGATTATTGTTACAGATTCCGTTTTCAGCATGGACGGAGATATCGCGCCGTTAAAAGAAATATACAGCATTTGCCTTAATTCCGCACTCCGCATTCCGCACTCCGCACTTCTTCTTTATATTGACGACGCTCATGGCACCGGGGTTCTTGGAAAAGGGCAAGGCAGCCTCGCTCATTTCGGAATTAAGCCTGAACCATGGATTATACAGATGGGGACTTTCTCAAAGGCGCTGGGTTCGTTAGGGGCCTTTGCCGCCGGAAGCAAGGATTCAATAAACTGGATAATGAATACGGCAAGGAGTTTTATATTTTCCACAGCGTTGCCCTCGTGTGTCGCCGCCGCATCCATAGCCGCGTTAGAAGTGATACACAGAGAGCCTGAACTTCTTAAAAGACTATGGGCTAACAGAGAACAGGCTGTTCATGGCATCACAAAACTAGGTTATGACACAGCAGGCAGCGAAACTCCGATTATCCCTATAAGAACGGAAACCGTTGAAAAAGCCCGCCAAATATCGCGCCGACTGATGGAAAAAGGCATCTTTGCCCCTGCGATAAGGCCGCCCACGGTAAAAGAACCGAGGATAAGGATAACCGTAACAGCAGAGCACACCGAAGAAGATATTGAAAAGCTTATAAAAGCCCTGTCCAAAGTCTCTTAAGCTAAACCATTGCCTACGGCTCGTAGAGAGGCAAGATTAAACAATCTCTGGTTGTCGCCGAATACCTTTGAGCGGCATCAGAGATTTTTCGTTGACGTTCTTGGTTAATGGAGCGTTACAGCAGCAACTGTTTGAGCGAAGCGAGTTTTGCGGATGTAGCGGAATTGGCCTTAGAACGACAGAAAAATCTCTGCAAAAAGCGAAAAGGTGTTAGGCGGTAATTTGGGTTGATGTTCCGAAAGACAGATACAGCCTCGTGAAAAGGACTATTCTAAAAATTTTTAAATCCCGTCCCTGCGCTTATTCCATGCTTCTATGATATGCTTGAAGTATGCCTGAACTCAGACTGAACCTAATCACAAGAGAGTGGGTAATTATAGCTACCGAGCGGTCAAAACGCCCCGATGACTTCCGCCAGAAAAAAGAAAGAAAATACCTTCCTGATTTTGATAAAAACTGCCCCTTCTGCCCGGGCAATGAAAGCAAAACCCCCGGAGAGATAATGAAAGTGGCAGATGACGGAAGCTGGAAGATAAGAGTGACGCCTAACAAGTTTTCCGCCCTGAATATTGAAGGAGAAAGAAAAAGGATAAATGACAAATTGAAGCATCTCGTCACCGGCGTCGGATGCCATGAAGTAATAATAGAGACAAGCCTTCACAACACGCCTCCGGCCCTTTTGCCTGAGGAAGACGTGGCAGATATTTTAAGGACCTACAAAAACCGCTTCCTCGAAATTTATAAGGACCCGCGCATAGAGCATGTGATAATCTTTAAAAACAACGGAGAAAAAGCGGGCACTTCAATCGTGCATCCTCACTCTCAGATAGTAGGCACTCCGGTTACGCCGATGCAGGTAAGAGACAGAATAGATGAGGCAACAAGGTATTTTGACGATACCGGAGAGTGCCTGATGTGCGCCACCGTGAAATCCGAGCTCGAAGAAGGCAAGCGGATAATATTGGATACAAAGCACTTTGTTACGTTTATCCCGTATGCCGCATTGTCGCCTTTTCATACATGGATATTCCCCAAAAAGCACAATGCAAGTTTCGGGGATATAAGCGATGAAGAAATAACCGACCTCGCGTATAACCTTAGGACAATTCTTTCAAAGATTCATGAGGGGCTGGATAATCCGGACTATAACTATGTCATCCGTTCGGAAAGCCATAAGGAAAGCGGCTCTGAATATTTCCACTGGTACTTGAGTATTGTTCCGAGGGTTGTCCAGACCGCGGGATTTGAACTTGGCTCAGGCATGTATATCAACACATCCCTTCCCGAAGAAAGCGCGGAGTTTTTGAGAAAGATTAAGGCCGGTTTTTAGTATCGCATTACAAAACAAACCTGCCGAGTATCCCGAAAACCTCTTTTATCGCGGCTGAATCGTCCGGCAATTCCACAATCGCCTTGCCCTGAAGGTCGTATTGAAAAACATTATGGTCCTGAGGCACAACACCGGCAACCTCAAGTCCGAAAGATTCGGCAAGCCGTTTGAGTTCATCGCCTTCGCCTCCGGTCACACGGTTGATTATAAGGGCATATTTATCAATATCGAGGTTAAGCTCTTTAACAAGGTCTGCGATTCTTTTTGCCGTCTTTATTCCTCTGACAGTCGGGTCGCTTACTATCAAAAGCAGGTCAACTTTGTGAGTAGTCCTTCTGCTAAGGTGCTCCATGCCTGCTTCGTTATCAATCACAACATAGGAATAGGTCTCGGAGAGCTTGTCAGTGTATTTTCTTATTATGTTATTTGCCGCGCAGTAGCATCCCGGGCCCTCGGGCCTTCCCATAACCATAAGGTCAAAACCCTTTGCCTCTATGATTGACTGCTGAACCTGATAGTCAAAAAGCTGATCCATTGACATGCCGCCGGGCCTCTCCGTCCCGCCTCTTATGGTTTCAAGAGATTCCTCTCTCAGGTGGCCGATTGTCGCATGCACGTCAACTCCCAATGCCTCATTAAGGCACGCGTTGCTGTCAGCGTCAACCGCAAGCACGGCCTTTTTCTTTTTCTCTACAAGGTATTTTACGGTCAAGGCAGATATGCTCGTCTTCCCCGTCCCGCCCTTCCCCGCAACTGCAATTACAAAAGCCATTTTGTCTCCTTTGCTATTAATAGATAAATTTTAATTCATTATGCTATCATGACGCAAATAGTGAAGCTGCCTTTGGGGTAGATTATATGTTGGGCATCAAAATAAAAATACATCCATGCTTGAACTGATTATCGGCATTATAGGTGGGGCAGCATTCTCGTGGCTAATTTCACACATTTATTTCAAGAAAACGTCAGTTCAAGTTCCGAATTGGGCAAAATCAATAATTGAACGGTTACCTGAAGAGCCGCCCACAAAGGAAAAACTTCTTGAACTTTTTCAAAATGCCTTAGATAAAGGAGAAGCCGAAATAGACCCGATTGTTGGATACGTTGCGTGCCCTGAATGCAGAGCATCAGCCAAGGATTTCAAGAAGACTACCTTCGGAGATGATTTACATACTGTTGTAGCTGTAGAATGTCCACATTGTGGTTGGAACGAAACGACAGAAGTATAAAGATATGTGACAATAGTAAAAAATACCTCTTTTTTCCGATGAAAAGGCTATAATTATCTCATGGAGATTAAATTCTCACGCCATGCAAAAAGGCGGGCAAAACTTTACGAGATTTCGGAGAAGACTGTGACGGATATTTTAACAAACATGAATCTGCATCCAGGCGAACATGAGATTATAAAAAATATTTCAGGATTTAAATATCCCTTGAAAATAGTCGTTTCTGTTGAAGAAGATTTGATGACAGTAATAACAAATTACCCATTAAAGAAAGGGAGGAAGAAATGAGAGTCCATTACGACAACGAAGTTGATGCCGTATATATTAAATTCGGGAATCAGAAACCCGATGGTGTTGTCGAGATTTCTGAGGGTGTTAATTTAGATACGACTTCCGAAAATAAAATAGTTGGCATAGAAATTCTTAATGCTTCAAGAAAAATGAATATTAAGACAATCCTCTCCTACGAACTTGAACTTGATAACAGGCTGATTCGGAAAAGCGCCTAACAAATCACTCATGGATACCGGCGAGAGACAGGAAAAAAGAAAGAATAAAAGGTTCCCGATAAAATGGGAACTTCCCGTAAATGTCAGCAAGGATTTTCAATGCATTGACATCAGCGAGGGGGGCCTTTATTTCTCTACGCAGAATATATTCGAAGAAAATAGCTTTTTTGACATCGAGATTCCTTTTGCGAATCGGAGGGTAACCTTTAAAGGGCAAATCAGGCATTTTCAGCCGGGGATTGGAATAGGCATTGAGTTTGTTGATTTAAACGACAGCCAGAAGGCATTTCTTAAGGAAATGATAGGTCTCATAGAATATGATATGAGCACGGCTAAAGTAGCGGGAAAGAAAATTCTCCTGATTGAAGACCACGACATGTCCCGCGAGAAGAACAGGCTCAATCTGCATAACGCCGGCTTTTTTGTCGTTGAAGCAAAGGACGGTTCAGAAGGCATTAAACTGCTCAGCGAATATGCCCCTGACGTCATAATCCTTGACTTATATATGGAAGACATGGATGGTTTCACGGTATTGAAGATTCTAAGGGCAACACCTAAGTGGAAGGCAATACCTGTATTAATTTTTTCATCTTCTATCAACCAGACTACAATAGACAGGCTTATTGCCATTGGCGCAGATGACTTTTTGCTAAAAACACAAACCTCACCGGAAAAATTAATTGAAACGGTCAAATCACTGTTACAGCGTAAAGGCAAAAGTTAAGAATACTTGCCCCTCACCACACCTCAAATAACCTCTTAATGTTCCTTAACTCTCCCTTAAAATTTCTTGTCTTTGAAAATCTGAAATCATTGTAAGTCTTAATTGCGAGCCCGTTATCTTTCTCCGTTATCTTCACCGCGCCGTCCATATCCGTGCGAAATACCTTTAGGCCTTCCAGCAGGTCAAGCGCGTCCTGATGCGGATGGCCGTAGGAATTATTCCTTCCAACGCTTATCACCGCAACCTCAGAAGATACAACATCATAAAAAGGTTTATACGCAGAAGTCCTTCCTCCGTGATGAGGCGCTTTGATTATTTCGCTCTTGAGCCACTTCCCAAGATGGATAATATTCTCTTCAGCCTCCTCTTCAATATCGCCAGTAAATAAGAATGACTTGTTCTTGCCCTCTATCCTTAACACCAAAGAAGAATTGTTTCCTCCGCTATCGCTGTCTCCCTTCTCTGCATAAAATTCCTTATACGGATGGAGCGCGTATATTTTATATCCCTTGCCTTCAATTACATCTCCGCGCTCAAGAATCCTGTGGACTGTTTTCTCGTCCGGGTTTTTCACGTACGCAATGCGGCCGTTATCCCACATCTCTTTAATCTTAAATTTTTCCCTTATATAATCTGCTCCTCCCGAATGGTCGGAATCCGCATGAGTAATGACAAGCGCGTCTATCTTATTTCTGCCAAGATATTTTAAAAATGCGGAAACCTCTCGTCCGCTTTTTCCCGTATCAATCACAACCACCTTTTTATCCGGTAGCTCAATTACCGCTCCGTCTCCCTGCCCAACATCAAGATAGGTGATTCCCATTTCATTTCCTCTTGAAAAGGCATGTGCGAGCAAATAGGTTATCATTGCAAAAGACGTGATTAGCGGGATGAGTTTCTTTTTATTCCCGAAAAAATAAAAACCAAATCCCGCGTAAAAGATTATTGCCGCAACCACAGGAAATCCAGGAATCTTTATGTCCGCAAACGGGATTTCTGCCATGAATTTTACGAGATAGATGGTAACGTCGGTTACCAATGATATAAAGGAGTTGAACATAAAATGCCCTGTTAAAAGAAATATGAAGGACGATAAAAGCGAAAGAGGCAAAAGCACAAAACCGATGAGCGGCGTGATTAATAGATTTGCAAGCGGAGAGATAATTGAAAAATAATGAAAGTGATATGCAACCAACGGAGCAGTTCCCAATGACGCAGAAAGACTAAGCAAAATAGAAGAGAGCAAGACTTGAAGTCCGCCCCGATAAAATCGGGATGCGCTCTTGCCCTTTTGCTCTTCTACACTTTCCTTATCCCTTTCATAGTCAACCGCAAATCCTATAAACAATACGGCAAAGAATGAAAGCTGGAAAGAAAGGCTGAAGAGCGCGTCCGGGCTCCAAAGCACAATGACGAATGCCGCAAAAAAAAGAGAATTAAGCCAGAACCTTTTCCTGCCTATCAACAGGCCGATTAAAAAGAGGCTTATCATTATAAAAGACCTTACTGCAGGAATACTCCATCCTGAAAGCGCAAGATAAGCGAGCATTATCGGAAGGCTGAGGGCTGCCGCAATCTGAGAGGGTGTAGCATAGAGCGTAATCCTCTGTAGGATGCTATAAGGCAGGAATTTTATTATAAGCCTGAATATGCCGAATAAAAGCACAGAGAATATCCCGAAATGCGAGCCTGAAATACTCAGGATATGGACAAGCCCTGTTGAATTGAACGCGTCTTTCAATCTCTCGCTCATGTTGCCTCTGTAGCCGGTTGTTATGGCAGTGACAAGCCCGGCTGAATCATCATTGAAGTTTTCCGTAATTTGCCTGTTAAGCCTGGCCCTTGCGGCCTCAAACACTGCCGAAACGCTTTTTTTGCCGTCCTTTATCTCTCTGGCTTCAATCAGATTTGCATAAATTTGATTGCCTTCTGCCATCCCGGGATTTCGCTTCTTATTGTCTCTTCCCATCTTAATAGCTAACTCGTAACGCTCTCCGGCTTCAAATTCATCATCAGAAAAGATAAAGATATTCCTATTCACAATATTTTTTAATAATTCCTTGTCCGCCGAATTAATATGAAACTCCTGCAGGAATTTGCCCGAAGATGTCTGGATTGAATCAGAACTGAAAGCTCCCAATACCTTTACTTCTTTTCCCGCAATATCGGATAAATCGGGCTCGGGCGCATATCTGATGAACGCATAAAATACCCCGAGGATAAGGACAGGAATAAGCAGGTATCTTTTCTTGAAAATCAGGCTGCCAAGAAATAAAAGAAATATCAGGATGCTCGTAAAGGGAAAATATTGGGATGAATAAAATAAAATGATGCCAGCAAGGAATGAGATAAAAAACGCCATTCTCTACAAATAAGTTTTAACTACTTTTGCAATCTCATTTCCGACTTTCTCTATCAGCCTCTTCTCCTTGCCCTCAACCATCACCCTGACCTTGGGCTCTGTTCCTGAGGGCCTGACAAGAATTCTACCGCTTGCGCCCAGTCTTTGCTCCGCTTTTTTTATAGCCGAACCTATTTCAGAGACTGATTTAAAATCCTTTCTCTTTTCAGTCTCAATGTTTATCAGGACCTGAGGATAGAGCATTATATCGGATACGAGCTTTGAGAAAGGCTTGTTTCTTTTCCTCAGCAGATAGAGGACATGAAGCGCCGTGATAGGCCCGTCGCCTGTTGTATTGTAATCTGAGAATATTATGTGCCCTGACTGTTCTCCGCCGAAATTATATCCGCCTTCCCTCATCTTTTCAGCTACAAACCTGTCTCCCACCTTTGTCCTTATAAATCTTATGCCGTTTTTTTCGAGATAGCGTTCAAGCCCGAGGTTGCTCATAACAGTGGAAACAACAGTGCTGCCTTTAAGCCTTCTTTCTCTCTTTAAATCAAGCGCGCATATCCCGATAATCTGATCCCCGTTGACAATCTTTCCTTTTTCATCGCAGAAAACTGTCCTGTCCGCATCACCGTCATGGGCAATACCGATATGGGCCTTATGCTGCCTGACCGCCTTCTGAAGCATTTCAGGATGAAGCGAGCCGCAGCCGTCATTAATATTGCTGCCGTTAGGCTTATCATTAATCACCATAACTTCTGCGCCGAGCTCGCGCAGTACCCACGGAGTTGTCTTATACGCCGCGCCGTTGGCGCAGTCAACAACAACCCGTATCCCTTCAAGCGTCATGCCTTTGGGAACGGTTGATTTTATGTATTCGATATACCTGCCTGTCGCGTCATCAAGCCTGTATGCCTTTCCAATTTCCGAACCCGAGGTCCTCTTTGTGCCGAGCCCGTCATCTATAACAAGCTCTTCTATGCTCTTTTCGATTTCATCAGGAAGCTTGAACCCGTCCGCTGAAAAAAACTTTATACCGTTGTCTTCATAGGGATTATGCGATGCCGATATAACAATCCCGGCGTCAAGCCTCAAGGTCCTTGTTAAAAATGCCACTCCCGGAGTAGGGATAGGCCCCACAAGCGTGACGTTCATGCCCATCGAGCATATTCCTGAGGTAAGGGCGCTTTCAATCATATAGCCCGAAAGCCTTGTGTCCTTTCCTATCAGCACCATATTCCTGCCGTGCTTTTTTCCCAGAACTTTAGCGGCCGCCATTCCGATCCTGAGCACATTTTCCGGAGTCATCGGATGTTTATTCACCCTGCCCCTTATTCCATCCGTTCCAAATAATCTCATTTTTTTAGCTCTTGGTTCTCACTTCCTGTTTTTTGCTTGCCCCTTAATCACAACCTTCACATTCACTTCCTGTACGTCTGTGCGTATATTCCTTCCCGCCAAATCTATGCGAGCCGCTTGAGAAAAAGTTTTTTCAGCGTCTGAAACATCAACAGGCTCTGCCTTCAGAAACTTTACGTTTCTTATCTCTGTTTTTACTCCCTCAATGGAAATATCCTTGGGCGAAACTTCCACAGAGCTTATAGTAAATCCTTCCTTCGGGCTGCCGGATATAACGGCATTTACAGGAACAATTTTACTAACCGTCTCCTCTAATTCAATCGTTACCGAAGAGGGAGTTATACTCGTAATGCTCATTGACACCGGAAGTTTTACGTCGTCTTTGTTTATATAGTAAATGCCTTTGCCTTTTTTTGCCTTGCCAAGGTCGACCTGAACTCTTATATCAGAAGGCTTCATATTCCTGAGAAGCCTTTCCTGCCCCTTAATGGTTACGCTCACGGATTTTATTCCCTGTTTTACGCTCTCAAGGGTGCGGGGTATATTCTTCAGCTCGATGGGCACTTCTATTGATATCTCGGACTGTCCCTTTGAGACAACAAAAAACCACAGGATCATGGCCATGACAACGGCAGTGGCCTTTAGTCTGAAGTTGCCGAGTATTATTTTTTTCATCGCCCCGCCTTTTTCTGCGACGTGAACATATCCGTTAATATATCACGGAGCGTGCCCATATCGATATGTGTTTCAAGCTTCCCCGCGACAGCCATAGATATATTGCCTGTCTCCTCAGAGACTATGATGGCAACCGCGTCTGTTTCTTCAGAAAGCCCGAGCCCGGCCCTGTGCCTTGTGCCCATGGCTTTATCAACCTCTGAACTGAGCATGATGGGAAGAAAGCAGCCTGCCGCGACAAGCCTGTTCCCCTTTATGATAACCGCCCCGTCATGTATGGGAGACGACGGATGAAAAATACTGAGCAGAATTTCGCGCGTAACCTTCGCGTCAAGCGCAGTCCCGATCTCAACGTATTCGTTCAAGGTGGTTTCGCGCTCTATGACAATCAATGCCCCGATTTTTCTGTTTGCAAGCGCAACCGTGGCCTTGACTATCTCTTCGAGGGATTTAAGCTCCTCGGCTGAAGTGAATGACTGCAGGAAGGGTGTCTCGCCCATGCGCGCGAGCGCCCTTCTGATTTCAGGCTGGAACAGCACTATGAGCGCTATGACTATCTGGGCCCAGAAGCTTTGTATTATCCAGTCCATCGTGTAAAGGCCTGTATAGCCGGAAAGGAGCGAGGCAAGAAGCAAAACCCCGATGCCTATCAGCATCTGGACAGCCTTAGTGCCTTTTATGAACAGAAGAAGGCGATAAAGTAGGAAGGACACGAGAATGATGTCTAGGATATCCTGCCACCTGATCTGCCTTAATATCTCCACTGTCTACGCGCTCCCCTTCTTTGCTGCAAAGTGTCCAAGCATCACAGTATCAGAGTGTCATTCGCCTCAGGCGAACCCGCCGAGGCGGGGAGTCTTTGATACTTTGACCCTGTGACGCTTTGACACCTTTTCCTCAGACCCGTTTCTTAAGCCACTTCTTGGGATTTATTACGTAAAACTTTCCATTTCCATCGGAATAAACCACTTTTGCGATCCGCGCGTTGAGTATTATCCTTTTGCACATCATGCAAGGCTCTGAATGGCACTCGCCTGCGCCGCTGTCCTCGCCCGATATATAGATTGTCGCGTTTTCAAGTTCGTGGACGGCCGCGCGTATTATCGCGTTTGCTTCAGCGTGAACACTGTGGCAGAGCTCGTATCTTTCGCCGTGGGGGATTTGAAGCTCTTTGCGCGTGCATTTTCCGGCTTCGAGACAGTCTTTCATGCCTGCCGGAGCGCCGTTATACCCCGTGCTTATGATTATATTGTCTTTCGTAATCACAGCGCCGTACTTGCGCCTGAGACACGTAGCCCTTGTAGAAACCGCCTTGGCTATGTTTATAAAATATTCATCCCAGCCCGGCCTTTTTGAAATTTTCTTCTTTAACATATGTTTTATATATTATTAGATTTGGAAGACAAAATGCAAAAATACTTTTTATTTGCCTGCAGTTATCCAATCAATTTTTTGTAAAGAAAAACAGCGGCCAATATCACTATGTTCAATAGGACTATTGTTGCCCCGGCAGGCAGGTTCCATGAAAAAGAGATAACTATTCCGGCAAGCACGGATAATACTCCGAAAGAAGAAGACAGCAATATCGCGCTTTTAAAACTCCTTGCGGCTTGAAATGCCGACACTGCCGGAAGTATCAGAAGCGCGGAAACTAGCATCACTCCCACAAGCCTCATCGCAAGCACCACGGTAATTGCGGTAAGCATAACAAGGAGTGTATTGACTGTCTTTGTCTTTATGCCGGACACCCTCGCAAGGTCTTCATCAAAGGTTACGGAGATAAGCTCATGATAAAACAATCCGATTATTACGAGCACGGTCAGAGACAAGGCCGCTGAAAGCGCCACTTCTTCACGGCTTATCGCAAGTATATTCCCGAAGAGATAGCTGAAAAGGTCCACATTGAAACCTCCAGCAAGGCTCGCGATAAGCACGCCCACCGCAATCCCTGCCGCTGATATAATGCCTATTGCCGCATCGCCGTAAAGACGCGCCCTTTCCATAAGCTTTAATATCCCGTATCCTCCCAAGAGCACAACCGGTATCGAGGCATAAATCGGATAAACCTTAAAGAGAAGCCCCAAGGCAACCCCGCCGAAAGTCACATGCGCGAGGCCGTCGCCGATGAGAGACAGCCTCCGCAGCACAAGGAACATGCCTAATATCGAACAGAGGACAGCTATGAAAGAGCCTGCTATCACTGCCCTTTGCACAAAACCGTAATTCAGAAATTCAATAAAGTCCATCTCCACCTCAAAATAGTATCAAAGTATCAGAGTAAAAAATTTCTTTTGCTTTGACGCTCCGGCCCTATGACCCTTTGACACTTCTTTTTCTCTTTGACACTTTCTCAATCATGCCTGTGGCATATCAGGTGCTGTGAACCTGTGCCGAAATATTCAGACATGTTCGGTGATTCGCAAAAGTCTTTAAAGGTGCCGTAAAAAACAACCTTTCTGTCAAAATACAATAGCTTTGAAGCGTACCTGCCCGCGCTTCCCGTATCATGCGTTATAAGAATCACTGTGGTATTTTTATTTTTATTAAGGCCGTCAATGACCTCAAAAAACTTCTCCCTCGTTTCAGGGTCAACAGCGGTTGTCGGTTCGTCAAGTATAAGGAGCTCAGGCTCGTTGATAAGCGCGCGGGCGATTATCACCCTCTGCTGCTGGCCTCCTGAAAGTTCGCCGATTTTTTTATCTTTCAGCGCCGAGATATCCATTAAAGACAACGCCTTGTCTATCGCCGCGTTATCTTTGGATGAGAGCCTTCGCGGGAATTTTTTTCCTGAAAGAAGCCCCATCGCAACAACCTCTTTTACCGTTGCGGGAAAATACGGGCTGAAGGATACAAGCCTCTGCGGTATGTAGCCCACCTTTTGCCAATCAGAAAACCCTTCCAGGGAAGCGCCGAATATTCTTATGCTTCCCGCTGTGGCCGCAATAAGCCCGAGGATTGCCCTTACAAGCGTTGTCTTGCCGGAGCCGTTATGCCCTGCCAGGGCGATATAATCGCCGGCATTAACGGCAAATGTAATGCCGCTGAATACATCAGATGAATTATATTTTACGGACAGATTTTCAACAGAGATTATTTGCATTGCAATCCTGTTTTAAGGTTGCGGAGCGTCTGCTCCATAAGCCCGGCAAATGTCACTCCACTTTCCCACTCGTCTTTTGTAATATTGTGGGCCGCGTGGAGCGGAAGCAGTGCAGCTCCGGTTTCCTTTGCTATGGTATCGGCAACGCGGGGAGACACAAGCTCTTCGTAAAAGACATGCTTAACATTATGTTCTTTCATTTTCCTGATCAGTTCCGCGAGCCGCTTTGCGGAAGGCTCGGAATCAGGCGAGAAACCGTGGTATGCGGAGATATAGTTAAGGCCGTACCTCTTTGTCATATATCCGAAGGTATAATGCCCCCCGTGTATA
>Ga0172371_10007930_pt1 | contig 14951 bp, 24 predicted proteins | sample Lak12m_FD_114543 | JGI IMG/M metagenome (GOLD analysis project Ga0172371, IMG submission 114543) | Freshwater microbial communities from Kabuno Bay, South-Kivu, Congo - kab_022012_12m | ecosystem: Environmental > Aquatic > Freshwater > Lake | place: Democratic Republic of the Congo: South-Kivu... | reverse complement strand
GGGAAGGCCGCAAATTTGAGTTACATGGCGACAATAAAAACAAAAAACAAATCACATTAATTAATGGTATAGAGTCCGTTCAATTCAAGTCTAGCCCGGGGATTAGCTCAGATGGCTAGAGCGCTTGGTTTGGGACCAAGAGGCCGCGAGTTCGAGTCCCGCATCCCCGAGATTTTGAAGATTTCGACAATTGTAGACTTTGGTTAGGTGGATGGCTAGAGTTATAGATCGCTATTAACGCATTGGTGATCATCCCCTGAAGGTTATTATAACCTTAAACTATGCTGTAAATACAATGATTCTCTTGGGAATTAATTATGTACAGCTCCATGGTTTCGAAAAGAATGATAGCACATTTGTTAAGGCAAATGTCGACTACCATGTCGATCGAAATCAATATTTTGTTTAAAATCACTAAAAAACTCTTGCAATCTTTGTCGAAATTTATATCTTATCTGTCTACGAGTTTTTTTATAAATTTGTATATTTATTTTAACTTTTAATATATTTATCTAATGGCTAACAAAATTCACGTAAATGTTGGTACTATTGGTCACGTAGATCATGGAAAGACAACATTGACAGCAGCAATCACTAAAGTTGCTGCAACCAAATGATTTGCTAAAACTCTGGACTATGCTCAAATCGATAATGCTCCAGAAGAAAAAGCAAGAGGTATTACTATCAATACCAGACACGTAGAGTACGAAACTGAAACAAGACACTATGCACACATTGATTGTCCAGGACATGCTGATTATGTTAAAAATATGATCGTGGGTGCTGCTCAAATGGATGGAGCTATTCTTGTAGTGGCTGCGACTGATGGACCTATGCCCCAAACAAGAGAACATGTTCTTTTAGCTAAACAAGTAAACGTTCCAAAGATTGTTGTATTCTTAAATAAGTGCGACATGGTTGCGGATCCAGATGAACTTGAATTGGTAGAAGAAGAAATTAGAGATGTTTTGAAGAAAAACGGATACGATGCTAACGCTCCTATCATTAGGGGATCAGCTCTTAAGGCTGGTGAAAATGCAAGTGATGAAGCTGGTGACGCTAAATGTATTTGGGATCTTCTTAAAGCATTAGATGAATATATTCCAGTTCCTGCAAGAGATAATGATAAACCTTTCCTTATGCCAGTAGAAGATGTATTCTCTATCAAAGGAAGAGGAACTGTCGCAACAGGAAGAATTGAAAGAGGAGTTATTAAAATGAATGACGAATTTGAAATTCTTGGACTTGGTGCTGAACCAAAGAAAACAGTTGTCACTGGAATTGAAATGTTTCACAAACAATTTGATACTGCTGAAGCAGGTATGAACGTTGGATTACTTTTGAGAGGTATTGAAAAAGATCAAATCGAAAGAGGACAAGTTCTTTGTAAGCCAGGAAGCGTAAAAGCTCACAATAAATTTGAAGCTGAAGTATATGTATTAAAAAAGGAAGAAGGAGGAAGACATACGCCTTTCATGACAGGATACAGACCACAATTCTTTTTAAGAACTACTGATGTTACAGGTACTGTTACTCTTAAATCTGGAGTTGAAATGATTATGCCTGGAGACAATGCTAAGATTGATGTAGAATTGATCTATCCAGTAGCTATGGAAGAAGGATTGAGATTTGCAATCAGAGAGGGAGGAAGAACAGTTGGAGCAGGAGTTGTAACTAAAATCTTATAATATACTTTCATACTATTTATTGCTCCGTGCAACCAAAAGTTGTGCGGAGAATTAAATTGTAAGAAAATTGTTTTACTATATATACCCTTATTAGTATGGCTGACAAAAAAACTCAACAAACCAAATTGAGGATTAAATTAAAGAGTTATGATATAAAGATGCTGGAATCGTCTGTAGGTAAAGTTGTAGGACTTCTTATCAAGTCTGGTGCAACAATAAAAGGACCTATTCCACTTCCTAAACAAAGAAAGGTATATACTGTTTTGAAATCAAACTTCAAATTCAAAAAATCCAGAGAGCAATTTGAAAGAATTACCTATTCTAGAATGGTTGATGTTGTAGAAACAGGATCAAAAACTATGGAATATCTCCAAAATCTTGCAATACCTGTAGGAGTATTGGTGGATGTTAAAGTATTTTAAATAATTCATAATTCAGAAATCAATATTTAAAATTTAATACTATATATCATGAATAAAGGTTGACTTATCGTAGCAAAAAAAGAGATGACTAAAATGTGGATTGAAAATAATTTTGTGCCTGTTACTTTGGTACAACTCATTCCACAAGAAATAGTTAGATACAAAACCCAAGAAAAAGATGGATATCTATCTGCAGTAGTCGGTGTAGAAAAAAAAGAGCTCAAAAAAGATAAAGGTCAGAAAATTACATATAGAAAGACACAAGAATATAAAGTAGACGATTCATTTGTTTCTGCTCACCAAGTCGGTTCTCTACTTGATCTTTGATTGCTCGAAGGAGTTGTTCAAGTTGATATAACAGGAGAAGTAAAAGGAAAAGGATTCCAAGGTATGGTAAAAAAATTCCATATCAAAGGTGGATGAGCGACACATGGTCATAAGTTTACAAGAACTGGTTGATCAAAAGGTAATAGAAAACCAAGAAGAACACTTAAAGGACACCCTCATGCAGGGCATATGGGTATGCAACATGTAACTCTCAAAAATATTCCTGTTCTTGATAAAATCACTAAAGATAATGAAACATTGGTTGTTCTCAAAGGTTCAATTCCAGGTGCATACAATTCATTAGTAACATTAACGATTAAATAGTTTTTTATGTTTTTTTACCTCTCTAGAAGATGGCTTATAGTATAGATATATATGACAAAGGCGGTAAGGTTGTTTCCAAATTTACTCTTGATGAGGTGATTTTTGCTGATTCATTAGTAAACAAGGATCTCATCCATGAATATTACTTATTACAACAAAGTAATGCTCGTACCAATATTGCTTCAGTAAAAGGAAGATGAGAAGTACATGGGTCAGGAAAAAAACTTTACAAACAAAAAGGAACTGGAGGCGCAAGACCTGGAGATAAACAATCTCCTGTAAGAAGATGAGGAGGTGTGACTTTTGGTCCTAGAGGCGTAGAAAATTATACAAAATCTATGAATAAAAAAGCAAGAAAAATAGCTCTCAATAGCATTATTACCTTGAAAGCAAAAGCCGGTGAACTTATATGACTCAAAGATATTACTTTAAGTACACCAAAAACTAAAGAAGCTCAAGAAATTCTCAAAAATATCGGAATATCCAACAAAAAAGTTCTTTTTGTTATCGTACAAAAAGATGAGAACATCCTTAAATCATTTAGAAATCTTCCTAAAGTGAAATATCTTTCCGTAGATTATCTTAACCCTACTGATTTGATGTCTTATCATACCGTTCTCTTCTTAGAATCAGCATTGACAAATCTTAACAAAAAATAATCATCTTTTACTACCTTTATGTGTATTCTAATGGCATTTAAGCAAATACTTCAAGCAAGAGCTAAAAAAAATATTACCGGAAAAGTAATCAGCAGAGTTTCTCCTTATGGAGTTATTCTTTGACCTTTAGTGACAGAAAAGACTCACAAATTACAAGAAGCGTCAAACAAATATTCATTCAAAGTTCACGCTGATGCGAATAAAAATGATGTTAAGCAAGCAGTTGAATTTTTATATAAAGTACATCCTGAAGATATTAATATCGTCAATGTAGTATACAAAGGAAGAAATCAAAGAAAACTTGTGAGAAAATCTTATAAAAAAGCAATCGTTACTCTCGGCAAAAAAGACAAAATAGAATTATGATCATAATATGGATGCAGAATTTAGAAAATTAATTCAGAATAAGATATTCAACACTTAGTATTTAATATTTAACATTATCATAAAAGATGGCACTTAAGAAATATAAACCATATACTCCATCAAGACGTTATATGATCTGATATGACTTTTCTGATTTGACAAAAAAAAGACCAGAAAAATCTCTTACAACAATATTGGGGAGAACTTGAGGAAGAAACAATTTTGGAAAAGCTGTCACAAGATCTCAAGGTGGATGAGCAAAAAGACTCTACAGATTGATAGATTTCAAAGGATATGATAAGGCAAATATTCCTGCAAAGATCGCTAGTATAGAATACGATCCATATAGGACATCAAGAATCGCATTACTCAACTATGCTGATGGAGAAAAGAGATATGTACTTGCATGGAAAACTGCTAAAGTAGGTGAAACAGTGATATGCGGAGACAAAGCGACTATCGCCCATGGAAATAGAAAACAACTCAAAGATATCCCAGAATGATTAAATGTATTTAATCTTGAAGTGACGCCCCTTTCATCTGGAAAACTTATAAAAACCGCATGATCATACGCCAGTATTGTTGGTAAAGATAATTTGCTTAAGGTAGTATTTATCAAATTACCTTCTGGAGAAGTTAGAAAATTCAATGAAAATTGTTATGCAACTATCGGAGAAATAGGAAATGATCAACATCAAAATGTTGTAATCGGGAAAGCAGGAAGACAAAGACGAATTTGAAAGAAACCACACATTCTTGGAAAGAATATGAACCCAGTTGACCATCCACATGGAGGTTGAGAAGGACATTCATCTATCGGTCTCAAGAAATGACAAAAATCATTTGCTGGTAAGAGAGTTACCCCAGGAATCAAGACAAGAAAAAATAGAAAAACATCTACAAGATTTATTATCTCTAAGAGAACTAAAAACTAATTAATAATTAATAATGAAAAGTAAAAAATGATGGAATTTATTTATCAATAAAAAGATATCAACATTATTCATTATTAACTTTTAACTATTCATTAATATTATTATGGCAAGATCACTCAAAAAATGATTCTATGTGAATGAAAAGATACTTATCAAAGTAAAAAAAATGAATGAAGCAGGAGATAAGAAAATTATTAAGGTACGAGATAGGGCATGTCACATAGTTCCTGATATGATAGGAATTACCTTTGCTGTTCATAATGGAAAGCAATTTGTAAGTGTGTATATAACAGAAGATATGATTGGACATAGATTAGGAGAATTCGTTCCTACAAGAACATTTAGAGGACATCCATTCTAAATTCATAATGTAGAATTCAAAATTCAAAATAAAAATCATCATCTATAATTTATCATTTAAAATTTATTTGTAATGGTTACTGCTACAAAAAAACCACTAGATAATAATCTGACAGCTACGCTGAAATATGCTTTAGTATCTGATAAAAAGATGGCATTGATGGCGCAGATGGTAAAAGGAAAAAAAGTAGATGATGCTTTGACGTTTTTGAGCGTATTACCAAAAAAGGCAGCAAAATTTTTGTATAAAGTTATCAAATCTGCTGCTGCTAATGCTACAAGTAATGGTAGTTATGATGCTAATAAATTATATGTTCATAAAATAGAAATCGGAAGAGGTACAAAAATCCAGAGAATTAGATTTGTCTCTAGATCTAGAATTAGTCATTATGTAAAATATAGAGCGTTTGTAAAAGTTTTTTTACATGTTAAGTAAGAAATTATGTCATCAAAAACCCATCCAATAGGATTGAGAGTATGAATAATGAAATCACGACCTGCAGAATGGTTCGCAAAAAACCAAAGAAATGGTGCAGATTTTTTTGTCGAAGATATTAAAATGAGAAAATTTGTAGATGATATATTCGGTAGATCAGGTATTTCAAAAGTAGTAATCAGAAAAACTCCTAAAGAATGAGAAATCATCATATTTTCTTCAAAGGTAGGAGTATTAATGGGTAAAAATTGAGAAAAAATCAAACAATTTGAAGAAATATTAAAAAAGAAATTCGGTAAAGATATGAAAGTTATTATCAAAGAAGTAAAGACTCCTGAATTATCTGCAAAGATTATGGCTGAATTTATTGCATCACAACTCGAAGCGAGAATGCCATTCAGAAAAGTATCAAAAAACGTTTTGCAAAAAGTTATGGAAAAATGAGCTTCTGGTATCAAGATTCAAGTATGATGAAGACTTGGAGGAACAGATATCGCAAGAACAGAAAAATTTATCGAAGGAAGAGTATCGCTTCAAACATTTAGATCAGATATTGATTATTATTATCTTCAAGCAAGGACAAAATACGGAATGCTTGGAGTAAAAGTTTGGATAGAAAAAGGAATCCTCTACAATAAAGCAAAAGAAAGTACTAAAAAAATAAGCTTATAATATTTTATTTGTTTTGATTAAATTACAATGTTGTTGACGCCAAAAAGATGGAAATATAGAAAACCTCTCATTAGACAGCTCAAAGGAAAAAGTTACAGAGGGTCTACAGTCGCTTTCTGACAATACTGACTTAAAGCTTTGACGAGCTCTTATCTGACTAATAAAGAGATAGAAGCTGCCAGAAAGGTTATTGTAAGGGCTATCAAAAAGACAGGAAAAATGTGGATCAGAGTATTCCCTGATGCGCCATTTACTAAAAAAGGTCTTGAGATGCCCATGGGTACAGGAAAAGGAGATGTTGATATCTATACAGCAGCAGTCAGAAAATGAAGAGTAATGTTTGAACTTATGGGAATCCCAAGAGACATCGCAAAAGAAACATTAATCAAAGCATCCAAAAAATTATCAGTTAAAGCAAGATTTGTAGAAAGAGGAGAAGTGAAATAATATATATATATGAATTCGGATTTCACATAATGTATTTACTATTTAAATTTGTTTATCAATGGCAAAAAAGATTAGTTTTATAACAGAGCTTCAGGACAAGACCATAAAAGAACTTGTGCTTATGAGAAGAACGTTCAAACAAGAACTCTATTCATATAAAATGAAAAATGCTATCAAAGGACTCAAAGAGACTCACAAAATAGGTGATGTTAAAATTAAAATAGCAAGAATAAATACTGTTTTAACTCATAAAATTAAAGAAAAAAATGGTGGTAATATGAAATAAGAGTATCAAAGAATTTGTCTGAGAAGTTATCAGCGACAAGACAGATAAAACTTGCACTGTTTTGGTAAAAACCGTAAAAATGCATCCTTTATATAAAAAGAGATTTATCGTAAGAAAAAAATATTATGCTCATGATGAAAATAATACATCTAAGATATGAGATATAGTAAAAATCAGAGAATGCAGACCAGTCAGCAAACTCAAAAAATGGAAATTTATAGAAGTAGTTAAATTATAATTTTATTTATATTAATATAATCTCTCATGTTAAAAAATGAATCAAACGTGATTATAACAGATAATACTTGAGCAAAAAAGTGACAGATATTCAGGATTTTGAAATGATCCAATGCAAAGACTGCAACAGTAGGTGATAGAGTTATGATTGCTATCAAAGATGCTTTACCTACGAGTGCTACCAAAAAATGAACTATAGCTCAAGCATTGATCGTAAGAATCAAAAAAGAAATTGCTAGAAAAGACGGTACTTATGTGAGATTTGGTGATAATGCTGTCATCCTTATGAGTAAGGACGCTAAATGAGAAATCAAACCTATAGGAAAAAGAATTTTTGGTCCTGTAGCTAAAGAGCTCAGACAAATGTGATACAAAGCTATCACTAATATGGCGGAAGAAGTAGTATAAACCAATTCAGAATTTAGAATGTATAATTCAGAAAATATTTATTCTTATTTGTTATATCTACCATGAAAAAATTAAGAGCATGAGATCCTGTGATTCTAATCGCTGGAAAATATAAAGGAAAAATATCTGCAATCCAAAAGTTTGTAGATGATGATTATGTAATTGTAAAATGAATCAACGAGGTAAAAAAAGCAGTGAAGGGGAAAGGATTCATCAAAAAAACACTTCCTGTGCATATATCAAACGTTATGTATTATGTAGAAGACCAAAAGAAAGCTACTAAGATCAAAGTTGTAGCTGACAAAAAATGAAAAAAAGTAAGAGAAGCTGTAAAATTCAAGCTTACTCTCAAATAATCTATTTTTATTGTCTTTATTTTTGACTTCATGAATACATTAGAAGCGTTCAATACGAAAGTTGTTAAGAATCTTCAAAAACAACTTGGTATTAAAAATGTTAATGCTGTTCCAAAAATCGATAAAGTTATTATCGCTATCGGTATAGGTTCTTTGGCTACTAGAAAATCACTCAAAGATTTTGATGAATTTGAAAAAGTTATCACCAAAATTACTGGTCAAAAGGCTCGTATCTACAAATCAAAAAAAGCTATTTCAAATTTCAAATTAAGAGAGGGATTACCAGTAATGCTTCAAACGACATTGAGAAAACAAAAAGCATATGATTTCCTTGATAGATTTATGAAGTTAGTAATGCCGAGAATGAGAGATTTCTCTGGATTTACTGAAAAGAACTTTGATGGACAAGGAAACTTCAATATCTGACTTCCCAATTATAATATCTTCCCTGAACTTTCATTGGATGATATTGTGACTACTATGGGACTCCAGATTACTATCGTAACTACTACCAAAAATAATGCTCATGCAAAAGCATTACTTCAAGCGTTATGATTTATCTTCAAATAACATTTATTTGTTTATCACCCTTATATTAATGGCAAAAACTTCATTAAAAGCAAAACAATGGAAAATGTACGAATTGAGATTTACTCAATGAAAGGCACTTAAACAGCCTACAAAATATTATAATAGATGTAGAGTATGTGGTAGATCAAAATCATACATCAGAGATTTTGGTTGTTGCAGAGTTTGTTTGAGAAAATACGCTAGAGAAGGAATGATTATGTGATTAAGAAAAGCTAGTTGGTAATCTTATTATAACATCTTTCCTGATTTATATCCACATTTATCATTAATTATACTTGTAAATGACTTATATTAACGCTCCTATTCATGATCTTCTTATCAGAATAAAAAATGCATATATGGCAAGGAAAACTTCTGTAGAAGATATTCCATTTTCTAATTTTAAGATCCAGATTTTGGAACTTCTCAAACAATATCGTTTTGTTCAAAAATTTGATATCAAGGAAGATGGAAATAAAAAATATATCAATATAACGCTCAAAAGAGTAGTCAATCCTGTTGATGATGTTCCGAATATCAAATTCTTTTCTAAACCTTCTAGACCATGGTATGTAAGTTATAAGAACATTACCTTAGTGGCTGGAGGGAAGGGAATAGGAATTCTTTCTACTAATCAAGGACTTATGCCTGCACATGTAGCTAAACAAAAAAAACTTTGATGAGAACTTATCGCTGAAATATATTAAAAAAATAATTAATAATTAAAAATTAATAATGAAAAATGTACGAATTGTATCTTTATAAACTATTGTAATTTACAATAATCCATTAGAAAATATTACCAACATTATTCATTATTCATTGTTCATTTATCATTTATATTACATGTTATGTCAAAGATCGGGAAAAAATCTATAGAAATACCTGCAGGAGTTGAACTTCAAATTAATGGTTCTACAGTAAATGTTAAAGGTCCTAAAGGACAGCTTTCTCATACTTTTGCAAAAGGAGTTAGTATAAAAGTTGAAGGAAATGAGGTTATTACTGCAGTTGAAAACGAAGAACAACGAAATCTTCGAGGGCTTTCTAGAACTTTGCTCGCAAATATGATCCAAGGAGTTATTCATGGATATGAAAAAAAACTATTAGTAATAGGAGTAGGATACGCAGTCAAAATGGAAGGAAAGAAATTTATCTTCTCATTGGGTCTTTCTCACAAAGTTAATTTCGATATTCCACAAAATATAGAAGCATCTGTAGAACAAGACGCAAAAGGAAATTATATCATCACTTTGAAAGGTATCGATAAACAATATCTTGGTGAATATGCCGCTAAAGTAAAAGCGCTTAAGAAACCAGAGCCATACAAAGGAAAAGGAATCAGATATTTCGATGAATATATCAAACTCAAACCAGGTAAAGCAGCTAAGAAATAATAATTAGATTCAAGACACAAGATACAAGCCATGCATCATGAATCGTATAGCATACATCAAAAAATATTTATCATCTTATTTATAATGCAATGTTGAAAATCACCAAACGTATAAAAGAATCAATGAGAAAGTTTTTTGGAAGAAAGAAAAGAGTCAATGCTAAGATAAAAGCAAGTTATCCTGCTTTTAGAATTATCGTGAATAAATCAAATAGATATATGAAAGCTCAAGTTGTTGATGCTACTGGTAAAGTTGTTTGTCATATTTGCGATAAAGATATTAAAGGAACAACCAAAACAGATACTGCAACAAAAGCTGGAGAAACCTTAGCAACACTTATGAAAAAACAAGGTATCGAAAAAGCTGCTTTTGATAGAAATGGACAACTCTATCATGGAAGAGTAAAAGCATTGGCTGACTGAATTAGAAAATGAGGTATCGCTATATAATTTTATCTATTTATTATTACGTTCATGAGACCTTGAAACAAAGATAAGGTAAAAAAAGAGTTTGATGAAGTTCTTCTTGAAGTAAGAAGAGTAACGAGAGTAACTACTGGAGGAAGAAAGATGTCTTTCAGAGCTACTATTTTGGTCGGAAATAAAAAAGGAAAAATCGGAATCGGTGTTTCTAAAGGACCAGATGTAAGTGCTGCAGTAAGCAAAGCTTCTCGTGAAGCATACAAAACGATGTTTATCGTACCTATTACAGGAAATCAAACTGTTGCTTATCCTACAACAACAAAATACAAAGCATGTGTTGTTAAACTTCTTCCTGCTACAGCTGGTACTGGTTTGAAAGCTGGATCTTCTGTGAGAACCGTTTTGGAACTTGCAGGATTTGAAAATGTATTATCAAAAATCATGTGATCAAACAATAAATTAAATAACGCTATGGCTACTATCATAGCATTGTCTTCATATAAACATACTGAACATTTCAATAAACGTGTTGTGACAAAAGTGAAACATGAAACTACTGATGAAAAAGCTGAAGGAGAAAAAGAAACAGCAACTGTTGTCAAAGAGATACAAGCAAAACAAGTTTGAATCGTGCCTGAAGTCGTAATAGAAAAGAAATTAACAGACAAATCTATCGCTTCAGATAAACCTGTACTAAAGGCTACTAAAAAGGCTCCAGCTAAAAAATAATCTTATACCTTAGAAACAAATTATTTATTATATTATATATCTACGATGAAAATCCATCAATTACAAAAAAGCAAAGGGCTCAAAGATAAGCAAAGAAGAAGAGGAAGAGGAAATGCTACATGAACAGGAAACTATTCTGGAAGAGGACTCAAAGGACAAAAAGCTAGAAGTTGATTTTCTATGAAGCCATTTTTCGAATGAGGACAAACATCTATCGTTCAAAGATTACCTAAAGCAAGAGGATTCACTAGATATTATAAACTTGTAAAAGATATTGTAATCATAAACCTAGGTGCACTTGATGCTGATCCAAGAATCACTGATGTTATGGAAATTACTAAACAACTTTTGAAAGATTTAGGGTACATTAAATCTACAAAAGCTTTTGTTAAACTTTTGTCACATGGTGATTATGCCAAACATCTCACTTTCAAAGATATCGATGCATTCTCTGTTGGTGCAAAAACTAAGATGGAAAACCCTTGAGTAAAACATTCTGTTTCAAGAAAAGTTCCAGTCAAAATAATCAAAGATCCTAAATCTAAAGCAGGAAAATTAAAAATCAAAACTATATCTGAAAAAACATCTACTGCAAAATTTTCTAAAGAGACCAAAGCAGTTAAAAAAATAGTTAAACCGGTAGAAAAAGTAGAATCACCTAAAAAAGCTACTCCAAAAGGGGAAAAACTTATTGAAGCACCGGTTGTTAAAAAGTCTCCAGCTACTAAAAAAGTAGTTGAAAAAAAAGAAACTGTTGAAAAATCTGCTGTGGCAGACAAGCCAACAGTAAAGAAACCAGCTGCTAAGAAAACTAAGTAAATAGTATATTTTACGTTTCTTATCACTCTTTGATGGAAAAATTCTTAAAAAAACTTCAAGAAATACGAGAAAATCCTAGTATAAAGAAAAAAATAATGTTTACATTTGCAATGCTTGCTCTTTATAGACTTTTGGTGTTTATTCCTGTGCCGTTTGTAGATATTACTACGCTTATGGCCAAGACCATCAATACTGGTGATTCTGGAGTAGGATACTTTCTTATGCTTTTATGAGGATCATTGGATCAATTTGCTTTGATTGCTGTAGGACTAGCTCCTTTCATTAATGCATCAATCATTATGCAACTTCTTGGTTCTGTAGTTCCAAAACTTGAAGAACTTACTGAACAAGGTGAATCCGGACAACAAAAAATCCAACAATATACAAGATATCTTTCTGTACCATTAGCATTTTTACAATCTATAGGAATGGTGTTCTTCATCAATTACCTTCTTGGAGGCAATGTTATTAGTACAACACCATTAAATCTTATCGCTACTGCGTTTACTATGACTGTTTGATCAGTCTTGTTGATGTGGATAGGAGAATTGATCACTGAAAAAGGAATCTCAAACGGAACGTCATTATTGATCTTCGCATCTATCGTATCGGGAATCACACAAAAAATATATTCAAGTATGGCTTGATCTAATAATTTCATAGGAGTTACTATATTTATGCTTATTATCGTATTTGGATTAGTATTACTTTCTATTTTCATCTTAAAATCAATCAAAGAGATACCTGTTATTTATGCTAGAAGAGGAAGAGTCGAAGAGTCATCTTCATTGCCTATCCCTATGAATCCTGTAGGAATGGTGCCTATCATCTTCTCTATCGCATTCGTTTCATTCCCATATTTATTATCCAAACTCATCACACAATTCCAACCTATGAATACAAAATTAGTTGGTATGGCAAACTGGATTGAAGCTAACCTTAATATCTATACCCAACAACCAGGGATACCAGCTATTATATTATATTTCATATTGATTATTGTGTTTACCTTCTTCTATACCTTGATCGTATTTTCTCCAGAAAAAATTGCTGATAATATCCAAAAGAGAGGAGGATTCGTTCCGTGAATCAGACCAGGTAAAGAAACAGCTAAATATATCAATTGAATCTTAATGCATTTATGTCTATGGTGAGGAGCTGGATTAGCATTCATCGGAATCTATAGTTATTTGCTTAATTATATTCCATTTATCCAAACGTTAGTACAATCATTAGGATCACTTCCTGTTGTTGTCACTGGATCTGGAGTCATTATCATCGTATGAGTCGTACAAGAGATTATGAACAAAGTAAAGGCAGATATGCTTATGCAGAGATATGATAAAATCGATTTAAATAGTTTAAATAGTAAATAAATTACATATATAGAGAAGGCTGAGCGAAAGCTCAGTTTTTTTTCGTGTATAGGAATTTCGAAAAATCCATTTTAAGCCATTTTTGGTGGTGATATGGAAAAATGTGCACGAATATGTAATCCAAAAGTAGAAATGTCAGTAAAAATTCAATTTTCAAAACGAGAAAAACATACTCAAACCTAATATTTTGGCTTGTATCATGGAATGATGGTTTGGTGCTTATGAAAACATCATCAACATTCACATTTTAAAAAATCCTTGCCTGTAAACATAAACATTCTTTGTCTAAAATTTCTTGCTATTTTAGGCATTTTAGGAGAACTATTGTAATAAATATTTATGATTTTTAAGTATTTTTTCTTACAACGATTTGAGAAAATTCAATAATAATAAATCATACGAAAATGTCTGTTAGGAAGATGTTGTACTAGAGATTCTATGAATTCTATGGCGGTGCATGTAATGTTTTTTATAAGCTTATCGCGTTTGTCTGTGTAGTTAAAAGTTACATTGTTGTCTTCATATTTGAGTATGCGAGATTGTGCAATAACTGGTCTTTTTACATAACGTCAAATATAGCCTACAACTTCTATGAATGAGCAAGCCTTTGGAGGAAAATGTACATGCTATGTAGCTTCTTTTTCGGTGATTTTACTATGATAATCATAGAAATCATTGAGAAATCTAATTTCTTCTTTGCATTTCTCTCAAGTTATATTTTCATGGGTTCGATCTTTTAAATTTTTTACGAGAAATTTAGTTCGTGATTTTCTGATACCTTTGTATGGTAAAAATATGTTTTTTTGAAGTATCCTCTTTGATGCATAGCTCATTCCGTTACGATGAGGTGAGTGTGCGGATTCCGATTAAGCTTCGCTCAAAATGTATGGATTACTGCGAGAATTTATGGCGTAACTTTTTGATCTTTTAAAAAATGCATTATCGCGTTTGCTGCTGTATAAGGTAGAATATCTAATGAACTGCGATATTTTTTGAAAAAAGAACGAAGGCCTTCTGGTATTGTAAAGACTATATGTTTGTAAAGTAATCATGATGGCCACCGTGATATTAACCTTTCCATTCGAATATCAGATTGTGGTTGAGAACATGAATTACAAAATCTAGATTTACATGTGAATAATATGTGTTTAATGTCTCAACATTCATCACATTTATATGAAGCAAATCAAGCATCTTGAGTTCAACACTTTAAAATCTTTCCTACATTATCAATGGTACTTTCTCTTATTAGTCATTCGTGTTTCTGTTGAAAAATATTTCGATTGTTTTCGAAAATGGATTTGATAGATATATGTCAGGTGGTAATCTCCATGGTTTTTTCGCAACACAAACCTACGGATTATCACCTTTTTGTGAATAGAAAAAAATAGTCCGCTATTTCAGCGGACTATTTGTTAGTTTATGATTTTTTTTAACGATTGGCTATTGTTATAGTGTTTTCTACATCGATGATGTAGAAATTTCCTTTATACCAGATGGTGTAAGTATTTTTTACTCCATTTTTTTCTCTGATATATGGTTCGATTTCCTTCTGCCATTCGGTGCCGATAAGACTGATCAGTGTATTATCATTTTTTTCTAATTCTTCTACTGCTTTGCTAAATGAATTAGTATTTTTGATGGCTCTGATCTGTACGATAGTATTTTCATATATATTTATACAAGCCACCAATAAGTTGTTTTTTTGAACATTG
>Ga0172371_10007929_pt1 | contig 14952 bp, 16 predicted proteins | sample Lak12m_FD_114543 | JGI IMG/M metagenome (GOLD analysis project Ga0172371, IMG submission 114543) | Freshwater microbial communities from Kabuno Bay, South-Kivu, Congo - kab_022012_12m | ecosystem: Environmental > Aquatic > Freshwater > Lake | place: Democratic Republic of the Congo: South-Kivu... | reverse complement strand
TATCTATGACTGTTTTTATCCTAACCATTTGTTTTTTAAGGAACACGTTAGAAAATGGAAAAGTTTGGCTTTGAGTTAGCTCATTTAAGGTCAGAGATGATAAGTCAAGGTTATTTTGAAGCGCAAAAAGTTGTGTTTTCATTTGTTCGACGGTTACCACTGTAGGTTGATCTTTGTCGACAGGAGATGTGTTTGGGAAAAACGATATTGTAAAACGTGATGCCTGTTTGGCTAATTGATTTGTATCCTTTTCTATTTCAGTGATTTTTGCAAATAAATCCAGTAAGCGTTCCTGACTTCGAATGGGATTAAGCGCATTCGTAACTTTAAACGGAATGCTTATTATTTGTAATAAAACCTTCGCACGCTCGTTCCATACAAATGAGATATTCGACCAATTGGAAACACAGGTGTCATTCCCCTTTTGTATACAGGGAGTTGTCTGATATAACGAAAATGTTGAAATTCCAAGTGCACTTATATACCCAAATAAAGGTAGGATTAAAAAAAACGCAATGAAGAAAACATATGTTAAAAAAGAAAATGAATGTTTTGTGCGAATTGGTTTTTCATGAGAAGTCGAAAAAATGTTGGCGATAGTTTTCTGAATGCGTGTTTCATCTTGTTGTATTATCTCAGCTTTAGCCTCACGTGATTTTGGGTTTTCTTCATAGATATTTTTTTGTTCCTGAACAACAATTTTTTCAATTGGTTTTGTTGAAATATTTTTCCATTGTCCGCTTCCGATAAAGAAAAATTCCACAATCATTTTTACATCTGAATCGGAAAGTGGTTTAGTATCTACTATTACAAATTTACTTTTTTTGTAGTTTTCAAAATTTATGGCATGTTCATAGTATTCCCATACCAGAACAAGTGTTTTTTTTGCAGATAATTTTGGTTTTTCGAGAATAGTTTTCACAAATTCTCTATCACCCGCGATGATATGATAATCAAGTTGCCTTTTTTTAATATCCTCTTTTACCTCAACACAACCATAGTTATAAAAAAATTCCCGCAATGGTTCGATAAACAAATCATCCATCGCGTCAAAATAGACCGTTGATTGATTTTCCTCAATGTTTTGAAGTTGTATTTTTTGTGAAGTTGCCATAGAGGTATGTATAAAAGCATCTTCATTATGTCAAAAAATAAATACGAAAACAACACAAAAAATTGAAGTAAAAAATTATATTATTTTCATAAACAGACATGAGAATAAATTAACGATATTAATAATGGAAGCATTAAGATTTAACAAGAAGAAGTTATATCTCGCCATCCAGCGCTTTGTTTACCAAAAGATCTGCCAGTTTATTTAATTCGCGAGAAACTGCCCTGTAAGTGATGATCCCTCCGGTTTCTGACTCCAACACTCGAATTTTCATAACGAGCTCTCTTAGTTTCGGTTCTTTGATTTTAAAAAGACCGTTTAGTTGATTCACAACCAACATGGAATCAAGAATGAAATTTATTTTTGTCTGTTTCTCTATCTTCACATGTTTGATATAAAGAAGCGCTTCTACAACAGCGGTGTATTCAGCTACATTATTTGTAGTATCCCCTATGGTTTTTCCAAGCTGATAAATCAAATTATTATTTTTTTCGACAACAACGCCAATTGCCGCTGGACCCGGATTGCCCCGTGCTCCCCCGTCTGTATGTATGGTAAAGGTGTCCTGTTCCATGTGCTTAAGTATCTAGTGAATATATATGTATGTCAAGAAGAACGTAGGAATAAATATGACAATATAAGCACTATCCCTTCTGATATGCCAGTAATCCAAGCTGCTGCTATATACCCTCCTTGAGGGATAAATAAACTATTTGCAATGATATTAATTAGCATAGATAGTCCGTAAACTACAATCATCTGCCATCGTTTTTTGAATACAACAAGCAGCCACATGGTGACGCTGGTGAGGTAAAAAAATGGAAGACTTACCAGAAGAATTCGAAGGGGAGCGATGCTTAAAGAAAATTCAGGACGGATATATACTACAAATGGCGCAAGAAACCAGCCGCCAACAAAGACAAACACAGAACACACAGCAAGTACCGTAAATGCTATTTTTACCCTTTTCCAAAAAACCTCCATATTTTTTTGTGTCATCGCTTCCACAAGAGATGGAAATATGGCATTCATTGCAAATGTCGGCACAACAAGCGCTAATTCAAAAAATTTATATGCTAACCCATAAATACCGACTTCATTTGTGGATCTTGTTATAGTCAAAATGAAAGTATCGATTCTGAAATATACCACATTAAACATAAGGGTGATTCCCAGAGGTGCAGCAGACAAAATCATGTTTCGAATTTGTTTTCCATCCCAAAAAATACGAAGCACACCTTTTAATTTTTTGGCAAAAAGGAAGGAAATGATTACGGCAATAAGACTCCCCGCAATAGTTGCAAATAGTGCTGCAAATAATCCAAATGAGGGAAGAAAAATAGAAACCGCTATCAATAACAGGATAAGTGTGACAAACGATCCTGCAGCTGTGGCATATGTCGCGTATTCATAATGAAGTGTTTCCTGAAAGTAGGCGTTGGTTGTTGTAATTAATGCTTGCAACAAGATAGTTGGTGCAAAAAGAATAATGCCCAGTTTCACTGACGGGGAAAAACCTTGATTACCAAATCCCGGAAGAAAAGCAACTACCGCAATCATGAAAAACATAAGAATGAGACTTATCAGAATTCTTGTGGTTAATAAAATATGCTTTTCAGTGTCTGCGTTTTTGTTTTTTGAGAACTGAATATAAATAGCATTGAGTCCAAAATCGGCAAACAAATAGAAAAATGCAACAAAGGCAGTTATCTTTGTAAAGTCTCCGTATCCTTCAACCCCAAGGGACCGTGCAAGAAGAAAACTGATAACAAAGGTTGTAATACCGGAAAGAAATTTACCAAGAAGTTGGCTTGCCGTATTGAATGCAATTGTTTTTTTGAGGGACATGCACGTATTGTATCCTACTTATAGTTTTTGGTGAAACTATAGGAAAGGACGAAGACGAAAAGAAGCTGTCCTTGTTGAATCGTCAGCGGATAGTGATCCATGAAACCTAAAAAAAGCAATACAGCTAACGATATGCTCCATATGTCCGTTTGGAGTATTTTTTTGGAAAACGATAGGAATAAAAGATAGCCAAAAAGAAAGAAGCCAACAATCCCAGTTTCCGAAAGTAAAAGTAAATAAATATTGTGTACCGGTTGTAAAAAATATAAATCGCGTAACTGGAGAACTTGGGGCAGACGTACCAAATAATTATTTGCACCAACACCAAAGAGGGGATAACTTCTCCACATTTTTATAGCAGCGTCAGCAAGATGGAGACGCAGCTGAACGCTTTCGTTTGGTTCTATTAACATTTGTACATATGGTAATGAAACCAGTCCGACACCAGTTGCGACTGCTCCCATCATAATCCATATAAAACTTTTTGTTTTTCGGAGTAATACGGAGGTAGCGAACATACCGATAACACCGGCGACCCAAGCGCTTCTGCTAAAAGAAAGAGCAAGAGCAAAGATGCCGATAGATATCGATACAGCAAAAAATATTTTTTTGGGCGCTTGTAGTTGTTTGTATGTTTGTATAAATCCAAAGAGGATGATCGGTAGAACCGTTGCCAGAAATCCTCCAAGAACATTCGGGTGTGAAAATGTAGCATAAGGTCTGAGTAATTCATGACATTGAACATGAGAAAAATTACACCAATTCATCCGAGCGATTCCCGGTGTGTCAATCGTAAATGATCGTTCTCCGAGAACCCATAAAATTCCCCCTATTGAATGTTGAAGATAAAACTGTACTATAGCAAGAATTGAGGAATAGACAACTGCAATACTTATAATGAATATCGTAGTATGAATATTTGGTTTTGTTTTGTAGATATAGACTCCAAGTAATACATACTCGACTACCTTCATCCACTTGTATAGGGCGGCAAAAGGGGAGAGAGAAACACCAATATTTTCAACAACAAACAAACCAAGAAGCAAAAAAATAAAAAGAAAACAACGATGGTGCCAGATTTTTTTAAGCGGATTTTTCTGAGGATAACATATCCACAATAATAAAGTTATAAAAATTGTTATATCTGTCAAATAAAGGGTGGGGGAGAGGTAATCAATCCGTCTTCCTAAGATAAAACTCCAATCCGGCCAACTATGGAAACCGAGTTGTGTGGGAATCAACAAGACAGTCAGATAAAAGAAAACAACATGCCATGGCATCACCTAGAAGTATACTATAAACAAATCATTTTCGCGGTTACGCCAATTTTGGGGTGATAACAAGTCTTCGGTCTTTGCCTTCTCCTGATGATTCTGTTGCCACACGTTCATCTCCTGATAGTGTGACGTGGATAACCCTACGTTCCGCAGCTGATAAATGGGTCAATTCTACGGGTCTTCCTGTTGTAATAGCGCGATCTGCTGCGCGTTGTGCCATATACATGAGCGCTTCCTCGCGTTTTTCACGGTAATCACCGACATTTACATATACCCGTTGCCAGTTGCCGGTTTGTTTGGCGACAATCATGCCCAATATCATCTGAAAACTTTCAAGTGTTCTTCCATGGAAACCGATAAGAAGTCCTGTTTCTTCCGTTTGAATATTCACTCTGAAGGCACCGGATTCATCTGTATCGACACTGATAGATCCAGTAATACCCAGGCGTGATAGAAGATCTTCTGTTATTTGTTGTATGTGTTGAGTGGTATCCATATTATATTTCCTTCCTTTTTTTATCGTGGCAGCATAATATCAAAAACTTTTTTTAATTTCCATTATTTCCGTTTAAATACTTTTTTCATGTTTTGTATTTTTTCACCAAGTGATCCAAGTCCTGCTATTTGGTATTGCTGAAAAATAGTGATAACACTGCTTATGGACCAATAGAGGGCAAGCCCTGATGGCCAGTTGGTGCCTAAGAAAAGAAACATAAGCGGAAACATCCAGATGGTTGACTGCATGGATTCTGCGTAGCTTGATGCAAAATCCTTTTTTTCCTCTTTTTCTTTTGGCTTATCGACCGCAAGTGGTTTAGGAGCAACGGGCATCATCATGAGTGATTGGATATATTGTGACAGTGCTGATATCACAACGAGTATTCCTGGGAGGGCAAAATTTATCCCCTGTATTTTAAAGGTATCTGGTTTTGCCATATTCCAAATCAGGAACATGGTGTTGAGGTTTGTTTGTAAAATTTTATTCAATCCTCCAAGAAGTCCGAACATAATAATAATTTGCACCACCATAGGGAGACATCCTGCCGCAGGGTTTATGCCGTGTTCTTTGTATAATGCGAGTTGCGCTTGGCTCAGAGCCTGTTTATCGTTTTTGTGTTTTTGGGCAAGCGCATCAAGATGCGGTTTTAATTCTGCCATTTTTTTGGAGCTGGTGAGTTGTTGTTTGAGGAGGGGATAGAATGCAACTCTCGTGAGGATGGCTATTTCTATAATCGCTACGCCAAGATTTTTAAAAGCGAGGTTGTTGTAGAAAAAAAGGATAATTTGGAAAAAAAAGTCATTCATAAATTATATTTTTGGTGGCACAGGGTCAAAACCGCCGGGATTTCCCGGATGACATCGAACGATGCGTTTCACCCCGAACCACAATCCGGTTATTATACCATAGCGTTGGACTGCTTCATATGTATATTGGCTGCATGTCGGAGTAAAGCGACATACACGGCCGATGGGGAGCAGCATTTTTATTGCTCCGGTATCAAAAGAAAGATATTTTTGGTATAGGCGAATCAACGACAAAACAATACGTTTCATAGACGAACACCCTGTTCCATCTCGTGGATAAAATCAGTGGCATTTTTTTGTATACTTACCGCTTTTGGCAGGATAATTGCATTAACTTGACGGGGAAGTTTTTTCGACCAGATACGAATTGCTTCATGAACCCGTCTTTTTATCAGGTTCCGCTTTACTGCAAACTTGTTCACTTTTTTTCCTATAACAACCGCAAATTTTGATTGACTTTCGGAGGAAGGCACTGTGATTATCTGAAATGACGGCGTGGATATTCGTCGGCCATTCCGAAATATTTCCCTGAACATGGTTTTGGGCAATCGCTGTGGTTTGGAAAGCATGATCTTATTATAGAAGAATAAGAAAATAAATGGAAAACAGCCCTCTTTTAGACAGTCAAAGAATGACGACCAATAAAACGGCGCCTTTTGAGAACTTTCCGTCCGCCTGCAGTTGCCATGCGGCTTCGGAATCCATGTTTCCGGATACGTTTTACTTTGCTTGGCTGATACACATGTTTCATTGCCATAATTTCACTATTATAAAAGTTTCAGCTACGATTGTCTAGGTACCACATGATACAATGCCGTCATGGAACTTACCGTTCTGACCATTCAGAAATTCCGCACCTACAACAAAGCTTCCATTTCATTTTCCCTATCAATCACCGTTTTTGTGGGACCAAATGCAATAGGAAAAACAAATATTATTGAGGCAATTACCTTTCTTTCAACAGGAAAAAGTTTTCGTGCTGTACGTGATGCCGACGTCGTATCGTGGGGAGAACAGGTGGGGCGTATCCGCGGACACATCTTTAAAACGACAGACACACAATCATCAAATAATAAAGAAGAAATTATATTGGAAATGGTTATCACCAGTGGAATGGTGAATGGACAGAAAGTTCCCGGAAAAAAATATACGGTAAATGGGGTGGCAAGAAGACAAATGGACTTTATCGGTAATTTGCGGAGTGTTCTTTTTTCTCCGACAGATTTGGAGCTTATCACAGAAAGTCCATCGCGCCGCCGTGAATATTTAAATACTGTGCTTACACAGGTTGATAGAGAATATCGGAGAAACCTCCAATCTTATGAGCGGGGATTACGGCAACGGAATTCATTATTAGAAGCGATTAATGAGGGGAAAGCATCGCGGTCACAATTGTTTTTTTGGAATCAGCTTCTTATAAAGACGGGTTCGTACATAACCGAAATGAGAGAAGCGTATATTCATGCGGTCAATCAGTTTGTTTTGGATGATATGACATATCGCCTTGTGTATGATCCCAGTTATATTTCCGAATTCAGACTGGATCAGTATAAAGATGAGGAGATCGCGGCAAAAACAACATTGGTGGGTCCGCAAAGGGATGATTTCCGGTTTGAAAAAACTGAACCTACAACTTCAGGATATGTAGACGTGTCGCGGTTTGGTTCGAGAGGCGAGCAACGGCTTGCAATTTTATGGGTCAAACTTGCAGAGCTCGCATTCATAGAACAACAAACAGGAGTCCGGCCTATTTTGCTTTTAGATGACATATTTTCTGAGCTCGATGATACGAGCCGTAAACTTGTTTTGAGTGTTGTCGATAAACAACAAACAGTCATAACTTCCGCAGAAGAGGAAATTATCAAACTGTTGCCCAGGGATGCGACAGTAAAAGTTATTCATTTGCCTTTGAAAAAATAGACCAACTGGACATACAATATATATATGGATGAATCTTTCGCAAATCTTTTACACAAAATTCATTTGCCTCAAAACGAATCCCATAAGGGGCAAAATGGAAAACTGCTTATCATAGGGGGTTCAAAATTATTTCATGCAGCAAGTTTATGGGCACTGACGGTTGCTTCCCGCATTGTTGATCTTGTCCATTATTCTTCTGTGCCAGAAAACAACGAAATTGTCGCTCAGGAAAAAAGAGAGTTCAGAAACGGGATTGTAATCCCCAGAGGAGAACTTGATCCGTATGTACAAGAAGATGATTGTATCTTAATAGGCCCGGGGATGGCTCGGGAGGAAGAAACAGCCCAAATCACCAACGGACTTTTGAAAAAATATCCCAACAAACAATGGGTTATTGACGCGGGCGCATTGCAGATGATGGATATTTCACTTATACCCCACCATGCGATTTTGACTCCACACCAGGGTGAATTTGAATTACTCATATCAAAAAACGACGCCTCACAATTTTTGTTGCCAAATAATAAAAAAGAAATGCTTATAAAATTTGCAAAAGACCACCAATGTATTTTGTTGGTAAAAGGACACGTGGACATGGTAAGTGACGGAAACTTATTTATGGAAATAGAAGGAGGAAATGCCGGAATGACGAAAGGAGGAACGGGTGACGTATTAGCTGGTTTGATTGCATCTCTGGTCTGTACGAACGATCCGTGGACAGCAACAATTATCGGAAGTTTTATAAACAAAAAAGCGGGGGATATGCTGTATAAAAATGTCGGACCATTTTTTAACGCAACGGATTTAGCAAATCAAATACCAAAGACAATGAAAGAGATATTATCTTTCTAAGTGGGTTAATTTATTTTTCTAACGTTTCATTCAGTTTAGTTAAGTTATAGGTAACAAGAACAGCAAGAAGCGTTACTATGATTGCATAAACAAACAGAGAAATAACTCCGCTTCCGTTTGGTAAATACGGTTTGATATATGTCGTTACCGCTTCCTGGATGAAACTATTCCAGGCAAGTGCAGCTACTAGCCCAAATCCTGCCGTGGAGAGCGCTATCATTTGTTTCACCATTGCCTTACCGAGTTCTTTGGATTGTTTTTTTGTCTCCATATAGCTATTATATAGCTACTTCTATGTTTTCGCCAACATACACAATAACCAATAAAATTCTCAAGCACATAGGCATCATTGAGGCGGCAAAGGAAATTATTGAGAACGCTCCGCTTGTACCTGCATGGGAAGCAAAATTTCGGGAAGAAGCAATTGTGCGTACCGTACATCATGGCACTCACATCGAAGGAAACGAACTGAATTTTACCGAAGCAGAAAAAGTATTAGCCGGTGCGAAGATTGTAGGTCGGGATCGCGATATCCAGGAGGTGTTAAATTATCGAAATGTTTTGAAATTCATTGAAGGATTTCGAAACGAATCCATCACGAGCGAGACGGTGAGACACATCCACTCCCTTGTTGCGGATAAAATACTGCCGGATGCAGTGGTTGGGGAGTTTCGAAAATCGCAGGTTGTAGTGAAAAATAGCCAAACAGGCGAAATAACTTTTCGTCCTCCTCCTGCAGTTGAAGTTCCTTTCCTGGTTACTGATTTTTTACAATGGATCAATAGCGTAAAGCCTGATGATGCTCATCCGGCAATAAAAGCCGGTATTACCCATTATGAATTAGTGCGGATCCATCCGTTTTTGGATGGAAACGGAAGGGTCGCAAGAGCAGTTGCCACATTATCTCTTTTTAGAGACGGATATGATATTAAAAAGTTTTTTTCATTGGAAGAATATTACGATCGGGAACCGATGAACTATTATACAGCACTCCAAAGCGTAGCAACGGAAAACGGAAATATGACGCATTGGTTGGAATATTTTATCGAAGGAATAGCTATAGAACTGACCAGAATCAAAGAAAAAGTAAAGACACTCTCGACAGACCTAAAAATCAAAAAGTCGATGGGAGGGCATCAATTATCGCTTTCTGAACGGCAGATAAAAATTGTGGAATATATCCAGGAAAATGGATTTTTACAAAATAAAGCGTTTTTTGAATTATTCCCCATGATAAGTGAAGACACCGTGCTTCGTGAACTGAAAGACCTCATGAATAAAGGCATTTTACAAAAACAGGGGTCAACAAAAGGCGTCCGATATACGTTGAAAAATTAATAAAAAAACAAGAGCGCGGTATGTTATTTTCTGAACTTGCAATTTATTTCCAGAGACTCGAAAAAACACCTTCCCGAAATGCAATGACCGAAATCCTGGCTGAACTTTTTGCGGAAGCATCGTCTTCTGAAATAGGACCGTTGTGTTATCTTCTCCAGGGGAGAGTAGCTCCACTTTACGAACCGATTGAATTTGGAATGGCAGATAAATTTATCATCCGTGCAATTGTTCAAGCTACCGGATCAGAGGAAAGGGGTGTTGTCGCCACCTTTAAAAGGCATGGTGATTTGGGCGCGGCAGGTGAAGAAATAAAAACGAAACATACGCAAAAAACTTTTAAGAAAAAAACAATATTGGAAGTTTTCAAATCCTTACAACAATTAGCAATTACCAGTGGCACCGGCTCCCAGGAAAAGAAAATAACTTTGCTTTCGGATCTCATAACGGAACTTGATTCGTTATCCGTCCGCTATCTTTTGCGTATCCCTTTGGACAAACTCCGGTTGGGCTTTTCTGATATGACGATGCTTGACGGACTTTCGTGGATGCTTCACGGGGATAAAACATATAGAGATAGACTTGAGGCCGCGTATGACGTACGTCCTGATTTTTCATACATTGCAACACAAGTAAAAAAACTGGGCATAGAGGGAATAACCCATGTGCGTCCGGTCGTAGGCGCTCCCATTTTGGCAGCGCTATGCCAACGGTTACCCAATGCAGATGAAATGATTAAAAAAATGGGGGAGGTAGCGGTAGAACCGAAATACGACGGAGTGAGAACCCAAATTCATTTTAAAAAAAAGAACCACTGGATACAAAGTTATTCAAGAAATCTTGAGAATACGACGGCCATGTATCCAGAGCTTGCCCATATAGCGGATCAAATTAACGCCGATGAAGTGATTTTAGACAGTGAAGCAGTTGGGTATGACAAAAAGCACGACCGCTTGATACCGTTTCAAGAGACGGTTACCAGAAAACGAAAACATGATGTAGATCTGACAAGCAGGTCGATACCGCTTCGATTTTATGTGTTTGATATTCTCAATAAAAACGGTGAAGATCTGATGGGGATACCGTTATCAAAACGGAGAGCTATTTTGGAATCCACCATTAAAAAGGGATCTCCATTGTTTGTTTCCCCGGAGATTGTGACAAACAAAGCGAGTGTGCTGCGGGCATATCATGATGAACAAATTAAAAAGGGGTTAGAGGGGGTCGTAATAAAAAAATGGGAAAGTATTTATGAACCCGGAAGACGAGGATATAATTGGGTGAAATTTAAAGAAGAAGGAAAAGTCGGGAAACTGTCCGATACTGTCGATTGTGTCGTCATGGGGTATTATAAAGGCGAGGGAAAACGGACATCATTTGGTATCGGCGCTTTTCTGGTAGGAATCAAAAAGGGTGAAAAATACGTTTCCATAACAAAAATCGGTACGGGAGTATCTGATGCTCAATGGAAGGAATTAAAAAAGATTTTAAGTTCACACGCAAACGTTACCATGCCCAAACAATATGCAGAAATTGATAAAACCCTTATTCCTGACGTGTGGGTAGATCCGGAGATGGTAGTTGAAATAGGGGCGGATGACATAACAAAATCTCCTATTCATGGAGCTGACTATGCATTGCGTTTTCCGCGTTTGATCCGTATACGAAACGATAAGTCCGCCGAGCAGATAACAACAACAAGAGAGTTGGAGACAATGTATAAAAATCAGGAGAGTATTAAGAAATAACTATATTTTGTATCCATTGTTTTATAGAGCTACATGACGTCAATGCTTATTGTCTATATCTTTATTTTTTTGCTTCTGAGTTTTGTTCTGGCAAAAAGCGCAAATTGGGTAACAAAAGCAATATCGTACTTTTCCCACACACTCGAAATAAGAAGTTTTCTTTTAGGATTTTTTATCCTTGGGTTTGCAACAAATATTCCGGAAATCCTTGTTGCGTATCAAGCCGCACATGACGGCATACCTCAATTGTCGGTAGGGAATCTTTTGGGCGGATCTATTTTATTATTGTCTTTTGTTATGGGAGTAAGTGCCGTTCTATTGAAGCGCATTGTATTGGACCATGGAATGACCATAAAGGACATAGGAATCGCTTCTCTTGTGGTACTTGCCCCCGCTATTGTTCTTTGGGATGGAAAATTAACAAGAATAGAAGGGGTCATGCTTGTTACTTTATACATGATTCACGTATTTCTTATAAACCATGAGCAACACCTTTTGGACAGAGTGGAACATCATGCCAAAAACGTGCTCCATGGCTGGCATGCAATTGGACTCTTTGTAGGAGGGGTAGCGGGACTCATCGTTTCTTCGAAATTTCTCGTATATTTGGCTGAAATCATAGCAAGGGAATTTTCCGTTCCTCCGTTTGTTCTTGGATTGTTTCTTCTGACAATTGGCACTAATTTACCGGAATTAACGCTTGCTATAGAGGCTGTCGTCAAAAAGAAACGGGATATCGCGTTCGGAGACATTTTAGGAAGCAGCACTATCCATACGTTGCTTTTAGGGATTCTTTGCCTCGTGAATCCATTTGTGATAACGGACCAGGCGAGGATGCAAGTAACCCTTATCTTACTTGCCTTGGTTGCGATATTTTTTTTCTGGGCAGCATCAACAAAAAGGGACATTACCAGACGGGAAGGCCTGGTTCTTTTAACCGTTTTTGTTGCGTTCGTTGCGTTTGAAATGCTTCATATATAGCCGTATAATGCGGAAAACACATATGAATAAGCCATTGTTTAGCATCATCATTCCAGCACTCAATGAAGAAAAATTTTTGCCACATCTTTTGGAGAGTTTAGCTTCTCAAACAGATAAGAATTTTGAAGTGATTGTTGTGGATGGAAAATCAAAAGATAAAACTGTTGCAGTTGCAAAAGTTTTCCTATCCAAATTACCGAAATTGAAAGTAATTGTGGCTGATCATGCGAGTTTGCCATTCCAGCGGAATGAGGGCGCTCGTCATGCAACAGGGGATTGGTTTATTTTTGTTGATGCCGATACAGTTCTCCTTCCGTATACCATGAACCGTTTGGGAGTCTACATACAACACCATACTGTTTCTTTTTTAACAACATGGTGTCAGCCGGACAGTGAAACAGCAAATGATGCCAGATTCGCATTGCTTGCAAATCTGCTCTTTGAGAGTCTGCATGTTATGAAACGACCGGCTTCTCCCGGACCATTTACTATGGTTACCAGAAAGGTGTTTACAACAGTTGGAGGATATGATGAAGAACACCCGTTTTTGGAAGATCAAGATTTTTCTCAGCGTGTTGCCAAGATTGGAGTGGCATTGCATATTATAAGAGAAACCCTTTATGTTTGGTCGCTTCGGCGATACCGCAAAGAAGGGACACTGAACGTGTTGCAGATATATGCAAAATCTTTGTTTCCGATTCTATTTTTACGAAAAACTCCTAAAAATTTGAGCGGTTATGTCATGGGTGGGCATATTTTTGGTACGAAGAAAAAAGAAGTGAAACAATCTCTTTTGACAAAAACAGAAGAAGAAATCAAAAAATTAATGAAAGAATTATTTGAATAATACATGCAGATTATTTCAGATCTTCATCTCCATTCCCGATTCTCCCGCGCTGTGTCGAAGGAAATGACCTTGCCAAATCTAACCTCATGGGGAATCAAAAAGGGGATAGACCTTATCGCAACGGGCGATTGGACACATCCACTATGGATCAAAGAAATCCAACGAGATTTAGTGGAATTGGGAAACGGTTTACTAACGCTCAAAGCCAAGCCTGAAGGAAACGAAACCCGGAAAAACCCACTGTTCCTTTTATCAACGGAAATTTCCTGTATTTTTTCCCAAAACGGAAAGGGAAGGCGAGTGCATGTTCTGGTATGGGTGCCAACTATCGAAAGTGCGCTGAAAATCGGAAAGGAAATCACTACGAGGGGAGGAAATGTATTATCTGACGGACGGCCGATTTTAGGTTTTTCCCTTATCCAACTATCGGAACTTATTCTCACCATAGAGCCCCATGCCCTTATCATTCCGGCTCATGCTTGGACCCCATGGTTTTCTGTCATGGGTGCGATGGGCGGGTTTGATAGTTTAACCGAAGCATTCGGTCCGTATGAGAAATACGTCTATGCCATTGAAACGGGCCTTTCTAGTAGCCCAGACATGAATTGGCGAATAGCAGAATTTGATACGCGATCTATCGTTTCTTTTTCAGACGCGCATAGCGGACCAAAACTCGGGAGGGAAGCTACCGTATTTGAAATGAAGGATCCTTCGTATGCGAATATTGAGGAAGCGATAAAAAACTACCGGAGAGACCAAGCAAAGTCCCATATTGCATATACCATTGAATTTTATCCGGAAGAAGGAAAATACCATTACACCGGGCACAGGATGTGTAATATCAGATTGACTCCGGAAGAAACGGTCAAAAAGGGAACAACATGCCCTGTATGTGGGAAGCCATTAACTCAAGGAGTAATGCAACGAGTGGAGGAATTGGCAAAACGAAGCGAGCAGGATATTTCTAGCGTCAAGTATCACGAAGACCATGATGCACAATATATAAAAAGTGAAGCATTCAAAAACCGACCCCCATTTGTTATGTCAGTGCCACTTCAGGAAATAATTGCAGAAGCAATAGGCAGTCCAGTCGCCAGTCCAAAAGTAGCAGCTCACTACACTACGCTGGTGCAAAAGTTGAACGGAGAATTCAATGTTTTATTACATACTGATTTGGATAAGATACAGGCTATCTCTACCCCGCAAATTGCAGACGGTGTCCAAAAAGTCCGTGATGGTAATATTATCATCGATCCAGGATACGACGGCGTATTCGGCATCGTAAAAATATGGAAAAATGATAAGGATAAAGCGTTAGTGTCTTCTTCCGGAGAACAAATAGGTATTTTTTAAGCAACTTTGTATTGACCTATCAAAAGCAATCGTGATACGCTTAACCATAAGCCCGTCCTTTATATACTATTTCGGAGGGTCAAGGAGGTGAAGAACCATGGCACAAAGTAAATCAAATAATGAAAATCTCATGGGGGCAGCATCCTACCTATTAGGATTTACAACAGGTGTTATTTTTCTCCTTGTCGAGAAAGACAGTAAATTTGTTCGGTTCCATGCTATGCAGTCAACTATTTTGTTTGGAGGCATGTTTATAGCAAACATCATTTTGGGATTTATTCCCCTTTTAGGTTGGTTTGTAGGACTTATCATTTCATTTGGTGCTTTCATATTCTGGATTGTCTGTATGTGGAAAGCATTTCAAGGTGAAAT
>Ga0172371_10007927_pt1 | contig 14953 bp, 18 predicted proteins | sample Lak12m_FD_114543 | JGI IMG/M metagenome (GOLD analysis project Ga0172371, IMG submission 114543) | Freshwater microbial communities from Kabuno Bay, South-Kivu, Congo - kab_022012_12m | ecosystem: Environmental > Aquatic > Freshwater > Lake | place: Democratic Republic of the Congo: South-Kivu... | reverse complement strand
TGGCACTTTGCGACGCAGAGCTTCAAAGGGGCGCACTTCGCGACCTACCCGGAAGAACTGCCGCGGCGGTGCATCCGGGCGGGGACCAGCGAGCGCGGCTGCTGCCCCAGGTGCGGGGCGCCGTGGGTGCGGGTGGTGGCAAAGCGCGGGTGCGGGGCGGAAGATGAGAAATCAGCGGTCAGCGGTCAGAGGTCGGCCGGAGGAAGCAAAAGCGCGAGTGCGGACGAGCAGGATCGGGCCCGGCGCATGGCAGAAAGCCGGAACGCGGGGCGGGCTGCGGGGCGGGACCATGACAATCCGTTCGAGCGGCCGGCGGCGGGCGGCTGGCGGAGAGGGTGCAAGTGCCCAGCAGTAGAGCACTCGCTGGCGCTCGCGCACACTGCGGGGCAGGCGGGGGACGGTGGGGAGAAGCGAGGACGAGAAGACTTGGAGACGGTGCCGTGCGTGGTGCTGGACCCGTTTTGCGGGAGCGGGACGACCGGGCAGGTGGCGCTGGAGCTCCACCGGCGGTTCGTGGGGATCGAAATGCAGCCGGACTATTTTGTCTACATCCGGCAGCGGGTGGGCCAGGCGGTGAATCTGTTTTCGGGGGTGAAATCTGATTGACAAATGCGGCGGTTGGCGGCAGGGGCGTGGCATGAAAACGACGAAGCAACGGCGGAAGAAAAAGCAACAAGCCGCGTCCGCACGTCAGCCCGCCCGCACGCCGACGCGCGGCCAGGTGCGGGCACGCGGACGCGGGCGTCCGCAGCCGCGACCGCGCGCGCGCGGTCTGAGGAAGAAGAAAAAGGCGGAGGCGCCGGCGGACGCGGCGGCGATGGACCTGCGGGCCCCGGAGAACGCGGCGGCGCTGTTTGCGGCGGGTGAGGAAGCGACGGCGGAACGGCTGGCGGACTTTCTGGACCTGCTGCGGGGCGGGATGCCGCACGCGGAGGCGCTGCTGCGGGTGGGTTTGTCGTGGCGGAGCATCAGCCGGCTGCTGTGCGGGGACAAGGCGTTCGAGCGGCAGTACGAGGAGGCGCGGCGCGTGGGGTTCCAGGCGCAGAAGATGCGGGTGAGCGACACGAACCTGCGGAGCGCGACTGACGGGGTGATCGAGCGGACGACGACGAACGGGCCGGACGGATTCCGGGAGACGGTGCGGATCCGGCCGAGCGACCGGGCCTTGCAGCGGGAACTGCACCGGACGGCGCCGGGCATTTACATGCCGCTGGCGCCCGGGATGACACCGCCGCCGGGCGGCGAGGAGGACTTCGAGGCGCTGGTGAACCGGGTGAATGAGAGGATGCGGAAGGAGGGTCAGTCGTCAGTGGTCAGCGGTCAGTTGTCGGGCAAAGATGCGGCGGGCCGCACGGATGCGGGCGGAGAGCGGAAAGCGGAAAGCGGAGTGAAGAAAGCCACGGACGCGCACGGATGATCACGGAAGGCGGAGAGCGGAAGGCGGAGAAAGAAGAAGGCGGGATCCACGATGGACGGGGTTGAACAAATGCTGCTGGGGATGGCGCGGGATCCGGCGCTGTTCGTCGAGGAGGTGATCGGGGCCAAGCCGACGCGGGAGCAGCGGGAACTGCTCCGCGCGATTGCCCGGCCGGATGCGCGAGTGGCGGCGCGGAGCGGGCACAACGTGGGGAAGACTGCGACGCTCTCCTGGGTGGTGCTGTGGGCGCTGAGCCTGCTGACGCCGGTGACGATCCCGTGCATCGCGACGAAACGTGACCAGCTCCGGTTTGTGCTGTGGCCAGAGATCAGCAAGTGGAAGGCGAAGATGCACCCGCACTTCCGCCGGCGGATTGAAATCACGGCGGAGCGCATTTCGATTTTCGGGCGGGAGCGCGAATGTTTCGCGGTGCCGGTGACGGCCCGGCCGGAAGACCCGGAGGCGTTGCAGGGTTTCCACGCGGACAACCTGATCCTGCTGATGGACGAGGCGAGCGGCATATCGAACACGCACTACGACAGCGCGCGGTCGAGTCTGGCGACGCCCGGGAGCCGGTGCCTGGCGGTGAGCAACCCGACGCGGGCGGACGGCTGGTTTTTCGAGGCGTTCCACAAGCACCGCGAAAGTTGGACGACGATCCATTTTTCCGCGAAGGGCAGCGAACTGGCAAACCCGCAGTACGAGGCGGAGCTGCGGCGGGACTACGGGGTGGACAGCCAGATTTACATTGTGCGGGTGCTGGGCGATTTCCCGCCGGAATCGCCGGACGTGCTGATTCCGCTGGCGTGGCTGGAGGCGGCGGACGGGCGGGAAGTGTTCAGCCCGGCGGCGGACGTGGTGGGCGGGGTGGACGTGGCGCGCTTCGGCGACGATACGACGGCCTATGTGCTGCGCCGCGGGGTGGAGGTTTTTGACGCGGAGCAGTGGGGCGGCAACGACACGATGCAGAGCACGGGCCGGATCGCGGCGAAACATTTCGACCGAAAGGTGGCGCGCTGGAACGTAGACACCATCGGGGTGGGGGCCGGCGTGGCGGACCGACTGATGGAACTGGAGATTCCCACGGCGGGGATCAACGTGAGCGAGACGCCGGCGGCGAGCGAGAAATTCAACAAACTGCGCGACGAACTGTGGTGGAAGGCGCGGGAATTCTACCAGGACCGGAATAGCCGGCTGGATCCGAAACTGCCGTTCAAGGAGTTGCTGATGGCGCAACTCTCGACGGTGCGCTACGGGTTTCTGAGCAACGGGAAAATCAAGGTCGAGGGCAAAGAGGAGATGAAGGAACGGGGCGTGTCGAGCCCGAACCTGGCAGACGCGCACAACAACACGTTCGCACAGGGCGTCCGGGCGCAGACGCGGCGGAGCCTGTCGGCGCCGGTCCGGGTGGTGACAGGGAGCGAGCGTGTGGCGTGGTAGGGGGCGGGCGAACGAGGACGAGGACAAAATTAAAATGAAGATCCGTGGGTTTGGGATGAGGTTGCAGAAGGCGGGCGCGGCGGCGCAGGCCAACGCGCGGGCGGCGCTGAACGCGGAGCTGGCGCGGTGGATGGCGCACTGGCTGAGGGAACTGCTGCCAGCGGAAGCATACGCGCGGGCCTGCCGGGACGCGGAGTATTACCGCCGCGTGCAAGTTGAAAACCGGATCGAATTGCGGGTGACGGCCGGCGGCCGGAAGCCGCGGACGGAACTGTGGCGCGACGATTACCCGGTGGCGCGGTTTGTCTATGACGCGCTGACGGAGACGATGGACGAGGCGGCGAGCTTCGAGGACCTGCGGCCGACGGGGATGTTCGACAACTGGGCGCTGCAACGGCGCGAGCGGCGGGAACAGGGGCGGGTGGTGGCGAGCGTGACGGCGGAGGAAATCCAGCAGGCGGCGACGGAAGGATTGCGTGGGGTGGCGGGGCCGGAGTGGTGCGAGCCGTGGGGGAAGTGGCCGGACCCGCGCGATAGTATCAAGGTGAAATAATTTCGCTATCCGGTACTGCCGACGTTCGTGGACCTGTTCAGCCGTGGGGACAGCTTCACCGACCAGGAGGCGAAGCCAAAGCAGGTTGTGCCGGCGGACGTGGATGCGGAGGTGGAGAACGTGCGCGGGCTGTTGGGCGGACGCACGGATTGGACGTTTTGTCCGCCCGGTTGCATCAGCGCGCCGTGATCTGGTGGCCAGCGGCCTGCGACTTGCTGACGATGCTCTTCACCTGGTCCTGGGTGTAGTGCAACGGGCCGCCGCGCTGACCGTTCAGCTCGATGTCCCACTTGCCGTCAGCGGCCTTGATCAGTTTCCCCGTGCCTTTGCCCGGTTGCGTGATCGAGATTTCGCTCGCTCCCGCCGTCCACTCTCCGTTCGCATCTCTCGGTTGGTTTGGGTCAAAAGTCATGCCCACACCCCGGTTTTCATCTCAATCCACCCCATCCCGTACCCGTCGGCATTGTGGGTGAGGACGGATATACGGCGGTCTTACGCTTCGCCCGTGCCTTGCGTTTCCGTTTTCCCCAGCGGGCAAGCGCGGCCGCCCGCGCCTGCTCGCTCGTGCGGGCTTTGGCGGGGCCGCGTCCGGCAGCCCCGCCCCTGCGCCCGATCTCGGCCAGGTACTCGTGGACCGGATCAGCCACGGGCCACCTCGTTCATGGAATCAATGCAGCACTCGGTCCGCGCCTTCGCCACCGCAACGGCGAACTCGCCCGCCTGCGTCGGGCTGTTATCCATGCGTGCGCAGATGCGCCCGCACAGGAGCGCCAGGCCCGCCGACGCGCCGAAGCTGCGGACGGCCTGCGCCATGCGCTCCAGAGCACTCAGCGCAATCGCCGCAATCTCCGCCTGCTCGCCCGTCGCGCCATCGCCCGCCGGGCCCGCCGCCGCTCCGTACATCCGCCGATACGCTGCCTCTGCCACGTGCATTTTGCCGCCCATCTGTTCGATCGTCGTCATGTGTTCTCTGCCTTTCTGCGGGTCTTTCCCGCCGTGTTTGAGATATTATAGCACAAACCGCTTGCGTTGCAACAATTATTTTCTGCTTTTTTCTCCCCTTGATTTGTCACAGGCCAGCCACCTCGAAGCCGAGGCGTCGCGTTGCGCCAACGCCGACGCGCGTTGTGATGCGCCCGGCAGCCAGTTCCACCGCCGCAGCGAACTTGATCACGGTCGCATGGCCGCCGCGCGCCTCGTACTGCGACGCCGTCCATGAGCCTAGCGTCGCGGGCACCGGCCACGTTTCGACCGGTGGCCACAGTCCCCAGTTCTGCGCGTTGCGCTCGATCAAGTACGCCTTCAAGGTCGCCTGTTCTTCCGTCGTCATCTTCGCGTTCATCGTCTGTCTCCTGTTTCGGTGCGGGTCTTTCCCGCCGTGTTTGAAGTATTATAGCACAAACCGCTTGCGTTGCAACAATTATTTTCTGCTTTTTTCTCCCCCTCTGGCCGGACCCGGAAAGCCCCAACCAGAGGGTGCAACCCACGTCGCTACGCGACGTCCGCACGTCCGCCCGCCCGCACGCCGACGCGCGGCCAGGTGCGGGCACGCGGACGCGGGCGTCCGCAGCCGCGTCCGCGCGCGCGCGCGCGCGGTCTGAGGAAGAAGAAAAAGCCGGCTGCGGCGGAGGCGCCGGCGGACGCGGCGGCGATGGACCTGCGGGCCCCGGAGAACGCCGCGGAGCCTTGCGGCGCCGGTCCGGGTGGTGACAGGGAGCGAGCGTGTGGCGTGGTAGGGGGCGGGCGAACGAGGACGAGCGTTGATGGGTGATGGGGAATGGTGGGTGGTGGGGTGGCGGGCGCAGCGGGAGGGGAAACAGACTGACTCGCTGCGCTCGCCGGGCGAGGGCCGGCGGGCTTGAAAGCTCAAAAAAACCGTTTGACAAAAAAAGGAATTGGCACCAAGTCGTGCGCATGGACCCCGCTGCGACGATGGATGTCCGGGCGCCGGCGCCCGGACCCGCCATGGCGGCAATTCCGCCGGGCATGATGGTCAGCCCCAAGGAACTCGAACGCCGCGAGGAGGAGCGCGTGGGCGAGGCCCGGGGCGAGGCGCCAAAACTGCCGGCGCTGATCGCGGAACTGCAGCGGCGCTGGCAACTGGCCTACCAGGCCAAGTGGTTGAACGTTGACCCTGAACTGATGAAAGATAGCCGGCAGCGCAACGGGGAATACGAGCCGGACCTGCTGGCGAAGATCAAGACCTCCGGCGGCAGCCAAATTTTCGACAACGTAACGGAAACGCAGTGCGGGAACGCGGAGGCGGCGATTGCCGACGTGCTACTATTCCACGACGAGGACCGCTGCTGGGGGCTGGATGCGCCGCCGCTGCCGGACCTCCCGGAAGACGCCATCGCGCAGGTGGCCGGGGAACTGGTCGCCTGGGCGCAACGGCATGTGGCCGAGCAGGGCGCGCCGCCCGGGACCGCCGACGTGGCGGAGATGGCGAAGCAGTTGGAGGAAGAACTGAAGGACCGCCTGAGCGAACAGGCGGAGACGCGCACGCGGCGCATGGAGGACAAGATCGCGCGGCTGTTCGATATGGGCGGCTTCCGGCAGGCGATGTACGATTTTCTGAGCGATTTCCTGACCTTCAAGGCGGCGTTCCTGCGCGGGCCGGTGCTGAGGATGATCACGAAGCCGACGTGGGTGCGCGGACCGGACGGCCGAACCCGCCTGGACGTGAAACGCGACCTGGTGCTGAGCATCGAGCGGGTGGACCCGCGCGACGCCTTCCCGGACCCGGGCAGCATCGAAATCAATGACGGCGGGTTCCGCATCCGGCGGCTGCTGCTACGCCAGCAGGTCGAGGAGTTGCGCGGGGCGCCGGGCAGTTTGGACAAGCAGATAGACGCCGTGCTGGCGCGCATGGACAACCACAGCGCCGGCGGGATCCGGACGTGGATGCCGAGCGACGCGCCGCGGGCGCTGCTGGAGCAAAAGGTGGACGCGACCCGGGCCTACATCAACCGACATGAAGCCGTTGAAGGGTGGGAGTATTTCACGGGCGCGGAGATCGAGGCGTTTTACCGGGAGATCGGGGAAACTCCACCGGCCGGCTTTGAGCCGGGGCGCAGTTACCGCATGTGGTGCCTATGGTGCGGCGAGTGGCTGCTGAAACTGGCGCGGCACTGGGACCCGGCGGGCAACGTGCCCGTGTTCAAGACCTGCTTCAAGAAGATGCCGGGCGCGTTTTGGGGGAAGAGCTTGCCGGAGTGCATCCGGTCCGACCAGGACGCGATCAACAGTCTGAGCCGGGCGAGCCTGACGAACGCAGGTTTTGCGGCGCGACCGAACAAAATGGTTGACAAAGACCGAATCGTGCCGGGCTACGAAGTGACGAGTTGCGTGCCGGGCGAGGTGATTGTGACGCAGAACAACCAGAACCACACCATCCGGCCCGTGGAATATTTCATGCCGCCGCTGGTGGCGGACCGGCTGATGGAGCTGCGGAACGCGCGGGAAGCGAAGATTTTCGACAAGACTGGATTCCAGCCGTGGAACCTGGGCGACGGCCGCGGGGAGCAGGGCGCCGGGCGGACGCTGGGCGGGTTTTCGATCCTGGTGGGGATGCAGAACAAGACGGCGAAGAAGGCCATTTTCCACGTGGACCAGGACGTGGTGCGGCCGCTGGTGCTGCAATTCTGGACCTGGCTGATGCTGTACGACCCGGATGAGAGCATCAAGGGGGATGTGGCGGTGGTGGCGCGGGGCGCGTTCGCGCTGTTCGTGCGCGAGACGGAAGCGGAACGGCGGATGCGCTGGCTGGAGGTGACTAACAACCCCGTGGACATGCAGATTATCGGGCTGGACGGCCGGGCGGAGGCGCTGCGGAAGACGGCGCAAGTCCTGCGCGTGGGGGATGGCGGCGTGCCGGACGAGGAAGAAATGGCGCGCCGCGTTCAAGGCGGCCTTTCGATGGGTTCGACGGGTTCGACAAGCTCACCGCAGGCAGGCTCAGGACAGGCTGGCGCGCCGGCGGCGGGCGCCGCGCCGGCGGGCGAGCGGCCGACCGCCGCGGCGCCGACGAACGCGGACCTGATTGCGGCGAGTTTGGCGGCGGCGCAGCAGAAGAAAATGCAGGCGGAGGCGGACCTGGCGGAGGCTCGGGCGGCGGCGCTGGACACGGAGCGGGTGGTGAAGAAGGCGATGGCGGTGATGCGGCTGCAGCAACTATCGGCCGGCGGACCGGCGGGGGGCTTGCGATGAGCCGGCTGGGGCCAATACTGAGCGCGTGCCAGGCCGGGCTGCCGCTCCGACAGGCCGTGCGGGCACCGGAACGACCGCTGACGCGGCGGGAGCGGACCGCGGGATGGAAGCGGTTTTGCGGGCGACATGGGATCCGCAGCCCGCGGCGGGCGAGCCTGGCGTGGGGGTGAGGCATGGCGAGGAACAGCGGTCAGCGGTCAGCGGTCAGCGATCAGCGGACGGACGGCACGGAAACGGAGCGGTGCGAACTGTGCCGGTTTGCACTGCCGGAGCCGGACGCGCTGCAGGGGCGGCGGGTGGTGTGCCGGCGCTTCCCGCAGCGGCAGGGCAAGTTGGCGGACGATTGGTGCGGCGAGTACGCGAAAAAAACCTTTTGACAAATGCGCGGAATGACCACAAGGCAAACCCGTGGCCAGTGATGGCAAGGGAAATGTGGGACAAGGAAACTGAAATTCGCAACGTGGACGCGCTGAAAATGAACGCTTAAAAAAACAACTTCGGGAACGGACGGGGCCGCCGGCCAGCGGGCCCGGACGAACGATTCAGGCGGCAGGTTGGTGCCAACCCATCAACCTGCCGCCTTTTTCTTTCCCGATCACTTGAGGAACGGACGAGGGGAAAGATGCAGACCGTGACGGCAACGGAGGCGGCGGCGCTGGCGCAACTGAGCGATGAACGTGTGCGCCCCTTCGTGGCCTGGCTGGAGCGATCACGGGCGCAACTGCACGGGCAACTGGAGCACCACAGCGACGAACGGGCGAGCGCCGCCGCCCAGGTGCTGAGCCAAATCCTGAAGGAAATTGAGGAGGCGCCGCAAACCTGCGCGCGCTTCATGAAACATACGGGGGCCGGCGGTCCGCCGGGCGACCTCCGTTGAGACGGAATCGGCGGACGCAGCGCGCCGGTGAGGCGGGTTCGACGCGCGAAGCAAGCCATAAGCCCGCAAAAACGCGGCGACCCTGTAGGCCGCCGCGGGAGACGCTGCGATGACCACAAGACTGAGCGAACAGGAACTGGCGAACATGACGCCCGCGATGCGGGCGGAGTACGAAACCCAGCAACGCGACCAGAGCGCCGCGCCGAACCCGGCGCCGGCGGCGCCGACCCCTCCGGGGGCCGCGCCGACTCCCGGCAGCCCGGTCCAGCCGCCGCCCGCCGCGCCGCCGGGGGCCGCGCCAGTTGCGCCGGCTGCACCCCCGCCGCCAGCGCCCGCCCCACCGCCGGCCACGGCCGACGAACGGGAACGGGCGCAGCAACGGAAGTGGGGCGAATTGGGCGCCAAGCTCCAGCAACTGCAGGCCCGGGTGGACGCCCTTGAAGGGGAGAACGCGCGCCTGACCCAGGAGAACGACAGCCTCCGGCAAGCACCCCCCAGCCCGGCGGCGACCGGCCCAGCGGCCGGCCAGCCGACCACGGACGCGGAGTGCGTGGCCCGGTGGGGCGAGGCGTTCGTACAGAAGTACGGCGCGGAATTCCTGATCGAGTTCTGCAAGGGCCTGGGGCCGGCCGTGCCGGCCAACATCGAGGAAGTGGTGGAACGGAAACTGCAAGCCACGCGCGAAGCCGAAGAGCAGAAGAGCCGCCTGGCCGATTTCTGGCGCCAGGTGGACGGATTGGAGCCGCGAGCGCCGACGATCAACGCCGAGCGGATGAGCAACGGTTTTTATGAACTGCTCAAGGCGTTGCGGCCGGGCACGGCCGAGACGTGGTTCGAGTACCTCCAAGGACGCATTGCCGCGGAAGACCACGGCTCCGTCGCGGACGTATTCAAGCAGTTTGCCGACGGCAGGTTGACGGGGGCTGGCCCGCAGGCCACGCCGCCGGCCACGCCGCCGGCCGCGCCGCCGCCGCCCGAAACGTTTGCGACGCCCGGCGGAACACCGCCGGCCACACCGCCGACGACGGGCAAGGTGAGCCTGAAGGAATGCCAGCAGTGGTTCGAGTGGGCCGCGAACAACCGCGGCCGCGTGACGCAGCGCGAGATCAGCGCGAAACAGGAAGAACTGGACAAAGCGCGGCGGGAGGGCCGGCTGACGGATTGACCGCAAGGCAACCGGCAGCGGCGCCGCCGCAACACAAGCCCGACCGGCGACGGAACGGGCTGACAAACTGAAAGAGGGGAAAAAATGCCACTGCCGTATGCAGCGAATGTGCCCAGCTACTCGGATGCCGGGTTCATTCCGATTCACTTCGCCACACAGGTGAACGTGAAGTACTATTTCGAGACCCTGTTGCCCCGGATCACGAACACGAAGTTCCAGACGCAACTGCTCAACAAGGGCGACAAGGTGGTCATTCCGCAGCGTCCCGATATTGCGTGGCGGGACGGCCAGGTGGCCAAGGAATCCGACGTGGACATCCCGGTGTCGGAACCCGTCGAGTTCCAGATCAGCCGCATCCTGGACTACGATTTCGTGATCCCCGACGTGCTGGAAAAGCAGAGCGGGGTGGACGTGGGGGCCGAGGGCGTGCAGGACACGACGCTTTCGATGGACGGCCAGCTCCAGCAGCGGCTGTTCGCGGACCTCGTGGACAAGGCCGATGACGCCAACATGGGGGCGACGGCCGGCAAGGTGGGCGCCGGGTACAACCTGGGCACCGCCGCCTCGCCGCTCGGCGTGAACACGGAGAACGCGATCCTGTTCGTGACCGCGTTTCGCAGCGTGCTGGCCGAGCAGAAGGCGGCCAAGCCTGGGATGTGGGTGATCCTGCCGGAAATCCTGCGCTACAAGCTCATCAACAGCGACCTGCGGAAGGCGATGGAGATGGGCGACGACAAGAGCGTGCTGCGCACGCAGATTGTCGGCAGCCTGGACGGCACGATGATCTATTCCAGCCCGCAGCTCGCCACGGAACGGGTGGAGGTGAGCGGGACCGAGGTCACGGCCTACGCGGTGATCGCCGGCAACCTGGACGCGATCACGTTCTGCGCGCAACTCAACAAGGCGGAGAAACTCCGTTACCACCTTTTCATGGGCGACCGCTATCGCGGGACGGTGGTGTACGACTGGAAGGTCGTCAAGCCGCAGGGCCTGTGCGTGGCGTGGGTGTACGCGAAAGCGGAATCCTGAGCGCAACCCGAAACCTGAGACCTGAAAAGAGGAACACGGAAATGAAAAGCAAATTCCTGACCATCGCAATCGCGGCAGTGCTGGCACTGTTCGCGCTCGTTCCGGCGGCGCCGGCGACGACCTATACGAACCTGCTGCAGGGGACCGGGACCACGGGGCTGCCGGGCAACTGGGCGGGCGGAACCTACGTGCTGCGGGCCCAGGTGGACCTGAGCACGTTGAGCAACAAATTAGGCGCGGCGGTGACGAGAGACGACGTGCTGGAGGTGCTGCAGATTCCGAGCAACGCGACGATTGTGGCGGTGAGCGCGCACATGAGCACGCTGGCCACGCTGGTCAGCACATTGACCAACGGCGCCACGGTGAGCGTGGGCGATGGGGCGGATGCAGACGGCTGGGTGGCGGCATTCGAGGTGACGAATCCCGTCTATCAAACCAGTTTTCCAACCCGCTCGATCACGGCGACATCCACGAACCTGACATACCTGAACACCACGACGAACATGCAGACGAACGCGGTGATGACGGCAGGGGCGATTGCGGTGACGCCGGCCTACGGGCTGGGCAAGCTCTATACGACGAACGACACGCTGAACATCACGTTCAGCCTGCCGCCCGGCGAATTGGGCGTGCTGGACCTGAAAGCGCTCTGCACCTATCTGCCGTAAGTGCCCGGCTGCCGCGGCTGGCATGGCCAGCCGCGCCCAGCGGGGCGCCGGCCGGCCCGGCGGACGAGGCGTGATTGCCCGTCACACGTCCGCCGGGCCTGGCCGGCAGTGCAGGGGAGCGGGCCATGTTGAATACGTTGAAAGACCTGTGGCCGCGGACAGCCATCGGGCTGCGGAACTGCCCGATGGCTTTGCAGTTATTGGAACTGCGGCGGGCCTGGCGGCGTTGGTGCGAGGAGACGGCCGGCTGGCGCCAGGAGATTACCTACAACCTCACCGCGAACACGAAGCGATACAACCTCAAGCCGGGCAGCTACGCGGCGGAGGTCCGGCGCGCGGGGCGCGTATGGGTGCTGAGCGAATCCGACGTGACCAACAGCACCCGCGGCGCGCCGCTGCCGCCGGATGCGTGGCACGTCGAACGGGACGAGGACAGATTGGTGCTGGTGTTTGAGTGGGCGCCGGTCAGCGCCGACCGGGCGAACGCGCTGATTGTCGAGCAGGTGCTGGTGCCGGAAACGGACAGCACGGAGGATCCGCCGTCCCAACTGCTGAACCAGACGGCCGACGCGCTGGTGGCGGGGGCGCTGGCGGCGCTCTATCTGATGGACAAAAAAGCGTGGACCAACCCGGGCAAGGGCGGGCTGGAGGAAAACAAGTTCAATAACGCGGTCGCCCTGGGCGCGCGCGACCAGGACGGCGGTCGGCGGCAGGGCGCGCTGGTGATGCGGCCGGCGAATTTTTTCTGAGGCGAAAGCGGCGAGCGGGAAGCGGGGAGCGGGACGATGAAACAGGCGCTGGGTTGGCTGGCGGTGTGGATGGTCCTGGCGTGCAGCGCGCCGGCGGACTTGCTGGTGACGCTGGACCAGAGCGATAAAACGCTGACGGTGACAAACTCCGTGGCGGTCCGGGAGAGCGTGACGGTGACGCTGACCAACACGGCGCCGAGCACCGCAGGCAACCTGCAACTGATCCTGACCGACCGCGACAAGAGCATCTACGCGCGGTGCGACTACTTTGCCGCGGCGGGCACCAATGGCGCCACGGGGTTGTTGAGCCTGAATACGACGGAACTCGTTGACTTCTTCGCCGAACTGCCGCCGGGCGTGAGCCGGCAGTTCTACGTGAGCGTATGGGACCAGGTGGCGGAAAAGCTGCTGGCGACGGGCGTGCTGCCGATTCTCAACAACCCGGTTTCGACCAATACGCCGACAGCCGCCGGGACCAATGACCTGACCGCCTTTCAAGCCGCGCTGACGAACATCGCGGCGATGGCCGCAGGGGCAACGAATACGGCGGCCCAGGCGGCGGCGGCGGCGGGCACGGCGCTGGGGACCGCTACCAATCTGCAAGCGGCCATTGATTCTGTGACCAACACGGCGGCCAGCGCGACGACCACGGCCGCGGCGGCGGTGAGCACGGCGGCGGCGGCGACGACGACCGCGGCACTGGCGGTGGGGCTGGCCGGCGCTGCAACGACGACGGCCGCGGCGGCGCAGAGCACGGCGGAGGGCATTGCCGACACGGCGAATGCGGCGCTGGCGTTGGCAACGTCGGTGTCCGGCATGACCAACACCGCGGCCCTGCTGGGGGTGGTGACGAACGCGGTCACGGGCAACACCAACCTCTACAGCCTGGCCACGGGGGCGGTCGCGGTGGCCGGCGCGGCGACGGCCAGTGCCGCGAGCGCGGTCAGCGTGGCGAATGGCGCGAGCGCCCTGGCCACAACGGCGGACGGCCAGAGCACCAATGCCCAGCTCGTCGCCAGCCAGGCCCTGACCATGGTTCAGGCCAGCGTGACCAACGGCAGCGTCGCCCTCACCAACGCCCCGCTGGGGCAAGGAAGCATTTCCATCGCTGGCGGGCAACTGGTGCTCTACAGCGGCACCAACGATTCCTACCTCGTCAGCACCGGCACCCTCGCCGCGGCGCTGGAGGGCTATGTTCTGACCAACGGCTCCGGCTCCGGCCTGACCGGCATCACGGCGGAGCAGGTGGGGGCGCTGAGCACGAATGGGGGGATGTTAGAGGCACAGTTAACATCGGAGCCTTATTGGGCACATATTCTGCCGAGTTTAACAATACCAACGAGCCGTTTGCCGGAAGATTCGTAGGACCGGGAACAAATACAGTTTATCTCAGCACTGCTACACGCGCTCTTTACGCTATTGGTCCAGCGGAAATTGATGGATCGCTATTAGTTACCGGAACAATACACGGCACCGCCGACGGCAACGTGCCCACCAACGGCAGTGCGAACGCGCTCACCAACTGGCCGGCGAATCTCGTGCAGACCAACAACGCAACCCTGCTCGCCGCCGCGCCGACCAACAGCCCGACCGTGACCAACCTGACCGTGCAAGGGGCGCTGCACATCACGCCAACCGCGATCAGCTCGGCCACGAACCTCGACCTCTCTCTCGCCGCACGGATAGAGCGCGTCTTTACCAACGCCGCCATTGTGACCGTCACCGGCCTGAGCGCCAACCTATCTGCACTGGTTGTGGTGTACTCGACCAACGGCGTCCCTATAACGCTGCCGGCTATCGCGGCGGAAAATCAATACCTCGGCGCGGTGACGACCAACACCTACACAGCGACGGGCACGAACATCTGGAACATCGTCACGGACAGTCAGACCAACGTCTATTGGAGCATCGCCAAATGAAGCGACTCGCCGCCATCCTGATCCTGCTGGCCTGCAACGCGCACGCGCAGATGGACGGGTTTGCGCTGTGGGGCGGGGCGGGCGGCGCGAGCTTTACTCCGGCCTCCGTTAGCAATATCGTGCTGTGGTATAACGCGAGCGCAATCATGGCCACTAACGGGCAGGTAATTTCAAGCTGGCAAACATCGGTAGGCTCCTTCGCGCTGACGAACGCGGCGGCAAATAGCCCATCATATACAAACTCCACCAGTATTGGCGGAAAGCCGTGGGTCTATTTCGGCGCGTCGAATTACCTGTTTAATTCGGCGGAAACATACCTGCCGCAGCCCCTTTATATCTTTGTCATCGCCTATACCGAAACTGATACCTCGTATATCAATACCTTTTTTGCCGCAAATGATCGCGGAGGCGCTGCATTTACCAACGACTTCATTTTATTTAAGGGGATCGGTTCGTCATCGAATACGTTGTATTACGAAAATCGGGGGCTGTCTGGACATTTCACCGCGCCGACGAATTTGGCTCATAGTTGGTATCTGTTCGAGATAGACGCCAACGCCGGTTTGTCCGCCGTTTGGACGAACGGGATAGTTGCCGTTACCAATATCACGGCGTCAATGACCAACTCACTGCGCGGCCTGTCCTTTGGCACTCTGCTAAATCCAACCGCAATTGCAAATAGCTATTTACGCGGCGGAATAGCTGAGTTTGTGCTTTATACAAATGCCATCACCTCCGGTAGTCGTCAATTGTTGCATACCTATTTCACGAACAAATATGGAGCCTTCGGAACATGGGGACCATGATATGAGCGTGCTCAAACTCGTTTCCCTGTCTCTATTCCTGCTGCTGTTCGCGGCCGTGCTGTGGGCCGAGCGGAGGCTGGCGCGACATGATTGAAATTGGAACAGCCCCGCCAGCACGGGG
>Ga0172371_10007926_pt1 | contig 14953 bp, 13 predicted proteins | sample Lak12m_FD_114543 | JGI IMG/M metagenome (GOLD analysis project Ga0172371, IMG submission 114543) | Freshwater microbial communities from Kabuno Bay, South-Kivu, Congo - kab_022012_12m | ecosystem: Environmental > Aquatic > Freshwater > Lake | place: Democratic Republic of the Congo: South-Kivu... | reverse complement strand
ATACAACGCAACGTTAATACCCGTTTTTTGATTCAATTCGGATTCATCAATTCTTCGTGTCGCCTCATTGCGATATATAAACGTATCGAGCAAAAACAAAGAAATGAGAGCCCCTATATATTTGAGGTTGGAGTCGCTGGATTCAAAAAGAAATAAGATGGCAACACCACCCAGCATAAGATAGCTCAAAAAAGGCACGATGCGCATGAACCACCGTGTTAGTGATGAAGCGAAAAATCTTGGCTCCTCAAAATACATCTTCATACGTAACTACGCTACAAAAACTTTAATAACAAGAATCAATGGTATACCCACCCAAACAAGATAAAGCGCAAACACTATACTCAGCACCACAACATACACAACACCCCCAACCATGAGGCGAATTACTCTAAAAAAAATACCAAGCATATACCCTATAAAAGTATAATCTTGGTAAAGTGGGTTAAAAAGATTGAGAAGCGTTACTTTAAAAGAAAAATACCTATCAAGAATCGCCATAAAACGGGCGACATTATTCCAATAAGAATAAAACACTAGAATATACCAATGAGATAAAAATCGCTCAATTGCCCCGATACCACCAAAAAATAGATATACAAAAAGGTTAGTCTGCATCACTTCCATTGTACCATGGTGGACAGTTCCTTAAAGCTTGCGGTAAGTGCCCTAAGAGTCCTTGTAGAACGTAATGCCGCCGCGGGATGAAACATGGGCACCACCAAACGCCCATTCACCCGAAACACCTTCCCTTGGTCCTCTGTCATTTTTCCTTCAGGCACAAAGTAATGCATAGAAAATCTACCGAGAGTCATAATCACCTTCGGATCAATAATCTCTATTTGCCGAGACAAATATGGTTGGTACGCCGTTATCTCATCTGGTAATGGATCGCGGTTGTTGGGTGGTCTTCGTTTTACAATATTAGTTATATACACATCCTCACGTTTCCAGCCAATTCCTTCAAATAAACGATTGAGGAGTTGACCCGACCTCCCCACAAAAGGACGTCGTGCTTCATCCTCTTTTGCTCCAGGCGCCTCACCAATACACACCACCTTCGCACTGGCACTCCCCTCCCCAAACACTAAATTCGCGGACAAAGGAAGAGAGGTATCCTGTTCCATCTCTTTCCTGAGTGCCTCGAGGGCTCGTTCTTTGTTCATCCCGTTAGAAGCAGATCGTGATCACCTTAGTAATCCAAATCTTCTTTGAAATTAAATAATAATGTTTACAAATGCGATCTTCTATCCTCCCGAAAAGCGATCACGGCTTCTCACGGGATTCATGACACAATCTTAACAAGAACATAAAAATTTAAAAGACGCCCTTATGCGTCTTCTTTGTTTTGTTCATATCCACAACTGTCCGCGATATGCTCCTAGCTGTCTTTCGAACTGGTTATCGCTCGAATACGTATATGCATCTGAATGAGAGAAGAGGTCGGTATGCCCCAAGAGCAAGGAAAGAAGCTGCCTTACTTCGCGCAATGCAATCCCTGGCAACAATTCTTTCATCTTTATCATCAACCTTTTCTCAAGGTACGGAGCACTAAACCTGCCCCCCTTTGCCGACCGAGAACACTCCTCCTTAAGAATGCGCACTGCGTCTACGCACTTAAGAAACGTCGGCCTGTCGATGGTAGTGATATCTCCCGAATTTAGTTGTTCGAGAAGAGTTTTGTACGCATGTGACTGAAGAACATCGAGAGAAACGATCTCTCGCTTTGTTACATCCACGGCATCATCGTCAAGATCAGCAGATGGTGTCGGTATAACATCCAAGGTCTTTTCTTCCACAGATGCCGACAGATGAATACCCAATTTATTTGCAAGAAGCGCTTTCTCTACGGGACGTTCCTTTACAAGCTTGGGAATCCTATCGTATGCAACAACGCACACCTTCTTCTTTTTTTCATGCGCCTTATCTATAAAACTCAAAAAGGGTTCGTTACCATCTCCTGTAGCAAGAATGACCGCATTCACATAGAGATCGTCGAGCACGCTTGCACCTATCTGACACAGGGCAAAATCCGCGGCGTCAGGACCCCTGGGAACCGTGACAACATGTACCCCAAAGTCGATGAGAGCAAAAACAAGTTGCATGATTTCTCGTCTTGTCTTATACCACCTAGAATCATTAGAAATAAATTCACGCTCCTCGGAAGGCACGGCGATGGCGGCATACTCATAGCCGATAGGTCCATACTCGCGAGCTATCTCTCTAATCGCTCCCAAAATTAAGGCAACAAAATCTCTCCTAGGGAAACGTCGGCCCGTCCGGTCAAGAGAAGAAAAAAGAATATTTTCAAGGTCCAAAAGGATGATAACTTTTGACTGAATATTCCCAATCACTTTTCACACCTTCTCTCTTCTTGAGAATATAAAACTATATCACATCACAAAAGAATACGCAATATGTCAAATTCATGACGATCGTCATGAATTTGACATATTGTGTTAACAAAATACGCCCCAGATGGAGCGCATACAAATTCCTACTCTCTATTTTGGTTTTATCTCATGTTTTTTCCCATTAAAACTGCAGACAACGCGTTTGCCGTCAACATTCGTCTCGAGAAAAACTGGTTTTCCCCACAACATAAAAATATGGACCAAAGTACCATCACGACGTTTTGGGTCGAGTTCGACATCATTGCTTAGATGATTTAAGTACAAGTTCCCACCACGATTATGATTTGCGTTCTGAACGACGATCGGTTCAATACCATAAAGCGTACACTGTCGTACCAGCATCCTTCGAATAACCTCGGGATCCTTCTCTACAATATAATAGGTAGTCTCCCCCGTCTTAGCATCCACGTCTGATTCCCAAATATACAGCTTCATCTGATGAATAAACTCATCAGTAAAAAACTCCTCTATTGCCATACGATCGCTATAGCATGATCGTACCTGGAAAATCTTCTCCCTGCCCTTCATCGCATGGGTATCCCAGAAAGCCTTCTTTACTGGATCTTCACAAGCATCATATTCCTTACCAAAACGACCCTTGTCATATTTCTCTTCGATATACTCAAACAACGCGAGACCAATACTATACCAGTTGAAGCCCACCCTGTTCTCTCTCGTAACTCCCGAATGAAAATCATTAAAAATCCCATGTTCTTCCGCGGTCAAAAGCCCTTCTTCAAAGAGGCGTCGCATGAATCTCACATGCCAATAACTAGCCCATCCCTCATTCAAGAGTTTAGTCTTTCGTTGAGGTGCAAGACTCCTCCCCTGATTACGCATTACCGTCAGCATGTCCCTATGATGCGGTTTTAATATTGGAGAGTAGCGGGTGATATACCCGAGAAGATCATATACGGGTTCTGGAGGTACTCGCTGCGCAAGATTTTGAAGCTTCCTTGTGAGAGTATCGTCGCCAATACCGCCCTGTTTAAACTGAGAGTCAACATCATTACCAGGACGCGCCTTCTCACGTTCCATGGTGAGCAACCTATCACGAGCTACTTCCTCATCAAGCTCCTCTTCCATAAAAATATCAGGATGTTGTTGCCACAGGATCGCCAGGCCAGCATCAATAATCTTTTCCACCTCATCCTTGCCGTGCTGTACCTCATACTCACGAAAACGTTCTGCCGCATAATACGCCTCATCCGCGATATCAGAAAATGAACGGCCAATTTTTAGGAACTTACTGCCCAAGAAGAAATCTACGTGTCCATAGACGTGTCCAATAATAATCGTATTCAACGCGAACGGATTTGTCTCAACAAGCAGCGCTACGGGAGGAGTAAAGTTCCATACCGTCTCGTAGGGAATTCCAGACCCTGTGTGATCATAAATAGTGCGGTGTGTTTCATAGTCTCGCCCAAACGACCAATGAGAGAAATTTACAGGAAACATGTACGCCATACCTTCAAGCATCTTTTGCGCGCCGACGATTTCAAACTGAATATCTGTCGTTAAAAATCCCCATTCTTGCGCTATCTCATGAATACGTTTCTCAATTTTCCTAAGGCGTTCGACATCGAGTGGCTTAGGCATGGCTTGTCCACCTGTCTTTCTTCAGAAATTGCTTGATTGCGGGAAAAATATGCTCTTTTTGTGTGACCACCACCCCAAGAAAAGGATCGCCCCTTCCCGTCAACACACGCACACCCTCTTCTTCTGTCTTGTCTACAACAAACGCCTTATTAAACGCCGTAAATAGCTGACTATCAGATACAGAGGGGAAAAGACGCCAATGTTCACCGATCCTAATCTCACCATACCCAAACATGTTGATCTTTCTCTCAAACAATTTTCTAAGCTCCCCGACGGTACGATTTGTATCGAAATCTTCGCCATCAGAAAAATGCCATGCATATACGTTCCACTGCGCGACAGGATACTCGGTATCCACAAGAGATCCGGCAAGTTCATAAGCACTAAAACAATTGGTACCACCCGATTCACCTGTCTTAAAAAACACATCTTCTTCGACGACCCGTGCCTCAGTGTGGTGAATGATAAACCTGATAACAACCTTTTCATAAATTTTCCGCAGAAACTGCACGAGCCAAAAGAGCATCGAACGCGCAAGATATTTTTTCTCGGTCGACATTGACCCTGATACATCCATCATCGCAATCAAAACTGCCTGGGATTGATAGCGCGTATCAGATTGAATTTTATGAAATCGATAATCATCGGTATAAAAGATGGGGAATGCCACCACTTCGGTTTCTTCAGGAAGGTCGCTAATGTTTTTAAGCAATACCAATGCCTCGCTAAAAATTCCTTCAGCTTTTTTGAGCGCGCTAAAACAAACAAGATCCGAAAATCCCGTTTCATCCTTTAACGCTTCAAGCAAAAACCAAAAACGCTTCACGCCTTCTTGTGCCGTGCGCTTTGTATCGAGCAGTGCCCATGGGCCACCCTTTGCGGTGCCACGAATTTTCCATCCCAACTCGACGATAAGTTCCTTCACCTGTTTTTCCTCTAGCTGAGGAAGTCCTAAATCCTCAAAAATAAGTTCAATAATCTCAGCAATATCTACCTCGGTATCAATATAATCTTCTCCAGCTTCTTCACCCGCCTGCCCCGGCTTGCCTTTTCCCGGACGTCTTCCAAGAACTTCGCCCTCTTCTCCATCTCCCTGGCCAACTCCGGCACCCCCACCATCGCTCTTTCCCGGACGAAAATCAGGGATGGTAAGCCTTCGGATAGGAACCCTGACCTTCCCGCTTCCACCAGTAATAATGGACTCCTCTGCAATAACCTTGGGAAGGTTCTCTTTCAATACTTCTTTTTGTTTGTCTCTATGACGCTTCGCGTCACCCTTACCGCGTTCTGAAGTAGGTTCCGGAACAGAAATAGGCATATCTCTTTTCCTCCCTTGTTTTCAATATACTGCACTCATCATGGCGCAACGAAAAAACCTCGTCAATTGACGAGGCATATTTTCTATCGCTTAATAAATTCACGAGCTTTTTCGACTGATTCCTTAGCGCATACCTGGCAATGTCCACTCTCCTCAAGGGCCTTTAGCAAATCATCCGTACGTTTCTTCTCTTCTTCACCTTTCGGCTTATCCGTCGCAAGCACCACAGTAAGCATTTGACTGCAATCAGCAAGAAGTTTCTTTTCAATTCCATACATGAGAGGTGTATACGAATCTGGACCAAATTCAGGGTAACTTGCCTTATATTCAAGGATCTCTCCATGGAACACGGCAGCTTCATTTTCTGTGATTCCCATATGTTGATCTACGGAACGAATAAGTTTATTGTCCGGTTCCTTGGGTTTACCCGTAAGCTCATCTCTCTGTAAATTCAAAGTTTGCCCACGGACGAACTTTCGTTTCTGATTTCTCTCGAGCTCAATTTCGCGCATATACTGCCAAAAAAGCTCTCTCTTCAGATCATCATACGCATAAAGAAACGCCTTGCTCACAACCTTAACAACAAAATCTTTATACTCCTGCATTACTGTTCCGCCTTCTCCAACCGAGAGAAGGATCTTGAAGCGTTCAGCATCTTCAGGACTAATACCCATGCGATGATTAAACACTTCACGAAGTGCCTTAATCGCGCGAAGGGGGGTGAGACACCCGCCCTTATCCGACTGTTCTGCTAAAGCAGTGTTAAGTGCCGCCAGCACGTCACGAGAACTTATACCAAACATTCCCTCACGCTTTGCGCGGTCTGATGCGCTTTGTCCTTCTTCACGCAATTGCCGTATATCGATAGGCTGCTTATCATGCAATTCAAGTTCAGCAAGAGCACGGTCGCCATTATACACCTTGATCTTTGTCATGAGATCAACAATCTTGGATTGCACGAGACGTGTGGCAACCGCAAACATTGCGGCAAGTTCAAGCGTACCTGGAGCAATATGGCACTTTCTCAGTGTCACAAAGTCGCTATTGCGTTCGATAAGCTTCCGGTAAACACGCACCTCGTCTTTCACGCGAAGCGGATAAGGCACATCGACGATATAAAATCGGTTGTGAAGTCCTTCATACTTCTTATTCCCGTTGAATTCCTTGAAAACAGTGAGGTTTGCATGGCCAATAACCGCCACATCAGCAGAGATATGAGGAAAAGTAGACCCAGTAATTTTAATTTCTTCTTCTTCTGCGAGACTAATAAACACCTCGAGAATGTCAGGCTGACACGAAAAAATTTCTCTCCCCTCACAAATGCCACGTTCTGAGGCGGGAATCTCTCCACTCAACTCATAGGAGTGTGGGTGACCATAACCAAAACGTGCCGTGATATTAATATTCTCCTTACCCGTGAGAGCGGTGATGTCGGAGGATTTCTCATCAGATGGCTCGAATGAACCGATGCCCCTACGCGCACGGGCAGAAAACGCAAACGTCTCAACAGGAATATCCCACCAACGAACTTCCCCTGTTTCACTGTCCTTGAACTCATTCAAAAGATTCCGGCAGGGAGGACAAAGGTCGCCCTTGATCTTAATACCAAGATGCAAATGCTTGCCATTACAATCCGGATACTCAGGACACTCTTCCTTTTGCAGAGCAATTTCGTCTCGCGCATATCTTGGCAAAAGATGAAGCGGTTCTTCATGTTTTGGGCACCCCTTAACCATAAATAAGGGTCGTTTGCTATAGTGCTCAAGTGCCTGTTTCAAGATACGCACAATAGTGGATTTACCACTTGCAGGTGGGCCAATGAGGGCAAGAATCTGTTTAGATGTTGAACCTCGGCTCGCGCCAACAATAAAATGACGCACGATTTCATAAATCGTCTTTCTAATACCAAAAAGTTCTTCGTCAAACAAAAGATAGCTTACATCAATACCATCAACACGTTCATTCTCAGGAAGCTCGGTAACACCGGCATCCATAATAATCTCATGAATACGCGCCGGTGAACCCTGTGCGATCGAGGGATCTTCAGCAACGAGCTCTAGATATTCACGCAGGGTGATTTCTTTATGTCCAGCTTTTTGCTTACGCTTGCGTTCCTTATCACGTTCGACAAATCCATCAAAGCCTTCCATAATATTTCTCCTCTCCTTGTCCTCCGAAGCCTTACGCATAGAAGGGTTTTTCAAGATACTATCTATAATAGTATCCACGCCACGTGTAAAGTAAATCTTGACAAAAACAAAATCTAGTTTTCCTTATAACCAACCAAACCCAGAACGGTCCATAGCATAGTAATCCCCTGCTCAATGTCCCAAAAATAATGATCCGCAAAACCAAGAATTAAGAACCCGACAAGTATACACGAAAGCGTTAATACCCTTTCGTCAACAAAAATTTCTCGCGTGCGTGCTCTGAATAAAAGAACAAGAAAGGCAAGAAAGGCAAGAAGTCCAAAGATGCCTGTTTCCGCGGCAATCAAAAGATAAAGATTGTGTATGGGCTGATATAAAAAGGAAAGAGTAAGCTCTCGCGCCTGGTATAATTTTTCACTATATGCATAGTCAGTAAAATTACCAATCCCTACCCCAAGCAGTGGATGTTGTCCTACCACCTGCACCCCTATTTCGTTATAAATAACACGATGCTTGTATGAGAGCTCATTGAATGAATTTTCAAAACGAGCCTTGAGCACATTTCCAAACATTCCCCAGATAGTAAGAAATACAAGAGACCACACCGCGAACACACGAAATATCTTCAAACGGTACACACGGTGAGAAACAATACAGTATATTAAGGTACACACGAGTATTGTAGTAATACTCGAACGCGAAAACGTAAGAAGCAAAAGAAGGTTGGTGACGTAGTAGAAAAAAGACCACCCGATAACGGGAAATATCCGTCTACTTTTTAGAAGGAAATAAAGAATAAACAACGAACCCATAAGTAGAAAAGCGCCAAGAATGTTGGTATGCAAAAATGTGCCCGGCACGCGTACGAGTTTCTCTGCCCCAAAATAAAAATTTGCAGTACCGCGGACAAATGGCCCAAAAAGAGTCTCCCCCAGATACGAAATTCCTATGCTCTCCTGCGCTCTGAATTGCAAGAGGCCTACAACGGTCTGAAGAGCGACACCCACAAGAATAGCGCGAAACGCCACCTCCTGCTTCAAAAACGAATGTGAAGAAAAATAAAAATAAAGAAATATACCGAACGAAAGATGTAACAATGTATACGCTCCAAGCCCACGATGAAATGCAAAACCTAGAGAAACAATAGTAACACTCCCAAAGAGAAGAAGAGCCTTCGTCGTTAATGTGAAAGCGACGTCCCGCCACCCTTTGCGCATACACCACATAACAAACAACGATATAATCGCTATATCAATCATGTGAAGAAAGATAGGCTTGGCCCCCCACGGATAAACAAAAATCGCCTCAACCTTTTTAATTCCAAAAGGAATAAGTATAAAAAAGACGTACAGTAATGATTCCTCGAAACGTCTACGCGAAAACATATCTACGCGTTAAGATGTATTAATTTGTAAATAAGACCCGTTCCGAAGAGTAAAACAAAAATCCAAAAAAACAAGGGAGAAAATGATATGGAAAAATCCGGTGTGCGCCCACCCAAAGAAGCAGATCCCCTCGCTTGTCTCCAGAGGAAAAGAATTATAAGAATCTCAAAACCGGCAAAGACTCCCCCCAATATTCCAAGAAGCCACAATAGTTTTCCTCGCAAAAAAATACTTCCAAACAAAGGAACGATAAGCGTCAAGAAAATCGCAATTACCTTATGGAATCTTAGATCGTTTACAAGAACGCCCTTAAAATAAGTCCCCATTGTCCATGCGGAATCAAGCATATTCGCAAACCCCAAAAGTCCTCCAAGAAGTCCGATAACAGGGAAATAAGAAACAAGGGGGCCAAACACATTAATAGAAGGTTCCACGCCGCGATAGAGAAGAAGCGTCGCAATAACAAAAATCGCGCAAAACAAAACCGAGAAAAAAGACGCAAACACAAAGGCCATAGGACGAACAGGTGTCTTCTTCTTTCGAAGATATGAAATCACCTCTCGTACCGCCTGCTGGCCGACAAGCGCGTAAAGGACAACTCCGTAAGGCAAAAATGGTTCTGTAATCGCCCTATGCCACGCAAGTACATCAAGATAAGGCAACCCCATGATAAACATGGCAATTACGATGAGGAACATAAACCCATTCGTAAAAAGCTCGCCCTTCGCTATGATACCCACACCGAACACCACGCCCACTCCGCCCAGTGCCCAAAATAGAACAGACTCTGCGTGCCGAGGAAGTATGGGAACAATGAGACGAAGAAATTCCGATCCAAGAATTTGATATGCGATAAGCGTCCCCGCATTTCCAAGCACTTGTGTAACTTTCACTATTCTCCCTATGGGTACGCCAAGATAATACTCGGTATACCCAGCAAGCTCATGCTCCTCCTTAGTACGCAATATTACCTCTGCGTACATTAGATGTATATATGCGGTAAGGACACCAAACACAAAGAGATAAGTAAAACCGACAAGAAGTCCGGTCCTAAAAAACACCTGAGGCAGGGTAAAGATACCTGCCCCTATAATCGTTCCGAGAAGCAATGTGCTTGCCACAAAATAATTCTTATACATCGGTGTTATGTGTATGTTGACGCCAGGGTTTCCTAGATTTAATAACACGCTCTTCGATTACCCAAAACACGACAAGAATAATAAGTGAAAGCATTGCCGCAAAAAAGCCAAGTGCGTAAAGTTTAAGACCAATAGTCATCCCTATTGCTGCCGCTACCCAAATACCCGCGGCGGTCGTAATTCCCTGTATTTTTCCCCCCTGAGAGTAAATCATCCCCGCGCCAAGAAATCCAACCCCAACAACCACCTGCGCGGCTATGCGCGTCGTATCAACAACACCACCAACACCCTGAAAACCATCAACAGAAAGTATAGTAAACAACGCAGCACCCATACCCACCAACGAATACGTACGTACCCCGGCAGGTTTATGTACAAGCTCGCGCTCCATGCCAAGAAGACCTCCTAAAAGTGCTGCGAGAAGAAGTTGATAAAATGGCTCCAAAGAGACATTTCCTAAAACCAACGATGTGTTACTTAAAAAATCCTGCATGTTTTAAGTATACCAAACCCAAGAAATGCTACAATAATGACAATCTATCATGAAAATTGTTTGGAATAACATAAAATGGCTCATAACCGGCCAACTCACAAGTCGTCTTCTGAAGGGCGTCATTGTGGTAATCGCGGCGCGCACGCTTGGAACTGAACTTTTTGGTTCCTTTAACCTTGCCCAAAGCATTGCCGCGACCTTCATGCTCTTAAATGATTTTGGGCTCGACATGCTCTTGGTACGAGAGGTTGCAAAAGGCGATTCAAAAAATTCACAATACCTTGCCGCGCTCTTTACTATCAAAACCAGTCTGTTGCTTATAAGTATCGCCGCGCTTTTTATCTTCGGACCACTTCTTTCGTCATCCACGCTTATCAAAAATCTTCTCATGATACTGGGCGCCTCATCAATCCTCGATACGCTTCGCGATTTTCACCTTTCCTTCGCGCGCGGACAAAACAGAATGGATATTGACGCTATTAACCAGACAATCGTAAATGGGATCATTTTAGTACTGAGCACAGTGGGGCTTCTCTTTCACCCATCGGTATTTCTTCTCGCCTACGCGTATCTTCTGGGGTCGTGTGCGGGGCTCCTCATAACGCTTCTTGATGTGCGTGTATATTATTACACGCTAAAACGCCACTACAGTCGCCCAATGCTCCAACGGGTAATAAAAGAGAGCCTTCCACTGGGGCTTTCCACTGCGTGTATTACAATTCTTTTATACGCGGACACTATTATCATTGGAATAGTACGCGACACGACATCTGTTGGCCTCTATGCCGCGGCTATGAAAATTATCCAACTTCTTTATGTTGGTGCTGGACTTATTGCAACCGCCTATCTCCCACTTCTGTCCCAACAAGCATCGGCCTCACAAAAAAACTTTATTATTACAATTCGCTCCTTCTTATACGTAAGTATAATTGCAAGTATAGGAATTACTTTTATCTCTTTTTTTATCGCACCCTATGCAGTCCCCATCCTGTTTGGAAACACATATGCGTCTTCTGTCCATGTATTTCAGATACTTTTAGGAAGTATACCATTTGTCTATGTCTCAACAGTGCTTGGATATATTCTCCTCGTCAGGAATCATCAAGATAAGATAGTACCATTCCTCATTGCAGGCACCAGTGTCAACCTCTTGCTCAACGTTCTATTTATTGGCAAGCTTGGTATTGAGGGGGCAGCGGTCGCAAATGTCATCTCTCAAATAATTAATTTTCTCGGGTATTACATTGTATATACAAAATACATAATTAATTCTCATGAACATTTCACTTAAACAATATCTTGTTCTCATAGGAGACGTCGTTATTCTTTATGGGTGTCTTCTCGCAACCCTCCTCCTTCGTTATGGACACATTAACACCTATTTATGGCAAGCACACGCCGGCCCCTTTGCAATCATATTTGCGATATGGATCAGTATCTTTTATATTGCAGGTCTTTATGATTTAAAAAATCTCAAAAATACCCTTGAGCTTATTAATCAGGTCATCATCTCCATTTTTGCCGGCTCTCTTATTGCAATAATTCTCTTCTATCTCGTTCCTTATTTCAAAATTTCCCCAAAAACAAATCTCGCCATTTTTGTAGTTATCTTTGCAAGCGCAGAAACCTTGTGGCGATGGATGTTCAACACATGGACAAAAAAACCAGAGAAAAAAGTTCTTATCGTTGGCGAAGATAGTGAGGTAAATGAACTCATTGCATTCATCACCGATAATCCTCAACTTGGATATGAAATACGTCTTCGTATAAAAGAAATTACCGAAGATACCACCCGATCACTCTCGCGTCTTATCGAAGAAAATGACATCGATTCGATTATTATTATGGAAAGCATACGAGACAATGATAAATTTATACGCGAAGTGTACAAAAATGTACTCCATGGAGTTGAAGTTCTTGGTGTGACCCACGCCTACGAAACGGTTATGCAAAAACTTCCCATCGCACACACTGAGCGCCTATGGATCCTTACCAATATCACAAGAAATCAACGCGTCTATGAAATGATAAAACTACCAATTTCTTATGGTCTGGCCATCGTACTTCTCGTTCTCTTTTCCCCCCTCATGATTCTTATTGGACTCATTATTAAACTAAGCTCGCGTGGGCCTATTATCTATACTCAAACAAGAATGGGAAAAAACGAAAAACGTTTTTCAATCTATAAATTTAGAACTATGCCTGTCTCTGCAGAAAAAGATGGGCCTCAGTGGTCCACGCCACAAGATGTACGTGCTACTCCCTTTGGCGCACTTCTCCGCGCCACCCATCTTGATGAACTTCCTCAGCTTATAAATATCCTAAAGGGCGATATCACTTTTGTAGGCCCGCGCCCCGAGCGTCCTGAGTTTATAAAAATTCTAAAAAAACAAATCCCCTACTACGAAGTACGACATATCGTAAAACCAGGAATTACGGGATGGGCACAAATTAGCTATCGCTACGGCTCATCTGTTGAGGACGCACATCAAAAACTCCAGTACGATCTCTTTTACATCAAAAACAGATCCCTTGTTCTTGATGTGCTTATCATCGTAAAAACCATCAAACTGTTATTCACTAATATAAATTAAAACGTAAAAATTTTATGAATATACTTGTCACGGGTGGGGCCGGTTTTATCGCAAGTCACATTGTAGATGCTTATCTTAAAAAGGGACACAAAGTAGTTGTCATCGATAATCTCGTAACTGGTTTTAGAAAAAACGTAAACAAAAAGGCCAAATTCTATAAAGCGGACATACAAGATCTTGAAACATTACGAAGAATCTTCAAAAAAGAACAACCACAAATTATCAACCACCATGCCGCAATCGCAGAGGTTGCAAAGTCCCTCAGAGACCCCATTCCCACCCTTGAAGTAAATGTGTTAGGAACAACAAACCTCCTCCTCTTGGGAGGAGAATACAACATAAAAAAATTCATCTTTTCTTCAACGGGTGGAGCCATGTATGGAGATCCGGAAAAACTTCCCGCATCAGAAACCACGGAACCAAAACCCCTCTCCCCCTATGGACTCTCAAAGCTCCTTGCTGAAGAAACTATTCGCTACTACTCCTCGAACAATAATTTCAACCACCTCATCTTCCGTTACGCCAACGTCTATGGCCCACGCCAAAATCCGAAAGGAGAGGCTGGTGTGGTAGCGATCTTCGGGGGCCTTATGAAAAAAGGTATAAGCCCCACCATTTTTGGAGACGGTACAAAGACGCGTGATTACGTATACGTTGACGACATTGTACGTGCAAATGTTTTGGCACTGACGAAAGGCACAAATACAACAATAAATCTCGGGTGGGGAAAAGAAATACAAGATAAAGAAATTTTTGATGCCGTTGCGAAAACAACAAAATTCAAACACGCTCCCACTCTCGCTCCACACCGAGACGGTGAACTTCTACGCTCCTCTCTTGACGCAAAAAAAGCCAACGAAATCATCGGCTGGAAACCAAAGGTGTCTCTTAAAAACGGAATCGCAAAAACCGCCCAACTACTTTAAGTCTTTTTATAGAACGAAAATACCCGTCTCTGAAAAGACTTTGGAAGCTTCTCAAGCAAAACGTATCCCACGTAACGGATGTATGCGAATATAATTGCCAAAAACGAACGATAGTAATACTGTTTATACATTTGTATCAACCTAATCGCATTCTTAAGCTGGAGAAGCTTATAACGCGCCCCAATGGCACCACTACGCAACATAAATCGAACCCCATGCATAGGAAGATTTCCAAGCTTTCCTTTAACGCCTAATCGCAACCACAATTCATAATCCTCTACATGACGAGCCACCGCATCCTCTCGGTACCCACCCCCCGAGAGCGCTACTTCTTTTCTAAACATTACACTTGAATGCGTAAAACAATTTTTAAATAAAAGCCTATTTCTCACCCCCTCATCTGTTGGGGGGGGCGAGAATCTAAACAACTCGGCGCCTTCTTCGTTAACGACAATAGTTCCTGTTCCCACAAGGACATGATCGAGATGCGTATCAAGAAAATTAACCTGTCTCTCAAGCTTATCTTCTTCTATCCATACATCATCGTCATCGATACGTGCAATGTACTCACCTCTCGCTAATTGCAACCCCTTATTAAGCGTCTTTTGTATACCGAGATTTATTTCATTTGCAATATAAATAACGCGGGCATCTTTGTGTACAAAACCATGAACAATAGCCTCAGTATCATCCGTAGAAGCATCATTAATAACAATAAGTTCAAAATGAGAATAGGACTGATTAAGCACACTTTCTATCGAGCTTTCAATCCACTTTGCACCATTATGTGTCGGCAATAAAATAGAAACCCTAGGATCTTCCATATACTATTTTTTTAAACATGTCTTCATATTCCACGGCTATACGTTCCCACGTATGGTGCGATTGCCACAACTCGTATGCTTCTTCTGCAATACCTTTCCTCCGTATATCGT
>Ga0172371_10007925_pt1 | contig 14956 bp, 13 predicted proteins | sample Lak12m_FD_114543 | JGI IMG/M metagenome (GOLD analysis project Ga0172371, IMG submission 114543) | Freshwater microbial communities from Kabuno Bay, South-Kivu, Congo - kab_022012_12m | ecosystem: Environmental > Aquatic > Freshwater > Lake | place: Democratic Republic of the Congo: South-Kivu... | reverse complement strand
TCTATAATTATTTTTTTATATACATTTAATTAATCCCATGTTATTGGGTTTAATTTATAGTACTTAAGATGATTAGTTGGCCGTCTTAAGATAAATCCATGCCTTAGAATTGATTTGGTAAAGCGATATTTGAGGCTATGTGTTAGATAGTTGAATTGTGTTTCCTGTAGTGTAGAATCCGATGTATGTCGCTAGAAAATGATGTCAGAAAGGTTCTTAAACTGCGTGGGACAAAAGATGCTTCAAATAATCTATGGTTAAGATATCTTGAAGAAAAATTCTTTAAAGGTGTAGAAGTTAGAGACCTAAATTTGTTAGCACGATCGGAAAATTATTTAGAACTTGTCAAAGTTTGGGAAAATATTTTATCTGTTTGGGGGTCTAATCCGTATGATGTAGCGATAAATAGAGCCAGGATGAAGCTGAAAGTTTTACCGCCTTGGTACTTGAGTTTTACTAATAAGGGTTATTATCAACATGACCGAATGGGTATAGATTTTTTTGATTCGCAACCTGTTCCGTTTGAGCTAAACCGCGGAAACAGTAACTATTTGCATAGGGAGACTGAGTTGATCTCGGGTGGTTCCACATTGGTTGAGAGACTAAGTGATGCAGGAGGTAAGCTGCAGAAAGTATCATTGGTATATTCATTAGGCAGTAATCTGCTTCGCTACAGGTTTGAAACTAGAGACAATAATAAAGCTTGGTCTGCTTTTAGTGCGCATCCCTCACGAGTTCTGAATGCCGGTAGCGAACATAGCAATTGTATAACCGACTTTTTTGGAACAAATAATTTGCTTTCGAATATGATTGACACACAGTTTGGCAAGGAATAAATTCAAATATTGTCGCACAATATTGACAGACTTATACCCTCTGTTATAACATAGATCAGGATGCCCAATCTGCCTAACTGTCAAAACAGTGAGATTTCTTCAAAGGCTGGGCAGTTTCTTGAATATTTAGAGGTTGAACGAGGCTCCTCTCCCCTAACGATTAGAAACTACAAACATTATTTATGTAGGTTTTGCCAATGGATGGAAAGCGAAAATATAAGACAGGATTTGGTAGATATTAATCAGGATATAATTAGATCCTACAGGGTATATTTAACGAGAATTACCGATGGAAAAGGAGGAACTCTATCCCGAAAGACTCAGGGTTATCATGCTATTGCATTACGGTCTTTCCTTAAGTGGTGTGTAAAAAACGATTTTAAAGTGATGGCTCCTGATAAAATTGAACTTCCTAAAATTGCCGAGAGGCAAATTAAATTTTTAAGTGGAGACGAAGTAGATAGACTTCTAAACGCTCCATCACTATCAAATCTTTCTGGGAGGAGAGATAAGGCAATTCTTGAAGTTTTGTTTTCAACAGGTCTTCGTGTCTCTGAACTCTCCAAACTTGATAGAGATAAGGTCGACCTAGAAAGACGCGAGTTTGGAATAGTCGGAAAAGGGGGTAAGGCAAGGGTAGTATTTCTATCAACAAGAGCTGCTGAGTGGATTAAAAAATATGTTGATGCAAGAGCTGATAAGTATAGGCCTTTATTTATAAGACATAAAGGAAAGCTTGATCCTTCGGTGCCGGATGAAAAAATGAGACTAACAGTTAGGTCTATACAAAGAATGCTAAAAAAATATTCTAGGAAAATAAAACTTACAATGGACGCAACCCCTCATGTATTAAGACACTCCTTTGCAACGGATTTATTAATGGCAGGTGCTGACATAAGATCGGTTCAGGAAATGCTTGGACACAAAAATATTCAAACTACCCAAGTTTACACTCATGTAACGCATAAACACTTAAAAGATATCCACGAACATTATCATGGAAAAGGGGCCTGAGGGTATTAGAGAAGTCTCTTTGGTTAATGGGATAGTTTTTGTACTTTCTCAAGTAGAGTGCTCCATTTAACTGTTGTGAATGTTTTAATTTTTGGGTCAAAATTGGGATCTATTTTAGATAAGTCAATTGATTCAACCCAAACAGCCTCATTCTGTTTTACAATATTCCACCATCCGATTCTATTACAACCGAACGCGGCCACACGCAATTTCTTCTCGTGCTTTGGAGATGAGTAGAATTGATGAAGCCTTAAATCCTGCCCGCCGTACTTACCACCCCTGACTATTAAAGCATGCTTATTTGGGCTTGCCCCGAGCGGCTCCAAAAGTAAGGTTGCTTCATCTAAATTATCTAGATTCGAGGCTCCTGGGGAGTAATTTTGATGGATATGAAAGTTAGATTTTAACCTGGCTAAATAAGCTTTTGTTTCTAGTGTCTGTGTCACAGCGACGTAGGTGGCGGAGAAAGTTCTAGTGATCCTAAGTGTTGTACTAGTGCCATCTTCGTCTTTAATAGTAGAGTAATCTTCGCCATGTTTATTAATATAATCCAAGTTCAATTGGCAAGCTTTTGAAACAAGTGCTGACTGAAAACGATTTATTCCTTCTAACTCGGTGACCTTTTGGGAGTAGAGGCTGGCATCTCTAAGGTTGACTGGGCGGTCATATTTTGATAGTAGTGTACTAACTAAAAAGCGGTCCTTCGACATTTTCGTGGATTATATTATTATTATCTTTCTAAGTCCAATTGGATGGTGATATTATAATCTAAATATGCTGACACTTATTTTGCCCGGGTACTCCCCTTCTAATTACGATTGGGCAAAGGAAACCAAAAGTGGTCTCAGGGTAAGCTCAGAAGTTGTAATTTGGGAGTGGGAACACTGGAAAGGAGGCTTGTTTAATTTGGACCGTGAGACAGGTAATATTATCAAGCTTGTTGGAAAAGGCGATGTAAAAATTATTGCGAAATCGGTTGGGACAAGAGTTGCAATGAAAGTGCTTATTGCTATTGGGGGTCAAGTTGAAAAACTTATCTTGTGCGGAATACCAACAAAAACGGACACAGAAAACCTTTCGATCGGAGGGAAAAATCTAGATACAGAAGACAATTTGTGTATTCAGGGTTTATCAAAGATTGATCCGGCTAAGGTTCTTATAATCCAAAATGATCACGATCCTCTTGTTACATTTACAGAGATAAAAAAGTTTATCGGAGCATCTTTCTCTGAAATAAAATTTGTTAAAGGAGAGCGTTCAGATCATCACTATCCATATACTAGTCTGTTCAATAAGTTTTTGTCAGAAGATTAGGATTCTTCTTCATCATCTTGAGCTTTCTCAAGGACGGCGAGGGCGGCCACTGAATCTCCCTTTTTGGCAAATCTCATAAGGATTACCCCCTGTGTTGCTCTTCCCATTTGGGGAATGTTTTTAAGAGGAAGTTTTATAACTTGGCCTTGAATTGAGGTGATAACAACTTGGTCATAATCCTGAGTAATTACACTCATTGACGTGAGATCACCAGTTTTATCATTAACAACAGCCGCCTTGACTCCTTTACCTGCTCGTTTTTGGACAGGAAAAAGATGAACCGGTGTGCGCTTCCCTATTCCGCCTGAAGAAATGGTTAATATATCTCTAAAATATTTTCTTCTTTTATCAGTTACAGTTTGAATTTTTCCGTGGAAAACATCCATTCCAATTACTTTATCTTTTGGCTCAAGTTTAATTCCCCTCATGCCAGAAGTCGCTCTTCCCATGGATCTTACATTTGCTTCTGGGAATCTAATTGACTTGCCCTTTTTGGTGACAAGTAAGATATGATCCTCCCCTGAAGTTGCTTGAACCGAAACTAGTGAATCATCTGAATCAAGTTTTATTGCGATAAGACCTGATGTCCGCATATTTTTAAATTCATTTACTGCGGTCTTTTTGACCACGCCCTTCGCGGTTGCCATTATGAAGTGTTTTCCAGTGTCATCCCCTACCGAAAGAATTGCTTTAATGTTTTCTCCTTGCTCAATATTTATGATGTTAACTATAGCCTGACCTTTTGATTGTCTTGAGCTTTCCGGTAGTTCCCAGGATTTGGTGCCAAATACTTTACCCTTGTCTGTAAAGAATAAAACTGTATCATGGGTGGTTGATGAGGTAATATGATCTATTTCATCTTCGTCCTTCATGGCCATCCCAGTTATTCCTTTACCTCCTCTTCTTTGAGAACGGAAGGTTGCCCTTGGTACTCTTTTAACATAGCCGGTTTTGGTAATGGTTATTAGTACATCTTCCTTTGCAATTAGATCCTCCTCCGAGAATTCGCCGATTTTTTGTTTATATATTTTTGTACGTCTTGCATCTCCAAATTTTTCTTTAATTTCACTAAGTTCCTGATCAATTATTGTTAATACTTTTTCAGGATTTTTAAGAATGGAGGTAAGGGAATCTATTAGTTTTTTGATTTCTTCATATTCTTTCTCAATTTTTTCTCTCTCCAGGGCTGCTAGGCGCCTAAGCTGCATATCAAGAATAGCTGTTGCCTGAATATCGGTTAATCCAAAACGTTTGATTAAGTTAGCTTTAGCATCTTCTTGAGTTTTGGATTCTCTGATGGTTTTAATAACAGCGTCGAGGTTATCAAGAGCGATTTTTAATCCCTCAAGAATATGCGCTCGTTTTTTAGCCTGAGTCAATTCAAATATCGTGCGTCTTATGACTACCTTCTGCCTATGTTTTACATATTCAACCAAAATTTGTTTAAGATTGACTGTGTATGGAGTGCCGTCGACTAATGCTACAAAGTTAGCAGGAAATGATGATTGAAGTTTGGTATGTTTAAAGAGATTGTTAAGTACCGCCTTAGGTCTTGCATCACGTTTCAGTTCGATTACTACCCTCATACCATCTTTATCAGACTCATCTCTCAGATCGGATATTCCAACTAACTTTTTGTCTTTTACAAGATCAGCAATTCCTTTGACAAGTAGGGATTTATTAACTTGATATGGAAGTTCAGAAATAATAATTTGTTGCTTTCCTTTGGACCCTTCTTGGATTTCAGCTACTCCTCTTACGACTATTCTTCCTCTTCCGGTTGCGTATACTTCATTAAGAGAGGAAGCATCATAAATTACCCCTCCTGTTGGAAAGTCCGGCCCAGGAATTAGCTCAATTAATTCATCCACTGTTACATCGCTTTCAAAGGAAAGTGATGAAGGAGTAACTTCCTCTTCTGAGAAGTTTTTCTCTTCACCTGATGCGATAAGGTTTATCTTTTTGATTACAAACTCGGTTTCTTTATTTTGAACCTCATTATTTGAAATGCTTCTTCCTTTTTTGATGGTTAGAGCGATTGCGTCTGATACTTCTTTAAGGTTATGGGGTGGGATTTTTGTGGCCATCCCTACTGCGATTCCTTCAGAGCCCATAAGTAAAAGATTTGGAAGAGGAGATGGGAGGTAAACAGGCTCTTTTAAAGTAGCATCAAAGTTATCAACAAAATCTACGGTATCCTTTTCAATGTCGGAGAGCATAAATGGTGCGATTTTAGATAGTTTTACTTCTGTGTACCTCATGGCGGCAGCAGGGTCACCGTCTACTGATCCAAAGTTTCCCTGCCCGAGAACCAATGGGTATCTCATCGAAAAGTCTTGGGCCAGTCTTACCATTGAGTCGTAAACTGCGGTATCGCCGTGTGGATGAAATTTTCCCAAGACTTCTCCTACTACTTTTGCTGATTTGGTAAATGATCCTCCTGGAGTAAGGCCCATTGAATGCATTGCGTAGAGTATTCTTCGATGAACAGGCTTTAATCCATCCCTTATATCAGGAAGGGCTCGTGAAACTATGACGCTCATGGCATAGTCTAGGTAACTTTTTGAGAGTTCGGTGGTAATTTCGGTCGATTGAATTTTTCCAATTTCCATATAATTTCGCTTAAAAGCCAAAGACAAAAACAAGGCTAACTTAGCCTCAATTAATATTACCCCTTTTGAGCCTTCCAAGCAATAGCAGAAACAGGTTTTTCAGCCTCGAAAAACATGCCTTTTCTAATTTTTCTTGGAGAAAATCGCTTTTACTTTTTTGAAGTATTTTTCGAAGTCTATCTTATAAAAAAGAGTAACGTATAAGATCTCTAAAATTCCCAGAGTATTAACCACCAATAGTAAAACAAACCAAAACTTGGAGTTGTTTTTAGCTGCTTTCCATAGAGCTAATCCTTTCCAAACTAAGCTCCAAAGAATTGCAAGAGAGAAAACCCATGAACCATAATTTGCGCCAAAGTTATTGATTACGTCAGACATAGTTATATTTTAGACAATAAATACTTTTTTCTCAAGGCCTCGGGAAATTTTTCAATGGCATACCTAAGCATAGTGCGGGGCATTACTTTATAATTTTCCTTAAGATACTTCTCCTCAACTTTTATATTTCTTTTTCCAATTTCTCTTAACATCCAACCAACCGCTTTTTGTATTAAATCATGCTTATCTATAAGAAGAATTTTTGATATAGATAACGCGTCGTTGAAATCATTATTTCTTATAAAATGAAACGTTGACATAATTGCAATTCTTTTGTCCCAGATAAGTTTTGATTTAGCAAGTTTGTATAGAATTCTTCTCGACCTATTACACAAATGCCTTCCAACGATTTTTGGAGCAGAAATATCTACCAGGTCCCAGTTGTTTATGTGTTTTGTATTATTTATATAAAGATAATAAATATCATTTTTGGCATTAATATCAGCCTTTCGATACTTTTCAACTAGGATTAATACTGCGGTTGTTCTATCTTCATGATACCTGGACTTAAGAAGAGAAATGACACTTTTGAGAGGAAGGTCTTTGTATTTTTTGACTAGTGAGTTTATCTCCGGTAACGTTAACCCATAAAATTTATCCCCCTCTCCATATTCTCCTTTTCCGGTTTTGAAAAAACGCAAAGACGCCTCAGCTCTTTTGGGGTTTGAGTGACTTTTGATTTCACTTTTTAAATCAGCCAACGTATTCATACCCGCCCATTTTACCCAGATTAAAAACTAAATAAAAGAGGATAGCTTTTGTAGTACAATATGGTGGTTATGAAAAAAGTATTGGTAACTACTGCATTACTGATTCCTATCTTGATGCTTTTTGTGTTTTATAAAGGGGGGAGAATTATAATTGATGAGGTATCCCCTACCCCCCAAACTCTAGGGACAGAAGAAGTTGGAGTGGCGGAAAATTCTATTAATCTAGACGAGAAATACTATAGCTATTCGGTGTTTGAAGTTAAAGAAATGGACAAGCTCCTACTTATTCCAAACTTCACAGAAAAACTAACTTCAACAACGGTTCAAGAAAAATATGACTGTAAATTACTTGTTAATGCCGGGTTTTACACGGAGGATAATAATCCAACTGGACTTTTTGTCTCCAACAGAAAAACTCTTAAAAAATGGATAAACAACAATCTTTTGAATGGAGTTTTTTCTATCAATGACTTTCTAACCCCCAGGATAACAAAAGTGCAACCGGACGACCCATTGATTAGTGCAGTACAGACAGGTCCGGTGTTAATTGAAAATAACTCTACACAAAAACTAGCTCTTTCCTCTGATAAACCTTCAAGAAGGGTCGTTGCTGCGACAACTGGAGAAAACAGTCTGTACTTCATGGTTATTTATAATAAGGATCAGGTATTCGACGGCCCCTATCTAGAGGATTTACCTTCTCTTGTTGCTAAGGTAAGCGAAAAGGAGGGAGTTTCGATTGCCGATGCAATCAATTTGGACGGTGGCAAAGCCTCAGTCTTTTATTCAGTGACGGAAAATCTTTCAGAGTTAACTTTTGTCGGAGGCTACTTTTGTTTAACAAACTAGCACACCTCAGGTAATAGCTCTTGAGTGGCTCTCTCACTTTTTGCCTTTCTTGTAACTTTTGGTTTTACCTTCTCCTTTACTTGTGGACTTTTCTCAATATTTCCATTAGGTAAGCCCTTAATGTGTAGTTGTGTGAAATTATTGTCGGAATAGGATAATGTAGAGAATTTTACCCCTTTAGTATTATCAGCGAATTTTCCCAACTTTGTTGTTAAGTCTACGGCATCAGGGATAAAGTCCTCGGTAATATGGCCCTCGGCTATGTTATCTTGAAGAATGTCTCTCCATAAAGTCAGAAAACCATGGTCAAGATGTACTATTTTCATAACAGGTGAATGTAGCCCTCTAAGGTAGTAATAATGTACATTTTGAGGCAAATGAATATGTCCTCCATTTCCGTCGAGAATCATTTTTGCAAGTTGGGTTTGGAGCTCTCTTATATCCCTTGTAAATGGACCAAATGGCAGAATCTGTGCTGAACTTACATGTCTAGCACGACTTAAGTACTTGACTTGAATTAGACTGTATGGAGTTCCCTGTGCCAAAAATTTTCTGAGGTCAAAAGCTTTGGAGGTCTGGCCGTCGGGCTCGCTTCTGGGAATAATTATTCCGTCAAACTGAGTAATTGGTTTTCCTTTATTATCTCTAAGCCAGATGTCCGGAATTACTTTCCCATAACTAGGAATTTCCACATCTGTTACTAAACTTGATAAGGAAAGAGCTACTTCTACCAAGTGAAAGATAGTGTGATCGATTCTGTTTAAATAGTCAGAAGGAATTGAAGAAAACTGTTCACAAAAATTTGAGTTAAATGTTTTGTCCACTTCTTGAAAAAGTGAAGTTAGATCCTGATTAGTCGGAGTAAGTCTTGCGTTTTCAAGAAATGGAACTTCGGGAGGATCTGTTAGTTTCTGGTAGGCCTCAGCAAGCAACTGATGGCTGCGACGAACTGTTCTTGATACTTCTGATCTGGATCTTATCTCTTCGGGTTTTGATAGTTCAAAAGAATTAGATTCTTCGTACTTCTCTGTTATAACCCTCTCAATATTTGTTCGTATTTGCCCTCTTACTTTAGCTGCACTTTGACTAAGTAAATGTGGATTTGATGCTTTTATTTCGCCACGTAGATACTCTAGTGTATATCTCTCAATGAGACGCCCGAATCCGCTGGCCGTTGCCCTATTTTCACTTATTCGGATGTGACCATTACCGTAGACCCTAAAGGGATTGTCGGGTCCTCTGGAGGATATCACCCCAGAGAGAGGATTAGTACTAAAAAACGTCTGTCTGTTTTTACCATGCTCAATAATAGACATATTTTAAGAAGCAGTTTACTACGCTAAACCAGTTGATTAAACTCCGAAGAAGTGAATGACCAAGGGGGCAACCAAAAGGGCAACAATTTGGACTATTTTCATCATCGGGTTTAGAGCGGGCCCTGCTGTGTCCTTTAATGGATCGCCAACTGTGTCACCCACAACGGCTGCTTTGTGAGTATCTGATCCTTTTCCTCCCATATTTCCGTCTTCGATGTATTTCTTGGCATTATCCCAAGCCCCTCCTGCGTTACACATATAGAAAGCTAGCGTAAGTCCTGATACTACAACTCCTCCCAAAAATCCCCCTAAGGCCTCTGCTCCAAGCACACTCACAACAACTGGCATAAGAACTACTATAGCTGCGGGGATAACTAATTCTCTTTGTGCTGCGGCCGTGACTATTGCTACAGCTCTTGAGTAGTCAGGAAGGGCTTTCCCATCCATGATTCCCTTAATTGTTTTAAATTGCCTTCTTACTTCCTCGACTACTTCAAATGCGGCTCGTCCCACTGAACCAACCAACCTTGATGAGAAAAGGAAAGGAAGAGCGCCTCCTAAAAGTAGCCCTATAAACACTTTCGGAAGAGCTATGTCGATACTCGTTAGTCCAGTAGCCTCGAAATACGTAGCAAAAAGGGAGGATGCAGCAACTGCGGCAGAACCCACTGCGAATCCTTTGGTTAAGGCCTTGGTTGTATTTCCAACAGCGTCAAGCGCTCCGGTTACTTTGGGGGCTTTCCCGCCAAGGCCAGCCATTTCAACCATGCCTTGTGCATTGTCAGCAATTGGGCCAAATGTATCAAGAGCCATAATTATCCCGGTTGTAGCAAGCATTCCCATACCAGCAAGGGAGATTCCATAAAATCCTAGGAGGGAATACCCTGCGAAAATTGTAATGGCTATAACAATTACCGAGTAGAAAGTAGATTCCATTCCAAGGGAAAACCCTGATATTAGGTTTGTTCCTGCTCCGGTTTGAGAGGCTTTAGCTATAGCTACAATTGGCTTTTCGCCAGGCCCTGTGTAATACTTAGTTAGATAAAGTAAGGCAAGCATTGAAATAATTCCAGACACGGCTGCATATCCTGCGCGAGGCTCTTTAAGAAGAAAAATTGCAAGTAACATAAATATAACAACAGCTGATATTGCAGAAATTACAAAACCCTTAACGAGAGGCTTAATTGGGTCTTCACTTTCACTTTTTGATTTAACAAAGAAAGTTCCGAGGATTGAGGTAAGTACTGCACCAGATCTTGCAAGAAGTGGAAAGACGACTCCAGGAAGGCCAAACAGCTGTCCCCCCAAAATCATTGCAGCTACTATTGTTAATGCATATGATTCAAAAACGTCAGCAGCCATTCCAGCACAATCACCAACATTGTCCCCAACATTGTCTGCAATAGTTGCAGGATTTCTTGGATCATCTTCCGGAATTCCTTTTTCGACTTTTCCTACTAGATCAGCTCCAACGTCAGCTGCTTTGGTAAATATTCCTCCACCTACTCTCATAAATAGTGCAAGAAGAGCAGCTCCAAAACCGTACCCGACTAGAACTTCAGTTGCATGTGAGGCAACAGCTTCAGGGCCTAGTGCTATGAATGAAAAGTAACTCCACATGTAAATAAGGGATACTCCTAAGAGTCCAAGACCAACAACCAACATTCCATTTACTGTTCCAGCACCAAACGAGGAAGCAAGTGCTGGTGCCAAACCAATAACGGCATTTTTTGCAGTTCTGACGTTTGCGCGGACTGCTATCCACATGCCGAAGTATCCGATTATAGCGCTAAAAAGGGCACCCACTAAAAAGGTAACTGCGATTCCATAACCTAATGTATATGCAATAAGTACTGCAAGAGCTAGCATAATGGGAAGAACGACTTTAAACTGCCTGGAAAGATAGCTCATTGCACCCTGCCTTATCGCTTTTGCTATTGTTCTTAGTTTCTCATCTCCCTCATCTTCCTTGAGGATTTTGGTGGTAAGGAAAACTCCATAAAGAAGTGCAATAACGGCTGTTGTAGGGGCAACGAAAAGAGCTATTAGTTGAATGTCCATTATATTTTAAAATAAAAGACTCAAATTAAGGAGTCCTAGGCGTATTTTATGGTTGTGAGAAATTTTTGTCAACGATTAGTTATGTTTTTACTTGATTTAGTAGATAGTTCTACAATATAGTTATATAGACGGATGAGCTATAAAGCTAAAAAAATACTGAAGCGAGTTATTACCTCCTTAGGCGTAATAGGGGTTTTGGGACTTACTTTAATTGTGTTTGGTGTGTCATATACATTAAATAAAGAAAAGGTAATATTTAATGAGGCTAAGGCTGGATGCGCTGCCAGAAACGATCGTGATGTCTGTACGGTTTTTACGACTGATAATAGTGCATTAAGACTAAAAGGTATAAATATTGCTGACAGAGTATATGCAGCTACTGAACAAGGAAACATCGCCGGATTTGATGTCGATGATTCGGGCCAAATTGATCCTAGTGATTTTATAAATCTGGATGTAGATAGCCCGACTACAGGTGTAGATTCATTAAAGACAAAATACAAAAGTTTAGGCCTTGAAGAGTCAGCTTACTATGACGCAGATGGATCACTTATGGGGCTCCCTTATAACGATGGTGTTTTAGATTTCAAATACCTTCAGGAAACAGGGAAAATTAGATACATTCCTGAATCATCTCTCTATGATCCCGGGATAGCTTCCCCGTCTTCGAACCCTACAGTTAATCCAATTGCTTCTTTAGCAAGACTGATAAGAGATTACATAGCGATATACTCAACCCTCGGAGTTCAAATGCCGAGTGACTGGTTAAGCCAGTTAGTTAATTTACTAAAGTAAACAAAATCGTAAAGATTAAATATCCAAAGTTGCGGATTTTGCATGAGTCTGGATATACTTTTTTCTTGGGGGCACTTCTTCTCCCATAAGCATTGTGAATAGTCTGTCAGTTTCTTCTGCGTCCTCGCTACTTACCTGCTTTAGTGTTCTTGTTTTAGGGTCCATTGTAGTTTCCCAAAGCTGTGAAGGGTTCATTTCTCCCAGTCCTTTATACCTTTGTATATAAGCTTTTCCTGTAAGGTGATTTTCTTTGATAATTTTGTCTCTTTCTTCCTCGGTGTAGGCATAAAATATAAGTTTTCCGGATGAGATTTTGTATAAAGGTGGAAGAGCAACGTAAAGATATCCGTTAGAAATTATTTCTGGCATATGTCTATAGAAGAATGTAAGAAGTAAGGTTTCGATGTGTTCTCCGTCAACATCGGCATCAGTCATAATGATCACCCTGTGATATCTTAGTTTTTTATAATCCATACTCTCCCCTATTCCTGCCCCAAGAGCAATGATCAAATCTTTTATTTCTTCAAATTTAACAATTTTATCGAGATGTGCTCTTTCGGTGTTTAAGATTTTCCCTCCGAGTGGAAGAATAGCTTGAAACTTTCTATCCCTTCCTTGTTTAGCTGACCCCCCAGCTGAATCGCCCTCTACAATATACAGTTCTGAAATCTCAGGGTCTCTAGATTGACAATCGGCGAGTTTTCCGGGAAGTCCTCCTCCTTCAAGAGCGCCTTTTCTAAGAACTGCGTCCTTGGCTGCTCTGGCTGCAAGCCTTGCTTTGGCGGCAAGCATAATCTTTTCGATTATTGCTTTGGCGTCCGCCGGATGTTCCTCAAAATAAGTATCAAGTCCCTCTTTGACTACAGTTGTCGCAAATCCTTGAACTTCAGGATTGTTAAGCTTTGCCTTTGTCTGGGATTCAAATTGCAAAGCCTCAGAGGGCATTTTAATGTATACAACAGCAGTTAATCCTTCTTTGGTATCGTCTCCAGTTAAAACTCCCCCATTCCCGTTTTTTCCATTATCACCGCCTAATTTCTTGGCGTAGTCAAGAATTGATCTAGTTAATGCCATGCGAAATCCAGTAAGATGGGTTCCACCGTCTACTGTGTGAATTCCATTAACATACCCTTTTACGTTCTCACTAATTCCATCTGTATATTGCAGTGCCACCTCACAGCTTATATTTTCATCCTCCTTTGATATATAGATAACATCTGAAATGGTTTCCTTTCCTCGGTTGGTGTGGGCAACTAAAGATTTGATTCCTCCTTCAAAATAATAGTGTGCTTCGTCTCCGTCCCTGTCGTCTGTAAAATGAAAATTGAGTTTTGCAACTAGGTAAGCCCTATCTTTAAGAAGATTTTTAACTTTATTGTTTTCAAATCCTATATCTCCGAAAACCTTTTTATCGGCTGTAAATTGAGTAATGGTTCCAGTTAACCCGGCACCAATTTTGATATCCCAATCAGAAGGTATCCATTCATCAAGTTGCGATTGTGTTGCCATAGCAACTGCTTTATTGGGTTTTCCTTCCTTATACTCCTGAAAGTAGGCTTTATTATCTCTTAATACTATTACCCTAAAGTTTGATGAAAGAGCATTTACAACTGATGCTCCCACGCCATGCAAGCCTCCTGACACTTTATAGGCTCCTCCGCCAAATTTACCTCCTGCGTGGAGTTTGGTCATAGTAAGCTCAAGTGCAGATACACCGGACTTATGTTTATCAACAGGAATTCCTCTTCCGTTATCCTTAACCATCGCCGATCCATCAGATGTTATTCTTACCCAGATGTCTTTCGCAACTCCAGCGAAACTCTCATCAACTGAGTTGTCAACAATTTCTCGTAAACATTCGTGAAGTCCTCTTGAATCGGTTGAACCGATGTACATACCGGGTCTTTTTCTGACAGGCTCTAGCCCCTCGAGAACCTGAATTTGTTCTGCTGTGTAGCCATCTTTTGTTTGTTTTGCCATGCTAAATCAATCTAAAAACACTGTTTCGCCTACCTAATTATATCCCCAATCACGCCTAATTTAAAGTGAGAAACTGTAAATTTTTTCATTTGTTGTTAATGTTTACTACCATATTTGTTAATTGCAGCTGGATGTTTCCGTTGGTTAAAATTGCCGAAAGTGTAGCATCAATAATTGATAAAATTTCTGCGTTTTTTAATAGATTTTCTGAACTTTCTAGCCTTTTGTGATTTTGGAATAGTAACTCTTTTAAGAATTCTTCTGCTTCAGGGCGAGACTTTATCTTATCAGTTATTTTAAACATCTCACCCACAGAAAAATTTAAAAAGTCACTGCTCGTCTGAGGATTATCCTGTAACTCACCTTGGGGAAGTTTTATGATCTGTGTTCGTGACCTAATAGTTGCAATGACGCGGTATAGGTTTGAAGTAGTTAAAATGAAATGGAGTTGTTCTTGTGGCTCCTCAAGGAGTTTTAAGAATGCGTTTGACGCCTCAAGCGAAGCTTCCTCAATATCTTTTATTATAATTACAGTTTTTTGGTGAAGAGTAACTTTGACTAAATCCTTGAGGGATCGCACATCATCGATTTTTCCAACTGTAAATTCTATTGGTTTAGCTTTTAGGTCGTTAGCTAATTTGTCGACCACATTATTAACCTGGTTTTTTGACCCTCCCGATATTAGATATGCATGCATTGCGAAGTTCATTCTTTCTAAAAATATTTATAATGTCAAGTGAGATAAATTCTTGATCCGGTTAGACAAATAGGTCATAATGGTTTCTGAATATGCCCAAACCTGCCGCTCCAACAAAGAGTAATCCGCAAAATGGAGGGTCAACCTTAGTTGATGTTTTGGTTGCCCAGGGCTCATTAAAGCCAGAAATCGCGGAACAGGTCAAATTTAGCCAGATTCAGTCGGGGAAGACTCAAGATGAGATATTGACAAGTCAAGGACTAGTAGGCGAAGAATTGATGGTTAAGGCGAGAGCCGCTTTATATAACGTAATCTTTATTGACCAAGATACTACTCCATCATCCCCTGAGGCGCTGTCGGTATTATCTCAAGACGTGGCAGAAAAGTTTAGAGT
>Ga0172371_10007922_pt1 | contig 14962 bp, 17 predicted proteins | sample Lak12m_FD_114543 | JGI IMG/M metagenome (GOLD analysis project Ga0172371, IMG submission 114543) | Freshwater microbial communities from Kabuno Bay, South-Kivu, Congo - kab_022012_12m | ecosystem: Environmental > Aquatic > Freshwater > Lake | place: Democratic Republic of the Congo: South-Kivu... | reverse complement strand
GCTGGACGGTTGGCATCGGGTCGAAATGAACACCGAGAATCGCTCCAGGGCGACGGCGTCCGTGGCGTTTCTCGATTGAAGCAGGTGGGAGTCCGGTGGGACAGCACCCCGCCGCCCTGCACGGGGTGGTTGGGGTGTTTTGCGTAATGGACCGGCGACGTAGGATGATGGCGGCTCCAGCCTCCTCTGAACCGTCCAACTGAAGGAACGTCCCATGCGGATCTGCCCGAAATGCTCGAAACGGGTCAGCGGCGACAGCAAAATCTGCCGGGATTGCGGTGCGATTTTGGAAGACATGCCGGACGAGCCTGTGCCGGGGCCGGTCGTCGAATCAACCACTCCCTTCGGTTTTCCCTCGTCAGCCAAGCACCAGGAGTCGGTCGTCGAGGCCATGTCGGAATCGCAAGAACCAACCCCACCCGACACGGATGCACCGCCATGGAAATGCCCACAGTGCGGCGAACTGGTCCCCGGCACCTTCGACATCTGCTGGAAGTGCCAGACGACCAGGGACGGTGAAGGGCTTGAACAGAGCGAGCCCGTGTTCTTCCCCGAAATTGTTGACGCCAGCAGACCCAACGTGGAGTCCGAGACCGCCAAATTCTTGAAGACCCTGGAGGTTGATCGACCGGAAGTCCCGCCATCCCAGTCGGCTTGCCCACGGTGCGGATCATCCAAGATGATGTATGGCGTCACGGTCCAGGACCAGGGGGAAGGGTCGAACCGAAACTTGCGAGTGGTCATCTGCGGAGATCCTTCTGCCTTGATTCTCAAGGACCGCTTTTATGGCGAACTCAAGGCCAACATCTGTGGCGACTGCGGCCATGTGGAGCTACGGGTGGCGAATCCGAAGGAGTTGTTCAGGCACTACCGGAAAACCCATGGTTAGCCGGTTACTTTGCAGGCCAAATCGGAGGGAGAGCAGTCATCCAAGAACCGGAGCACCGACACCCCCGCCACGGTACGCCCCATGAACCTGATCCTCAAAGCAGCAGCCTTTGCCCGGCAGGCCCACGACGGCCAGCGGCGAAAGTACAACGACCGACCGTACATCCAGCATCCGGCCCGTGTTGCCGGGCGAGTGGCGGCACGTCCGCAGGCCACCGAGGTCATGGCGGCGGCGTTCCTGCACGATGTTGTGGAAGACACGCCACGCACGTTGGACGAAGTGTCCGCCGAGTTCGGGCCTGAAGTGGCCCGACTGGTGGACGAACTGACCAATCCGTCCAAGGGCAGCAAAGCTCCAAGGCGTGAACGAAAACAAACTGACCGAGACCATCTGGCCGTCGTCAGCGTAGAGGCCAAGGTCATCAAGTTGCTGGACCGCATCGACAACCTCCAGGAAATGGGGGACGCCCCCAGCAACTTTCGCAGGAAGTACTGCGAGGAATCTCGGCTTCTGGCCGACGTGATCGGTGACGCCGATCCAGAGTTGAAGGCAGAACTGTTGGAGAGCGTCGAGCGATTGGAGGCCGTGTAGCCCCAAGGCCGACTAGAACACCGCAAGGCACGACCACAAGGAGCCCCCATGCACCTGCCGATCAACGGCCAAATCCACCTGACCGAGTTCCGGCCATCAGACAAAGCTGCCTGCGTGCAGCACTTGGGCGACCGGGAAATCTACGACAGGACGATCCGCATTCCGTATCCCTACACGGACGCCGACTTCGACAATTGGCTGGAGATCACCGTCAAGGCCACGGAGCAACACGGGGAGCCGATCCATTTCGCCATCCGAACCAACGACGGTTCATTCATCGGCGGTTGCGGCTTCGACGAACTGACCCAAGGTCATCACGCTGAGATCGGCTACTGGTTGGCGAAGCCGCACTGGGGCCAGGGGATCATGGGTGCCGTCGTCGGTCGGGCGTGTGAGTATGCTTTGGGCCGTTGGAAGCTGGTGCGGATCACGGCCCACGTATTCGAGTCCAACTCGGCCTCGGCCAGGGTGCTGGAGAAGAACGGGTTCGTTTGCGAAGGGCACCTGCGGAAGCACTACTTGAAGGACGGGCGGTTCTTCAACGGCAAGTTGTACGCACTGGTGCGGTAGGGGCCGAGTGATGGAAGCCGTGATCTTCATCGGCCTGCAAGCGGCCGGGAAATCGACGTTCTACCTGCGGCGGTTCTTCCGCACCCACGTCCGCATCAACATGGACATGCTGCGGACCAAGCATCGGGAGCGGCTGCTGCTGGACGCTTGTCTCGCCGGGAAACAACCGTTCGTCATCGACAAGGTGAATGCTGCTGCGGCCGACAGGGCGACGTACATCCACCTTGCCAAGGCGGCTGGATTCCATGTCGTGGGCTACTACTTCCAGTCGAAGCTGGACGATTGTCTGGCCCGTAATGCAGCACGGCCAGAAGCGGAGCAAGTGCGGAAAACGGCGATTTTGGGAACCTGCAAACGCCTGCAACTGCCGTCACTGAACGAGGGCTTCGACCCGTTGTACTACGTGCGGGCGACCACAGGTGAATTCGTGGTTGAGGAGTGGCGTGATGAAGTTTGCTGACCTGGACGCCAGGATGCGGACCTTCGAAACGGCCCTGGACCTTTGCGTGCCGCCGGACATGTACATGGTGGCCCGGTTGGATGGCCGCAGCTTCACCCGGCTGACGAAGGACAAGCAGAACTTCGAGGCCCCCTTCGACGAACGCTTCCGTGACCTGATGGTTGCCACGGCCGCACACCTGATGGACTGCGGATTCAGGACGCTGTACGGCTGCACCCAGAGCGACGAGATTTCCTTGCTGTTCCACCGGGACGAGCAGCAGTTTCAGCGCAAGCTGCGTAAGCTCAACTCGGTGTTGGCAGGCGAGGCCAGTGCGAAGTTCTCGTTGCTGTTGGGGGACGTGGCGTGTTTCGACTGCCGGATCTCGCAGCTTCCCAACGTCGAGTTGGTCTGCGATTACTTCCGCTGGCGTAGCGCCGATGCCGCCCGCAACGCCCTGAACGGACACTGCTACTGGTTGCTTCGCAAGCAGGGCCTGACGGAGAAGGCGGCGACGGAAGAATTGGTGGGCATGTCGTCCTCCGCCAAGAACCAGTTGCTGTTCGGCAACGGGGTCAACTTCAACGACTTGCCGGACTGGCAGAAGCGGGGCGTAGGCCTGTACTGGGAGCTGTTTGATAAGACCGGCACCAATCCGGTCACCGGCCAGTCGGTGGCTGGTCAAAGGCGTCGGCTGAAACGGGATTTCGATCTGCCCATGAAGGACGACTACGGACGGTTCATTGCCGGTTTGATTTGCGGCGGAGGCGTCGGCAGCGACTCGAATTGAAGCGGCATTCGCGGCCCAAAAAGAAGCTTGGTCCAGCGGTCAAGGGCAGCGTGAACAGGCACGCTGGGAGTAGTCCCGCCAAAGAGCCGTGGGCGGCTTTGGGCGGAAGCCAGATCGCAACGCTCTCCAAGTTCTCCGAGGTCGCCAGGACCTCACCGCCACGGACGCCATACCGGAGAAGGCACTGAAAACTCCGGGCCGAAAGGCTGGGCCGCTTGGCAGCATCGGGGAGCAAATGGCACGCATCGGATCGTTGTGGAACGACCGGGCAAGCATCTCGCTGGCCGCCGGGATGCTTGCTCTCGTGAGGGGGATCAGTTCGGTGCTGCTGCTCATGGTCGTGCCTTCGTTGTGCCACAGCCTTCGTCAGTTTCCGTGCTGCCTCCGTGCTGCCTCCGGTGCCTCCACGGCTTTGCCGTCCCCACCCTTGATTTTTCCACGTCGGACCAACCGTGTCACCAGCCCGCCGATGAAGAAAACGTCGCGAGGAAATCAACAACGGACTGCTCAAAGCCACGAAAGGAATCCGCCGTGCCAAAGTTTTACGTCGAATCCGGTCCCATCCGCTTGATCCTTGACGCCGCCACCGCCGAAGAAGCTGCCGTCAAAGCGCTCCAGTGGACCTGCGACAAGCAAGCCGAAATTCAGGCCGTGTCCCCGTTGGACCACATGCTGGAGGCCGAAGAGCGGGGCTGGCACCTTCGGCTATTGTAGATGGTAGGCAACATGCGACGGAAGCTCTCCACGCCGGTGAAAGTCGTCGTCCTGCTAACCCTGATGCCGATCTGCGGCATCGTGGCGTTGATCCTGGTCGTTTTCTTGCTGATGGGGGTTGGCCTCTGGCTTGAAGACAACTACGAGCTTCTGTTCGGCGGTTCGAAGGGCATCGTGATTGTGGCAGGCGCGTTTGCATTTGGGGCGTTGGCTCCGCTGCTGCTGCTCTGGCGATGGCTGGGCGACGAGTAGTCCGAACCACGGCTGTCATGTCGGATTCTGGGCGTCTTCCTGAAGGTGCCGCCACTTTGCCCGGAACAACACGGAGCCGACGATCACCGAAGCCAGTCCGCCAAACTGGACGTCCTAGATCGAGCCGCCCACCCACGCATACCGGAGCATTGGGCCGAAGTCCTCCGGGGCGCCACGAACCGCGTGCGGGTAGAATTCGGGGCTGAGTGTCGCCAAACCCATCGATACCACGCCGCCGAGTGCCATTCTGCAGGCTCCTGTACGCGTTCCGCGGTCGGCTTTTGCAATGATCCGACGAATGACCCGGCTGCGGTTCCGCGGCGCGCCGGGCTGCCCGGACTTGGGTGCGGGATCACTTGCCGTACTGGTCTCGACCCGCTCCGGGGCGACTCTCCCGATGCTCCACGTTGTGCAGCATCCCCAGGGCACGCTGCAATCCTGCCTGGCCAAACTTCTCCTTGATCTGATCAGCGACTTCATCCAGACGGGCCTGCCGCTCGTGTTCAACTTCTGGAAACAGGCTCAACTGCACCAGCGCCGGATGCTCGAAGCCGCTCATCCCAACCCCCAGCAAGCGGATGTGCAGCCGCCGCGTCGGCAGCCGCTCCGCGAACATCCGGGCCGCCGTCTGCCAGATCTCCTGCGTGACGTTGGTCGGCTCGGGCAGCGTCTGGGCTCGGGTGATCGTGTGGAAGTCCTCGAACCGGACTTTCAGATTGACCGTGCGTCCCTTCAGGCCATGCCGCCGCATCCGACACCCGACTTGTTCGCTCAGTTCCAGCAGCCAAGCCCGCATTTGCTCCGGGTCTTCCAGGTCCTTGGCGAAGGTCGTTTCGTGCGAGATGGACTTCGCTGCCTGTTCGGGCACCACCGGCCGGTGGTCGATCCCGTGCGACAACTCCCACAAATGCTCGCCGCCGCTGCCGAAGTGGTGCCGCAGTAACTCGACGGGCATCTGGCGCAACTGGCTGATCCTGTGGATGCCCAGCTTCTCGAACACCTGCGCCGTGACCTTGCCGACGCCCCATAGCCGGCCCACGGGGAGCGGATCGAGGAAGACCTGCACTTGGTCGGGCTCGACGATCACGAATCCGTCCGGCTTCTTCAGGTCACTGGCGATCTTGGCCAGGAACTTGTTGGGGGCCACGCCGACCGAGGCAACCAGACGCAGACGCTCGCGGATCTCCTGCTTGATCATCCGGCCGATGGTCTGGGCCGGGCCAAACAACCGCTCGCTGCCGCTCACGTCCAGGAAGGCTTCGTCCAGCGACAGCGGCTCGACCAGCGGCGTGTACTTCTCGAAGATCGCACGGATCTGGTCCGATACCTCGGCGTAATAGTCCATCCGCGGCCGCAGGAAGACGCCGCGGGGGCACAGCCGGTAAGCGGTGACGGCGGGCATCGCACTGTGGACGCCGAACGTGCGGGCCACGTAGTTGGCTGCTGCGACGACGCCGCGGCCATCGGGTGTTCCGCCCACGATGACCGGCTTGCCGACCAGTTCGGGCCGGTCCCGTTCTTCGACGGAGGCATAAAAGGCGTCCATGTCTACGTGCAGGATCATAAGCTAGGCTGCTCAATACGGCGGTGCGAGGCGGCGGAATCCGTGCAGCAGCACCACGACCAGGAACAGCAGGTTGCGCGGCAGCACGGCCGGCCAGAAGTAGCGCACCGGCCCGAGGGCTTGGCCGTCCCGTTGCTGCTGACCCAGCCGGGACGCCACTTTCCTCAACATCTCGACCGACCGCGGCCAGTCGATGATTCCAGAAACCCAGTCCGCGGGAATGCCGCCGGCTCCGACCGTCCCGCCAGCCAGCGCCCCGACAATGGCCCCCACCGTGTCGGTGTCGCCGCCACCGTCCAAGGCGGCCTCGACGGCGGCGCGGAAGTCGCCGTAGTGCCGCAGCCAAGCGTACGCGGCCACCGGGACCGTGTGGTAGACATAGCCGGTCACTCCGCCGCCCAGCCCCAGGGTCGTGGCGAACGCGGCAACGGCGTCCCCGCGTGTCCAAGCCGCGAGCATCTTGCCGACCAACTCGCCCCACTCCCGATCATCCGGAGCCAACTTCGCCAGCAGCTCGCCCACGAACTCGGCGCTCGGCGGTTCCGCGGGGTCATGCTGCACGGCCCAGGCAGCCAATCGGGCGACGGCCAACGCGCCCGTCAGGGCGCGCGGGTCCGTATGGGTCAGCCTGGTCGAGGCGGTGACGAATCGCTCGAGCATGTCTTGGTCCTGGCAGGAGTAGGCACCAATCAGCGCGCTGCGCATGGCCGGGCCGTTGCCAGCGGAGTGGACGCCGCTGCGTTCGGGCGAGAGGCCCAGCCAGAGTTTCAGGCAGGCGCGGGCAGTCGCCAGGCCAACGCCGGCCGGCAGTCCCAGGAACCACCAGCGCAAACGCCATGCGAGGCTGCGTCCAAAGGCTGCGGCGCCGTTTGGATGCGCGAGCAGCGACTGGGCCACCATCAGCGTGTGCTCGGTGTCGTCGCTGATCATGCCCCGTCCGACCAGAAACCGATGACGCCAGGGGCCGGGGAACAAGCGCCGACGCCGGCGAGGCGATAGGCCCTCGGCGGGCAGTCCCACGGAATCGCCCACGGCCGTGCCCAGCAGAATCCCGGCCAGCCGGTCTTGAAACATGTTGTCTTGCATCGGTTCCGTTCCTGTCACGATCGCCTCGCCGCCGTCAGCCAGCGATCGAGCTGATTGGCGATCGCTTGCCGGTCTTGGCATTCGAAACGAATCGGACCGCCATTTCCAGTGCCGGCTCAAGTCTAAAATCTGGGGTTGGTAAAATCCAGCCGGCGTGGGGAACGGTGGGGAACAAGGAGATTTCCCATGTACAAGAAGTACACTGTTCGTCTGACCGAGGGAGAACGGCAGATTTGTCGGGATGTGGTCAAGAAGCTCAAGGGCTCATCGGAGAAGGTGCGTCGTGCGCAAATCCTGCTGAAGGCGGATGCGGACGGGCCGAACTGGACCGATACGCTGATCGCCGAGGCGTTTCATTGCCGCGGGCGGAAAAGGTGACAGGGACCTTTTGGGCGCAGCACCCTTCCGGGCCGTTCCGGCAAAAGGTCCCTGTCACCTTTTCCGCCCAACGATGTACCGCTCCGTGAACGGGAGGTTCGTCAAGGAGCATGTGCGTCCAGCTGGGGCCGAGCGGTAAGGCGGCCGGAAGACCATGACGCCGCTGGCGCGTCGCTCTGGCGAAAGCCGGTTGAGGCTGCAATTGCCGCGCGGCTCAACTGCGGCGGCGTTTGCCGGCGCGCTTGGTTGCCTGGCGTTTCAGGTCCGCTTTCTTTTTAACCCGGCCTTTCGGCCGCGGCTTGGGCGCGGTCAGCGTCTTGCGGCCGGACGGATGATCCAGCCGCCGCACCAGGCGGAAATCCAGTTCGCGGCGGCCAATGTCCACGTGGGCGATTTCGACTTGAACCAGATCCCCCAAGCGGTAGCTGTGCCCGTGCCGGTACCCGGTCAGCGAATGGGTCTGCCGATCGTAGCGGTAGAAATCGTCGGCCAGCGCGTCGATGCGGATCATGCCTTCGGCCGGCAACTCGATGCCCTGCGCGAACAGCCCAAACTCCTCGACGCCCGTAATCACCGCCTCCATCGGTTCGCCGATGCGGTGGCTCAGGAACGTCAGCAGCTTGACCTTGTTCAGCTCGCGCTCCGCCGCTTCGGCCCGCTGTTCGCGTTCCGAGCAGTGCTGGCCCAGCACGGCCAGGTAATCGAAATCGTCGGGCGGCCGCGTGCCTCGCGTCAGCGCGTCCAGCATGCGGTGGATGACCAGGTCCGGGTAGCGGCGGATGGGCGAGGTGAAGTGGCAATAGTGCTTGCTGTGCAGCGCGTAGTGGCCTTCCTCGTGCGGCGCGTAGACGGCTTTCTGCATGCTCCGCAGCACGGCGTAATGGACCGCCTGCTCGCGCGGCTCGCCGCGGACCAACTCGACCACCCGCTTGATCTCGAACCGGTTCTGCAGGCTCTCGCAGTCGATGCCCAACTCGCGGACAAACTCGGTCAACGCATGCAGCTTGCGGGGATCCGGCGGCTCGTGGACGCGGCGGAGGAAGTTCAGGTCCCGGTCGTTCAAGTGCTGGGCCACCGCCTCGTTGGCCGCCAGCATGAACTCCTCGATGATCTGGTGGCTGACGGTGTGCTGGACGACGTGCGCGCCCGACACGCGGCCTTTCTGGTCCAGGTCGATCTTGATCTCCGGCAGCGTCAGTTCGATCGCTCCGCCCTCCAGCCGGCGGCGGCGGAGGATCATGGCCAGTTCGTGCATCCGGCCCAACAAGGCGAACACGCCGGTGGTGAGTTTCGACTGCCAGCGGTGCGGATCGGCCAGGTATTCGTCGACTTCTTCATAGCTGAAGCGGCGTTTGCTGCGAATCGCCGAGTTGTGGAAATCGGCCGCCACCCGGGCGCCGTCGGCCGTAAACTCGATGAATACCGACTTGGCGTATCGCACTTTGTCCGGCTGCAGGCTGGCCAGGCCGTTGCAGATCAGCTCGGGCAGCATGGGCAGCACGCGGTCGGGCAGGTAGACGCTGGTGCCTCGCTCGCGGGCGTCCAGGTCCAGCGGCGAGCCGGCGGGCACGAAATGGGCTACGTCCGCAATGTGGACGCCTAGCCGCCAATGGCCGTTGTCCAACTGCTGCAGCGAGATCGCATCGTCGAAATCCCGGGCGTCCTTGGGGTCGATTGTGACGATCGTCTCCTCGGTCAAGTCCAGGCGGTCGCCGATCGATTCGTCAAACCGTTCGGCCTGGACGCGGGCCGTGTCCATGACGTGCAGCGGAAAGCGGTCGGGCAAGTTGAACTCGCGGATGATGGACAGCGTGTCGACGCCCGGCGCGCCGCGGGCACCCAGGACTTCGACGATCACGCCTTCGCCGACATGAAAATGCGTCGGAAAGCGAATCATCTCGATCACGACCTTGTCGCCTTCCATGGCGTTCTTGGCGCCCGGGTCGCCGACGGGGACCGGTTCGGCGACCACGTTGCCGTCGATCTGGACATACGCCTGGCCGCCGCGTTCCAGGTAGGTGCCGACAAACTGGTTGGTCTCCCGCTCGACGATTTCGACGATCGCTCCCGAGATCTTCGTCTCGCCGCGGCGTCGCGGCTTGAGCCGGACTTTGACGGTGTCGCCGGTCGAGGCGTCGGCCGTCTTGCGGAGCGGAATGAAGATGTCGCAGTCGCGGCCGGCGGACGGCGGTGTGCCGACGGGGCGCACAAAGCCATAGCCTTTGGCGGACCGGCGGAATTCGCCGGTCACCAGCGAGCGGTCAGCCTTGCCCGGCGACTTGGCGTGCTTCGGCTCCCGCGCGTCCTGTTCGTCCTTCGGCTCGCCAGTCGCGACGGCCTCGATCGCCTCCGCCGGCTCCGCCGCTTCCTCCGCGGCCGGTTTCGGTCGCTTGACCAGGTGCTTATCTCCGTAGCTGATCTTGCCTTCCCGGGCCAGGCGTTTGATGGCCTTGCGGACTTCGCGAGCCCGCTCCTTGGGCACCCCCAGCTGTTTGGCGATGACTTTCGGCTTGACGGGTTGGTAATCCGGCGAGTGGACGAGGCGGAGGATCAATTCCTGCAGATCGGTGTCGGCGGTGTCATTCATGCTTGCCATTGTAGCTTGGGGCGGTGGAAAGTCGATGCTGCTGACCGGCGGGCGAGTGGCTGACATGTTTAACATCGTTCGCACGCCGCACGCATCGGCGGGGAGAATATGCTAGAATTCGGAGAATCACCCAAGTCACAATTGCTGGTGTTGCCTTGAATCGCGCCCTGGGACTGCTGGAAATCACCGGTTTTTCGCCCGCTTTGGCGGCCCTGGACGCCATGGACAAGGCGGCTGGAATCGCCGTGGTCCAGGCCGAACTGAATGACCTGATGGGCGTATGCCTCAAAATCCAGGGCGAACTGGCGGCCGTCCAGGCGGCGATTCAGGCGGGCCATGCGGTCGCCGAGCAGATGGGGGGCCGACCGGTAGGAGGCGTTGTGGCTCGGCCCGCCGATGCGGCTTGGCCCGCGGTGCTCAGCCCGCCCGAATTCAATCCGCTGATCCAGCAAGACGTCGTCGTTTTCCCGGTGTACGAGCGGACACCGCAACCGGGACCAGACAAGGAGCAGACCGTGGACCATCCGGGATCCTACGCGTTGGGGTTGATCGAGACCCAGGGCTTTACGGCCGTGTTCGAGGCGATCGACAGCGCCTGCAAAGCCGCCAACGTGGAAGTCGTGGGCAAAGAGAAATTGGGCGGCGGTTACGTCACCGTCATCATTCGCGGCGACGTGGCGGCCGTCAAAGCGGCCGTAGAGGCGGGAAAAACCAAAGTCGAGGGGCTGGGCAAGCTGATTGCCGCTCATGTCATTCCGCGCCCCAGCCAAGCGGTGCTAGGGCTGTTGCCCAAGTGAACTCGCCCCCCCCGAGCCTCGCGCCTTACAGCGGTTCGTAATTCCCCGTTGACAGGATCCGATGCTGCATCGAGCATCGCCACGTATGTCGAAGATGCGCTGTCACGCGAGGCTCGCTTGAGGTCCGATACACGAGCGTTGACAGAAGTCGGCACACCTCCTTTCCGAGAGAGAAGCGTCACGACATGGCCGGGGGGCGACTAACCCCGCCTGCCATGATGACCGTCGTTCCACCATTGCCACAACATTAGATGTTGAACGAACGCGAAAGTTCCGTCCTGGAGGGCCGTCTCTCACCTCTGCCAGCTTCCTCTGGCAGCCCCATCGTCCTCGGCTCTCGGAGTGGCCACTCCCGCAAAGCGAACGGCGACGGGGCCCTTGGGCGGCTACGGCAACAAGGGCCAGTAGCGGCCCCACTGCATGGAGGACGGCCCTCCCAGAACTTCCACGGCGACAAGGAGCAGCGCCAGGGCCACGACAACCAGCACCACGACCAACCCGGTCCACCGATCATGCCGCAACTGGGCATCTCGGCTTCCCTGGCTGCCGTTCAATATGCCTCGCGTCGCGTGCCCCATGCGCCGCCTCCCGTGCGCCCAAACGGCCATCGCACTTTTCTTTGGTGCTCTACTTCCTGAAGTGCCGCAAACTTGGTGCCAGGACTCGCGTTTCAGCCGTGTGCAGACGACGATGCTGTCCGTTAGGTTTTGCGGCATAAGGGTTTATGGCGATTTGTGGCGGCCGGAGCGGGCCGTCAGTCAAGCGGGCTTTCGAGTTTGGCGTGCGGCAAAGCCCGGTTTTGTGCCGCTCCGCACACTGTGACAGTCGGCCGTTTCCTGGTATCAATATGGAGTTGGGAATCTAGCACACGCTCTTCTTCGACAGAAAGGACAGCCATGAGAGACAGCAAGGTGATTTTGGGCTTGGCGGTCATCATCGGCAGCTCGATGTTGGGGGCCATGACCAAGGCGGCCGACACCGCGGGCGAAGGATTTGTCTGCTTGTTCGACGGCAAGACACTGGAGGGCTGGGAGGGCAAGACGCAGTTCTGGTCCGTCCGGGACGGTGCGATCACGGGCCAGACCACGGCCGAGAATCCCACCAAGGGCAATACGTTCTTGATCTGGCGCGGCGGCAAGGTCGGCGACTTCGAGTTGCGGCTCCGGTTCCGCATGGTCGGCGGCAACTCGGGCATCCAATACCGCAGCGTCGAGATGGACGACTTTGTGGTCAGCGGCTACCAGGCCGATTTCGACTCCGGCCATAACTTCATCGGCATCCTGTACGAGGAACGCGGCCGCGGGATCATCGGGCCGCGCGGCAAGAAGACGGTGATCGGTGAGGACGGCAAGAAAGAGGCCGAGGGCACCACCTGCGATGAAAACGCGTTCCTGGCGTCGCTCAAGAAAGAGGACTGGAACGAGTACGTGGTCATCGCCAAGGGGAATCACTTGACTCAGAAGATCAACGGATTCACCACCGTCGAGGTCATCGACAACCAGAAAGAGAAAAGCCGCGCGGACGGGATCCTGGCCCTGCAGCTGCACGCCGGCCCGCCGATGCTGGTGCAATTCAAGGACATCCAGTTGAAGCAGCTGAAGTAGGACCGGCAGCGGTCCGATCGCGGCGAGGCCGGGCCGGCCGATTTGACCACGGCCGGCCTCGCCACGTAGATTCAGCGGCGGATGTGAGTTAGACTTCAAGCGGATTCTCGCGGAAAGGGGACAGGACCCTTTGACGCGAAGGGCACGACAAGCCGGTCCGGCAAGAGGGTCCTGTCCCCTTTTCGCCGACATGGCACAGTGACGGGAGAGTCGAGTTGTCTGGAACTTGTGTGATCGGTTTGCAGTGGGGCGACGAGGCCAAGGGCAAGATCGTCGACTTGTTGACGCGGGATTTCGACATCGTGGTCCGCTATCAGGGCGGCGCCAATGCCGGCCACACGGTGGTGGTCGAGGGGCAGGTGTACAAGCTGCACCATATCCCCAGCGGCGTGCTCAGCCCCGGCGTGATGAACGTGATCGGCCCGGGGGTGGTGCTGAATCCGCCCGTCGCGTTGCAGGAGATCGACTCGCTGGCGTCGCGGGGCGTCCAGTTGGCCGACAACTTGCGGATCAGCGACCGCCTGCATTTGGTCTTCCCGTGGCACATCGCGGAGGACAAGGCGTTGAACGCCAGCCCGGTAGGCGGCGAGAGCATCGGCACCACCAATCGCGGCATCGGCCCGTGTTACCGCGACAAGTACGGCCGCACGCACGCCGTTCGGCTGGGCGATCTGTACCGTCCGAATTTCCGGGAGAAAATCGACCGGATCGTCGAGTTCAAACAGCTGATGCTGGCCCAACTGGGTTCGGACGAGCTGCTCATTGCGGGGGAGATCTTCGACGAGTACAGCGGCCACGCCGCGCGTCTAAAACCGTTCGTCGCGGACACCACGAACTACCTGCTGGACGCCTTGGAGTCCGGCAAACGGCTGTTGTTCGAGGGGGCTCAGGGTTCGATGCTGGACATCGATCACGGGACGTTTCCGTTTGTGACCAGCAGCAACAGTTCCGGCGTGGGCGTCTCGGCGGGGTCCGGCGTCCCGGCCCGCTGGATCAAGAAGACGATCGGCGTCTGCAAGGGCTACACCACGCGCGTCGGCGGCGGGCCGTTTCCCACGGAGTTGACCGACGAGATCGGGCAGCGGATTCGCGACTTGGGGCACGAGTACGGCACGACGACCGGACGCCCGCGGCGCTGCGGCTGGTTTGACGCCGTGGCCGTGCGCTATGCGGCCAGGCTGGGCGGCGTCGATTCGCTGGCAATCATGATGCTGGACGTGCTGAGCCAGTTGCCCGAGGTCAAGCTGTGCGTGGCATACGACCTGGACGGAGAACGTTTCGAGCAGTTTCCGAGCCATACCGACGACCTGCGGCGGGTGAAGCCGATCTTCGAAGTCTTTGCGGGTTGGCAACAGGACGTCCGCGCCGCACACCGCATCGCGGACCTGCCGGCCGGCGCTCGTCGCTATTTGGACCGAGTGTCGGAACTCATCGGCCGGCCGGTCGAAGTGGTCTCGGTCGGTCCGGGGCGCGAGCAGACGATTCTTGCCTAGCAGGGTCTGCGGCCACAACCGCAATCGTACTACTATTCCGCGATTTCTTGCTGGCCGAGCAAGATTCGTGGGGGCAATGAATGGCGAGTAGCGAATACTGAATAGCGAGGGCAGAATGCTCCGATGTCAACTCATTCTGACTTCCGTATTCCTCATTCAGTATTCCCCATTCATTCGCCTCAAGGCTGTGCAGCCTTGGTGGCGGCCCAGCGCAGCGAGGCCGCAACCAAGTAGGTGCCGCGAGCCGAGCGGTACAGCCGTCCGGCTCGGCTCGCCGGACCTACAAGATGCGCGCAAAAAAACAAGAAATCGCGAACTAGTAATACGAAGATGCATGCACGTCGCACGCATCCAACTAACGTGCGAGATTTCCGTCATGTCCGCCGAGTTGGAAACAAGACTGGTCACCGGCGACGAGTTGGGTGTGCCGCCCCAGGGTCTGCCTCGGCACATCGCCATCATCATGGACGGCAACGGCCGCTGGGCGCAGAGCCGGCACTTGCCGCGCATCGAGGGGCATCGCCATGGGGTCGCCAGCGTGCGGAGCACCGTCGAAGCGTGCGCCAAGTTGGGGATCGGGCAATTGACGCTGTATTGCCTGTCCAGCGAGAACTGGAAGCGCCCGCAGCACGAACTCGATTTCCTGATGCACCTGTTGGAACAGTACATGATCGAGGAGCGGCGGACGATCATGGAGAACAATCTGACGGTCGACATCATCGGCCGCCGCGACGGGATTCCGCCGCAGGTCCAGGAGCAGATGGATCGGACGATTTCGCTGAGCGCCGGAAACACGGGCACTCGCCTGTGCCTGGCGATCAACTATGGCGGGCGGGTCGAAATGGTGGACGCGGTGCGGCAAATCGCCAGCCGCGTCCGCGACGGCCAGATGACGGTGGACGAGATCACCGAGGAGGTGATTGCGGGGCACTTGTACACCGCCGGCATGCCGGACCCGGACCTGTTGATCCGCACGGCGGGCGAGATGCGGGTGAGCAATTTCCTGCTGTGGCAGATCAGCTACGCGGAATTGTGGGTCACACCGCGCTGCTGGCCGGATTTCCGTCCGGAGGACTTATACCAGGCGATCCGCGACTTTGCCTCGCGGCAGCGGCGATTCGGAGGTTTGCCGGAGGGCTAATAGGAACGCATTCGACCAGCCTTGAGCGCACAGACTGATCGAGAGAACCCGACAGAAAAATGGGGTG
>Ga0172371_10007920_pt1 | contig 14962 bp, 16 predicted proteins | sample Lak12m_FD_114543 | JGI IMG/M metagenome (GOLD analysis project Ga0172371, IMG submission 114543) | Freshwater microbial communities from Kabuno Bay, South-Kivu, Congo - kab_022012_12m | ecosystem: Environmental > Aquatic > Freshwater > Lake | place: Democratic Republic of the Congo: South-Kivu... | reverse complement strand
TTCGACCGGGATTCTGCTGACGAACTCGTTCGGCTCGGCCTTGGAATTCGCCGTCGCCGGAATTCCCGAGCGCTGGGGATACGACCGGGACGGCCGCGGATTTTTTCTGACTCGCCGGGTCCGTTTCCACCGTCCCGAAAGACCCGTCCATATGGTCCGTTATTACCTGGACCTGATGGAAGGGCTGGGGATCCCGGCGGTCACGCCGGACCTCCGGATCGCCCTGGCCCCGGAAGAAAAGCGCAGGGGGCGCGAGATCCTGGCGTCCGCCGGGCTGGAGCCCGGCCGGCCTCTCGTCATTCTCAATCCCGGGGCCGCCTACGGCCCGGCCAAGCGCTGGCCGGCGGAGCGGTTCGCCGAGCTGGCCGCCCTTCTTCAACAACGCCATGATGCGGAAATCGCCGTGACCGGAACGGCCCGCGACCGCGAGGCGGCCGAGGCCGTCGGCGCGGGCCTGGCCCGGCCCGCCGCTCTCCTTGCGGGAAAAACGAGCCTCCGCGAATTGCTTTCGGTCATGGCCTCGGCTTCCGTCTTCGTCACAAACGACTCCGGTCCGATGCACATGGCCAACGCCCTCCGGATTCCGGTCGTAGCCCTCTTCGGGCCGACCGACCCGGCGGTGACCGCCCCGTACCATGAACCGCGGACGATCCTTAAAAAGGATGTCGTTTGCTGGCCTTGCCTTTATCGCCGCTGCCCCTATGACCACCGCTGCCTGGCCGGGATTTCCGCCGGCGAAGCGGCCGAGGCCGTCGGGAGATACCTGTGAAAAGCCCGGTCGTCTTTCTCGACCGCGACGGCACCATCAACGACGATACCGGATACCCGAGCCGTTTCGACCAGATCCTGATCTTCCCCCGCAGCTTCGAGGCCGTCCGGCGCCTCAACGAAGCGGGCTTCCGGGTCGTCGTCGTCACCAATCAATCCGGCGTCGGCCGCGGATACTTCTCCGAGGCCCAGCTGGCGGAAATCCACGATCGGATGGCCGAAGCCTTCGCCGCCGAAGGCGCCCGCCTCGACGCTTTCTATGCCTGTCCCCACTATAACCTTTCGCCGGATCCCAGATACCGCAAGGACTGCTCCTGCCGCAAGCCCCTCCCCGGGCTGGGGCGGAAGGCCGCAGCCGACCTCGAGCTCGACCTCAGCCATTCCTACATGATCGGCGACAAGGAAGACGACATGAAATTCGGGCGGGCCATCGGGGCGGTTCCCGTGCTCGTGCTGACCGGCTACGGCCGGGAAACACGGGACAGGCTCGAAGGAACCCCCGGCCGGCCGGAGGCCGTGGCCGCCGACATCGGCCGGGCCGTCGACTGGATTCTGGCCCGGGCCGCATCCGTCCGGAAATGATCCGCATCGACGATATCCTGGAAAAGGTTTCCGACCGCTTCAGCGACAAGGAAATCGCCCTTCTCCAGAAAGCGACCATCTTTTCCGCCCGGGCCCACAAGGGCCAGGTTCGGCGCTCGGGCGAGCCGTACCTGAGCCATCCGCTGGACGTCACGGCCCAGCTTGCGGACATGAATCTGGACGCCGTCACCCTGGCCGCGGGCCTTCTCCACGACGTTCTCGAGGATACGGAAGTCGCGGCCGCGGAGCTGCGGGAGGCGTTCGGCAAGGAAGTGGCCGCGCTGGTCGAAGGCGTGACGAAAATCAGCCGGGTGCAGGAATCCTCCCCGGAGCTTCAGCATGCCGAGACGATCCGGAAGATCATCCTGGCGATGACCGACGACATGCGGGTCATTTTCATCAAGCTGGCCGACCGCCTTCATAATCTCCGCACCCTGAAATTCCTCCCGGAGGCGGACCAGAAACGGATCGCCCGGGAAACGCTGGACATTTACGCTCCGATCGCCAACCGGCTCGGAATGGGCCGGATCAAGGCCGAGCTCGAGGACCTGTCCTTCCGTTACGTCGAACCCGAGGAATATTTCAAAATGGCCGCGCTGATCGAGCCCCGGCGGAAGAAAGCCGAGCCGGCCCTGGCCGCCTTCCGCAGGACGCTCGGACGGAAAATCGGCGAGAGCGGGATCCCGGCCGAAATCGAATACCGGATCAAGCGGCCGTACAGCGTCTGGCAGAAGATGAAGTCGCAGAAGATCGAATTCAGCCAGGTCTACGATTTCCTGGCTCTGCGGATCATCACCGATTCCGTCCGCAATTGCTACCAGGTGCTGGGGCTCATCCATCAAAACTGGCCCCATATCCCGGGCCGCTTCCGCGATTTCATCGCCATGCCCAAGCCCAACCTCTATCAGGCCCTTCACACGACCATCCTGACCGAGGACAAAAGCAGCTATGAGATTCAGATCCGGACGGCCGAAATGCACGCCCTGGCCGAACGGGGCATTTCGGCCCATTGGCGATACAAGGAAAAAGACACCCAGGCCCTGGTCAAGGAGGACCAACGCCTCCATTGGCTCCGGGAGATGGTCGAGCTGTTCAAGGAACAGCGCGACCCCAAGGAATTCCTCAAGCAGCTGAAAATCAACCTCATCCCCGAAGAGGTCTATGTCTTCACCCCGAAGGGCCGGGTTGTGTCTCTCCCGTCCGGCGCTTCGGCCTTGGATTTCGCTTTCCGGATCCATACGGAAATCGGGTTCCATGCCGCCGGGGCCAAGATCAACGGAAAGGCCTCGCCGTTGCGGACCATTCTGCGGACCGGCGACATCGTCGAGATCGTCACCTCCCCGGAAAGGGAGCCCGGCCGGTCATGGCTGACGATGGCCTTCACTTCGGGAGCCCGGCATCTGATCAAGCGCCGGCTTAACCAGCGCGACACAGTCCGGGCGATGGGTCTAGGCCGCAAGCTCTGGGAGCGGGAAAAAGGCCGCTACCGGCTGCCGCCCGATTTTCCCGACGGCAACGACCTCGTCGCCCGGCTGAGCGGCGTTTCGGCCGTTCCCGTGCGCTCCCTGGACCATTTCTTCGCCCTCGTCGGCCGCGGCAAAATCATCCTTTCCCGCCGGTTTCTCGAACGCCTCTCTTCCTCCCTCCTGGAGCCGAAGCGGAAGGGCGAGTCGGGAGGTCCGGCGGAGATCCAGGTTCAGGTCAAGGACCGAAGCCGCGAGCTCGTCCGGCTGGGCAAGTGCTGCGCGCCGATTCAGGGCGAGCCGATCATCGGGCACTTGACGGCGGGCAAGGGGATCACCGTCCATGCCGGCCGCTGCTCAAAGATCGTCAAGGAGCTGCTCTCGCCCGACCGGCTGGTCGAAGTGTCCTGGGGGGACGTGCCGCCGGCCACGTTCAAAGCGGGGATCGCGGTTTCCGCCTTCGATACGCCGGGGCTGCTGGCGAAGGTGACGGCGGCGGTGGCCGACCTGAAAGGGGACATCATCAAGGCGAACGTGAATACGACGCCGGATAAGAAAGCGCGGATCCGGATGATCCTCAAGATCCGGGACATCCGGCACCTGGAGGAAATCCGGACGGAGATCGGAAGGATCGAGGGCGTCGCGGCCGTGGAGCGGGTCTGACCCCGGTCAGACGGCTTTCTGGACTTTCCCGGAACGAAGGCAGCGGGTGCACACCCAGATAAATTTGTTTCCGGCTTTCGTCTGGGCCTTGACGCGCTGGAGGTTGGGCTTCCACTTTTTCGGCGAAGCCTTATGGGAGTGGCTGACGGAATTCCCGAAGACGGGGGCTTTACCGCAAATGTCGCATGTTTTCGGCATGGTGATACTCTCTCGAACTCTATTAAAAAGGGGCTCTTTTATACCATAAACCGCCCGGGGTTTCAAATCCCGGCCGAAAAGGCCGGAGAATAATTCAGGCGATGTTCCGCCTCAGCTTGAAGGCCTCCAGGGTGTTTTTCATCAACATGGCGATGGTCAGGGGGCCGACGCCCTTGGGCACGGGCGTCAGCCAGCCGGCCGTTTCGATGACCCGGGGGTCGACGTCGCCGATGAGCGTGTAGCCCTTGTCGGCGAGGTCCTTGGCCCGCTGAGGATCTTCCCCGAACAGGGTCCGGACGACCTCCGGATCGGAGACCGCGCTCGTCCCCACGTCGATGACCAGGGCGCCGGGCTTGACGAATTCGCGAGTGACGAAGGCCGCCTTGCCCATCGCCGCGATCAGGATGTCGGCCCGGGCGGCGGTCGCGGCCAGGGCTCGGGTCTTGCTGTGGCAGATCGTCACCGTTCCGTTGGCGTTGGTGATCAGAGCGGCCAGCGGCTTTCCGACGATCAAGCTCCGGCCGATGATGACGACGTCCTTGCCTTCGATTTCGACGCCGGCCGCCTTGATCAATTCCAGAACGCCCATCGGCGTGCAGGGGCGCAAGCCGGGCTGGTTCTGGAGGAGAAGGCCGAGGCTGGCCGGATGGATGCCGTCGACGTCTTTGTCCGGGCGGATCCAGCCGATGACCTCGTTGGTCCGGAGCTGTTTCGGCAGGGGAAGCTGAACGAGGATGGCGTCGACGGTTTCGTCGGCGTTGAGGCCCGCGATCAAATCCCGGAGCTCCTCCATGGTCGTTTCCGCCGGCAGGTGGATCGATTTCCCGTTGAGGCCCAGGGCCCGGCAAGCGTTTTCCTTGGTCCGCACATAGCTCGCCGAGGATTTGTCGTCGCCGACGAGGACGGCGGTCAGGCCGGGGACGGCGCCCGTTGAAGCCCGCAGCCGGGCGGCTTCTTCCTTGACGGATTCGCGGACCCGGTCGGCCACCGGTTTGCCTTCAAGCCAGACGCCCATGCCTTTTCTCCTTGAATCGAATGGCCCGATTATACCGGGCCGTCGGGCCCGCCGCAAGAAAGTTTTTCGGCTTGAAATCGGCCCGGGGGGGTGTTATCATGGCCCGCGTTCGCGGCCGGAGGAGGGGGGCGATCCCCATCGCCGGCCGAAAACACGCCCGTGGCGGATAAACACGGGAGCCTGAAGATGGAAGAAAAGACAAATCCCTGGAACGCGGTTCTTCTCGACCTGCGGGCGAAAGTCGACGCCAAAAGCTTCGAGACGTGGTTCGAGCCGACGGCCTTCATCGGCCGGGACAAGGACGACCTCTACGTCAAAGTCCCGAATTCCTATTTCAAGGACTGGCTGTCGTTCCATTATTCGGCCCTCATCAACGAAAGCGCCCAGGCGCTCTTCGGGCAGACGTTTGAGATCAAGTACATCTTCGACGACGTTTCCCTGACGTTTAAACGGGGGATGCCGGAGGAGCGCCGGACCAAGTACGGCGTTCTTCTCAATCCGAATCTGAATCCGAATTACACGTTCGAAAGCTTCGTCGTCGGGTCGAGCAACCAGTTCGCCCAGGCGGCAGCCGTCGCCGTCTCCAAGAAACCGGCCAAAGCCTACAATCCCCTTTACCTCTACGGCGGTTCCGGTCTGGGGAAAACGCATCTGATGAACGCCATCGGCCATGCCGTCCTGTCCGCTGACCCCCGGATCAAGATCGTTTACGTCACGGCTGAGAAATTCATGAACGAAGTCGTCAACCATCTCCAGTTCGGAAAAATCCTTGATCTGCGAGAAAAATACCGGGCCGTCGACGTTCTTCTCATGGACGACATCCATAACCTGGCCGGAAAAGACCGGACCAAAGAGGAATTCTTTCATACCTTCAACCACTTGTATGACAATCAGAAGCAGATCGTCATTTCTTCGGATTGTCCGCCGCGCGAGATCCAGGGAATGGAGGAGCGTTTCCGCTCGAGATTCGAGTGGGGACTGATCGCCGACATCAAACCGCCCGATATTGAAACGCGGATCGCGATTTTAAAGAAAAAGGCGGAAATTGAAGGCCTCGCCCTTCCGGAAAGCGTCGCCCTCTTCATCGCCGACAAGGTCCAATCCAATATCCGCGAATTAGAGGGATACCTGCGCCGCGTCGTTGCTTTTGCTTCCCTCAAAGGCGAAAATATCGATTTGGATCTGGCGAAAGACGCGCTTAAAGACCTTCTCGATTCTTCCGCGCGCCTCGTGACTGTGGAAAAGATCCAGAAGCTCATCTGCCACAAATACAAAATCAAGCTGACCCAATTGAAATCGAAGAACAATTCCCCCGTCGTCGCCTTTCCCCGCCAGGTGGCCATGTATCTTTCCAAGGAAATGACCCCGAGCTCGCTTCCGGAAATCGGAAAGAAATTCGGTGGAAAACACCATACGACGGTCATCCACAGCATCCGGAAAATCGAAAAAATGCGCGAGACCGACAAGGAATTCGACAGAGAAATCAACAGCCTGATGCAGTTCATCCAATAGGATTATCACGTGGTTAGGGGAGGGATGCACATTTCCGTTGCTTTTCTTTCTTTTCTTTATTATCTTAACCTATATAATTCAAGAAGAAGAATGAATAAGGATTTTTCCGAGGGAAGGTGAAGTCATGAAATTTACGGTCCCCAAAAACGTCATTCTCGAAGAGCTTCAAATCCTTCAGGGAATCGTGGAAAAGCGGAATACGATGCCGATTCTGGCGAATATTCTTCTTCATGTTACGGAATCCGAGATCGAAATGACGGGGACGGACCTCGAAGTCGGAGTCAAAACGCATTTTCCGGCGAAAATCGAGGAACCGGGAACGGTGACGGTTCCGGGAAAGAAGATCTTTGAAATCGTCAAAGCGATCGCGGACGAACAGGACATCACGTTCAAGGAAGAGAACGATCTGAAGATGTTCATTTCCGCCGGAGACAGCGAATTTGAAGTCGTTTGCCTGACCAAAGACGATTATCCGACCGTGGCGGAAGCCAAATTCGAGAAAAACATCCGGATTACACTCTCGGAATTCCGGGATATGATCGACCGGGTCTTTTTTGCGATAGCCCAGGAGCAAAGATATTACTTGAACGGGGCCTTGCTCGTCATTAAACCCAAAAATCTAGAGCTTGTGAGTACAGACGGACATCGTTTATCCTACGTCTCAAAAAAAACAGATCGGGCGGATGCCGGCAAGGAAGTCCGGGTTATCGTTGCCAAGAAAACGCTCAACGAAATCCGTAAATTTGAAGGCGAGGACGTTGAGTTCGATCTTGATGAGAATAATCTTTTCTTCCGCTGCGGCCATCGGACGCTGATCAGCCGGATCATCGAGAGCAAATTCCCCAATTATGAGAACGTCATTCCCAAAGACAATCCGCACGTCATCGTCCTGGATAAGGACACGTTCGCGTCGACGATCCGCCGCGTTTCCCTGCTTTCCGCCGAGAGATCCAAAGGCGTCAAATTCACCATCGAGAAGAACATGATCCGCTTGTTCTCCTCCAATCCTGAGATGGGCGTAGCCCGGGATAAGGTCGCGGTCGAATACAAGGGTCCAAAAATCGACGTCGGGTTCAATGCCGATTATTTTCTTGAGTTTTTAAACGTCGTCGGCGAAGAAAAAATCAGATTTGAGCTGAAGGACGAAAACAGCGCGGCTCTTCTGCAGCCCGAAGGCGAATCAGAGCTGAAAAGCCAATATGTCCTCATGCCGATGAAGATTTAACGGACGACGACAAGATATCCACCGTTTTTATCCGGGTTTTTTCACTGTTTATTCTCGCGTGTTATTTATTTTATTTTCAATAATATAAACAAATTCGATATATCTTATAGAAAAGTCGGGCTGTGGATATCGTGTTGAAAATAACAATTTTTCCGAGCGTTTTTGTGTGAATGAAAGAGCGGTTTTCGTTTCGCTTTTAATAATCGAAATCAGCTACAAGGCTTTGTCTAAATATTCGGACAGCTCGAAAATCGCCTCTTTGACCGCTTCCGAAACGCCTTGTCCCATTTCCGTTGATTGCGGCTCGATGCCGAGAAAAAGAACCGCCGATCCGATGCTTTCCCGGATGAATCGGACAAGCATTCCCAGAGAAATCCTATGCGTCGAAACCTCGTCGTCGGCGATACGGTCCGGGTCGACGACGAAAATATCGCCGGCTGAACCGCCGCCGCGCGCCGCGTCGATCAAGACGACGAGGTCCGGGCGGAAATCGCGCATCCGGCCGGTCTGGTTTTCCGGAGCTTCCCCGCCTTCGAGGAAGAAGACGGATTTCCGGCTCTTTTTCTTGGAGGAAACCGGCTGAGCATGCGTCGCTATCAAATGCCGGAGACATAAAATCCCGGCTCCGTCGTCTCCGCGAAGCTCGTTGCCGATTCCGCAGACGATGATCCGCGTTGCGTTGGAAAACGCCGCGGCGACGGCGGACGGCCAATCGTTCTTCCTGCTTTCCTTCACCGGAAATCGCTCTCTTTTCGGCGGCTTTCCGCCGCGACGCTGGGATTATGCGGCCGGGACTTGGGTCAAGTCAACAATCCCGGCCTAGGGATAAAAAAAGCCCCGTTCCCTTTCGGGAACGGGGCCGATCGGTCTCGTTTTTCCGCTTATGCGCCGGCTTTTTCCGGGGCCGGTCCGGCCGGCTTGGCCGGGGCCGCGGGGGCGGCCGGTCTCTTCGGGAGCGCCCGGACGTATTCCCATTGGTGCTTCAGGTCGTGGCGGTCGAAGGCGGCGATCTCATGGAGATGGTCCATCTCCATGGCCTTGACCGGGGTGGTCGGGCAGGAATCGACGCACTGGGCGCAATGGATGCAGCGGTCGTTGTGGATGACCATGCGGAAGCGCTTTTCCGCTTCGTTGACCGCGGTGATCTCGATCGCCTCGGCCGGGCAATCCCGTTCGCAGGCCTTGCAGACGATGCACAGGTCGGGGTGGAGGAAGGGCGTTCCGCGAAAATCCTTCGGGACTTCGATTTTTTTGAAAGGATAATCGAGGGTCGCCGGTTTCTTGAAAAAGTTGCGCAGGAGCTCGGGGAGAAAAGCGGCAATCTTCATAATACGAACCCTTTGATCAGAATGACGATCAGAAGCTGGAGGACGGCCAGCGGGGCCAACCACTTCCAGGCGAACGACACGACCTGGTCGACCCGGATGCGCCCGGTCACGGCCCGAAGCTCCGACAGGAGAAAGACGATGAACAGCGTTTTCAGAATGAATTGGACGAAGGCGGAAAGGAATCCGCCGCCGAATCCCCCGAGAAACACCGTCGCCAGCAATCCGGCGGCGACGACGAGCTCGACGTCGGACATGAGCCGGAAAAAGGCCAGCTTCTTGCCCGAATACTCGGTGAAGGTTCCGCCGACGATTTCCGTCTCGGCGTGGGGGATGTCGAAGGGCGTCCGCTCGAGCTTGGCCTGGACGGCGATCAGGGCGACGCCGAAGCCGAGCAGGTTGACCAGGATGAGAAGCGGATGGGCCCGGTAAAAGGCGGCGATTTCCGCCAGCCGCCACGATCCGGCCAGAACCGCCGGCGAAAGCACGGCCAGAAATAGGGGGACTTCATAGCCGAAGAGCATCGTCAGGACGCGGGTTCCGCCGATGATCGAGAAGGCGTTGGTCGAAGACCAGCCGGCCAGAAACAGGATCAGCGTCGGCAGGCTGAGCATGTACAGCAGGACGATGACGTCGCCGGGGAAGGAGACGGGGCTGGCCGCGGCCAGGTCGATGTTCCATACGGGAAGGAGCAGGCCGGCGGTCAGGACGACGGCCAGGCCGACGACCGGCAGGGCGGTGAAGAGCTTGCGGTCGGCCGCGTCCGGGACCACGTCCTCCTTGGCCATGAGCTTGACGAAATCGGCGATGGGCTGAAGGAGCCCGGATTTTCCGGTATGGGTCGGCCCCATCCGGTTCTGGAGCCGGGCGTACACCTTCCGGTCGAACCATTCGACGAAGGTGGAGTAGACAAAGAGGAACAGGATCCCGGGGAATACCAGGAGATAGAGGATCGTTTTTAAAACGGCCATTCGACGTTCCTTTTCGGGGAGAGTGTCCGGGCCCGGTCGTTCGCCATCCGCCGGAGGTCGGAGAAGCGGAGGGTCCGTTCCTCACCCGTCCGGGCGTCGAGGAGGTCCACGGCCCGCTCGGCGCAGCAGATGCAGGGATCGATGGCGGCGAAGATCAGCGGCACATCGGCGATGTATCCGTGGCGGAGCATTTCAATCGTCGCCGCGTAATTTCCCAGGGTCGGCGCCCGGACCTTGAGGCGCTCCGGCTTTTCCGTTCCGTTGGCGACGATATAATGAATGTTTTCCCCGCGCGGGGCCTCGTAGCGGCTGACGACTTCGCCGGGCTTGGCTTTGCGCGGCGCCTTGACCGCGACCGGCCCGTCCGGAAGCTTTTGGAGGATCTGCTCGCAAATCTTATAAGACTCGAAGAGTTCCTTGATCCGGACGACCGTCCGGCCGAGGACGTCGCAGGTGTCGGCCGTGGGGACAACGAACTCGACTTCGTCATAGAAGTCGTGGGGATCGTTTTTCCGCACGTCGAGGGCCAGGCCCGAAGCCTTGGCCGTCGGACCCGTGGCGCAGAGGTCCATGGCCTGCTGTTTGGTCAAGCGTCCGACTCCGGCCAGGCGGGCAACGAAGGTCGGCTCGGCGGCCCCGATTTTGAAATAATATTCGCTGCGGGCCTTGAGGACGGCCAGGCCGTCGAGGATTTTTTGACGGAGCGTTTCATCGATGTCCCGGCGGACGCCGCCCAGGGTGTTGATGGCGTAGTGGACCCGGTTTCCGGAAATCATCTCCAGAAGGTCCATGACGACCTCGCGATCGCGCCAAGTGTACATGAAGAACGTGTCGAATCCGGCTTCGTGGCCGGCCACGCCGAGCCAGAGGAGGTGGCTGTGGACCCGCTCGAGCTCGGAGACGAGGTAGCGAAGATAGACGCCGCGGCGGGGCGGGACGATCTCGAGAAGCCTTTCCGCGCCCTGGACGAAACAGGTGGCGTGGGAATGGGAGCAGATGCCGCAGATCCGTTCGCACAGGTAGATGTTCTGGATCCAGGATTTTTCCTCGGCCAGCTTCTCCACGCCCCGATGGTTGTAGCCGAGGCGGAGATCGGCGTCCTTGATGACCTCGCCTTCGACGGTGAGGCGGATGGAAATCGGCTCCTTGAGGGCCGGGTGTTGGGGGCCGATGGGGATTTGGAAACTCATTTCTTGCCTCCCGGGATGACCTCGGCCGGACGGTCGAATTTCCAGTCCTTGCGGAGCGGGTAATTCCCCGCCGGCCAGTCGTCGGCCATCATCAGCGGGCGGGGATCGGGGATGTTTTCGACCGTGATTCCGAACATCTCCTGGATTTCCCGCTCATAAAGAACGGCTCCCGGGATGACGCCGCAGATGGACGGCACCCGGGGATCGGCCTTGGGGATCCGGGTCCGGACATGGATCGAACCGGTGGTGTCTCCGAGGTGATACAGGAGTTCAAAGGACTCGCCTTTATCCACGCCGGAGATCGTGCTGAGAAACCAGCAATCCAATTCGGTCTTTATCCGGCCGAGCACGGCGGTCAGGTCGGCCGCCGCGACGGTGACAAAAATCCGGCGGGGCGCCGGATGGGCGACGGCCTCAGGGGCGACGATGGTCTTGAGTTTTTCGATTTTTTGCTCGTCGTTCATCGGGGTTCTCTCAGAGAGTCTCGAGAAGTTTGACGACGCCGTTGAGAATGGCGTCGGGACGGACCGGGCAGCCGGGGATGTAGGCGTTGACCGGGATGACCTGATCGAGACCGCCGCAGATGTTGTAGGCCCCTCGATAGACGCAGCCCGACATGGCGCAGGCGCCGACGGCCACGACGAACTTCGGATCGGGGGTCTGCTCGTAGATGCGGACGATCCGGTCCCGGATCTGCCGAGTGACCGGCCCGGAGGCGATGATGACGTCGGCATGGCGCGGCGTGGCCCGCAACAGGACGCCCAGGCGTTCCAGGTCGTAGCGGGGGGTGAGGGCGGCCACGATCTCGATGTCGCAGGCGTTGCAGGCGCCGGAATTGAGGTGCAGGATCCACGGCGATTTCTTCCGGGACCAGCGGATGACGCGTTCCAACATGTCAGCTCCTTGTGATCAGGGCCAGGATCGAGAGGAAAACGACCGCCAGGTAGAGGACGGCGAAGAGGGCGATTTTCCCGGCCGGGACGGTGGCGATGACCAGCGCCGCCACGTGCATGATCGTGAAGAATAAGGCGATGAAATAAAACAACCGGTAACCGAATTGGATTTTCGCTCCGGGAACGTCCTCGCCGCAGGCGTAGGACGTGAGCTTCCCTCCGGTCCGGGAGAGCTTCGGGGCCATCCGTTTACCCAGGAGGAAAACGAGGACGGCGATCGCCAGGACCAGGAAAAAGGCCACCGGGGGGGAGAGGAGAATGTTCCATCCGTTCATGGTCTTAACCTTTCAACCGGGTGAGCTTGCGGACGTCGAGGCTCTGGTTGGTTCGGAAGAGGTTGATGATGACCGCCAGGGCCGTGGCGACGAGACTGACTTCGATGACGATATACGTCACGACCAGGCTCTGGGCCAGGAAGATGCTCTGGCGGGCCCAACCGGTCGAAAGAAGGATCAGGCTCACGCCCTTGCCGATGATCTCGATGCCGATGAAGAGCTTGATCAAGTTGCGCATCGTCAGGAGGCAGTACAGCCCGAGGAAAAACAGGGCCGCCGCGAAGACGAGGTAAATGACCCAGGAATTAATCATGGTGATCCTTCTTTCGGAACAAGGCCAGGACCGCGAACACGCCGGCCAGGATGACGGCCAGCTGCCCGACGAGGTCGAACGACCTTTCCTTCCACAGGACTTCGCCGAAGGTCCCCGCTTCGGGGGTCGCGGCGATCGCCGGGATCCGGGCCAGAACCCCCTTCATGACGAAGACGTCGATCGCGGCGAAGAGGACGAAGAACACGGGGAAAGCGATCTTGACGACCTTGGATTCCCGCACGTCCCCGCCCTGCTTGGTCAGCGCGATCGTCAGCATGAAGAGGACGGTGATCAACCCGGCCACCACCGAGATCTCGAAAACGCCCGCGTACGGGGCGCCCATTTGGAAGAAGATGATGCCCAGGAGCAGGCTGGCCACGGCCAGGGCGATGGCCGATTTGAGGAGATCGCGGGCCAGGATGGCCCAGGCGGAAGCCCCGACCAGCGCGACGAGAAGAATGATTTGAGCGGTCATGGCTTAAAATCCCCTTGTCAGCGTTTCGGCCGCCGGCTGGATCCAGGAGGAAAAGATCGTGGCGAACCACAGCCCGACGCCGATGACCAGGACGGCGAGAATGACCGACGCCGCCGTCATCCAGAACGGGGCTTCCTTCACCCGGGCCCATTGCTCGGCCAGTTTTCCGAAGAAGGCCTTGCGCTGAAGGATCAGGTAATACCAGAGGGTGAGGACGCTGGCCAGGACCGCGATGACGGCCAGGGCCGCTTCTCCCGACTGGACGAGGGCGATGATGATGACCAGCTTGGACCAGAATCCGCCGAGCGGCGGCACGCCGGCGATCGAAAGCGAGCCCACGAGGTTCGTTCCGGCCGTCCAGGGCATGCGTTTGGCCAGTCCGCCCATCTCGTTCAGGTTCCGGGTGCCGGTCGCCTGCTGGACCGAGCCGCTGGTGAAGAAGAGGAGACTTTTGGCCAGAGCGTGGTTAAAGAGATGGAAGAGGCCGCCGGCGACGCCGAGCGGCGTGCCCAGCCCGATCCCCAGGACGACATAGCCGACCTGGCTGATGGAGGAATAGGCCAGCATCCGCTTCATGTCCGTCTGGCCGAGGGCCAGGAAAGCGGCCAGGACGATCGAGACCGCCGCCAGCCACATCAGGATCTGCGAAAGAGCCGGGGTCATTCCCAAAACATGGAAGAAGATCCGGGTGATCGCGTAGACGCCCGAAACCTTGATCAGCAGGCCCGAAAGGATGGCCGAGATCGGGGCCGGGGCCGAAGGGTGGGCGTCCGGCAGCCAGGCGTGAAAGGGCATCAGGGCGGCCTTCAGGCCGAAGCCCATGAGAAACAGGGCCGCGGCCACCCCGACGACGACGTTGGCGTCAAGCAGCCGAAGGCCGGCGGCCACTTCGTCGAAGCCCAGGGCCCCGGTCATGCCGTAGAGGATGGCGATGGAGACCAGGACGGCCGCCGAGGCGACGACCGAGAGCATGAGGTATTTGAAAGAAGCTTCGAGCTCCTCGGCCTCCAGGCCGTAGGCGACCAGGGCGTAGGAGGCCACGGCCGCGACTTCAAGAAAGATATAAACGCTGAAGAGGTCCTGGGAAAGAACCAGGCCGTTCATTCCCGCGACCATCACCAGAAGGAGCGCGTGGTAATTGGCCTTGGCGCCGTAGTGCTCCATGTAGTTGATGGAGTACAGGGCGACGCAGAGGCTGACCAGCTGGATCGCCATCAGCATGAACAGGCTGAATCCGTCGAGGGCGATCCGGATGTTGACGGCGTCTCCGAACCACCGGACCTGTTGGATGATCGGGCCCTGGGCCAGGAGCGCCCGGGCGCCCGTCGCGGCGTAAACCAGGAGGCCGGCCAGGACGGCATTGGAAAGCAGATCCGGCAGCACTTTTTTCGACGCCTTGCCCGCGAGAGGCAGGACGGCGGCCACCGCCAGGGGTAAACCGATGTAGAGAAATATCAAAGGTCCTCCTCTCTTTCGTTACTTCAAGAGAACATTGACGAGGGCGACGATGATCGCCAACCCTCCCAGGCCCCAGGCCAGGTAATTGGCGTAATGCCCGTTGTGGGCCTTGCGCAGAAGGCCGGTGAAGGCGGAGCCGGCCGCGGTGACGCCTTTCTCGAAGACGGCGTCGATCGGCCGGTCAATGCCCTTGAACAGGACCCAGGCCAGCCCCCGCAGGAACTTGACGCCCTGCTCATAGAGATCGAAGAACCGCTTCTCGGCCCAATCGTACATCTGCTTGAAGAACGGGGCGTGGTGGATGGGCTCGGAGGCGAGCCAGGCCTTCCGCCCGCCGCGCTTGAATCCGTAGACGTGGATCCCGAAGGCGATCAGGAGGCAGGCCAGCGAAATTCCAGCGATTACGTTGAACAGATCCAAGGCGTGGGCGGTGAAGTCGATATGTTCGCCCGCTTCCGCATGGCTGGCCACGATGGGCTGGATGAACTGGGTCAGGGGGAGCTTGTTGAAAACGCCGAACGTCAGGCACAGGATCGCCAGGATGAGGATCGGGAGGACCATCGCGACCGGGCTTTC
>Ga0172371_10007915_pt1 | contig 14967 bp, 14 predicted proteins | sample Lak12m_FD_114543 | JGI IMG/M metagenome (GOLD analysis project Ga0172371, IMG submission 114543) | Freshwater microbial communities from Kabuno Bay, South-Kivu, Congo - kab_022012_12m | ecosystem: Environmental > Aquatic > Freshwater > Lake | place: Democratic Republic of the Congo: South-Kivu... | reverse complement strand
GACGAAACCGAAAGCCACTTGGTTTTCAGGGTCTGGAGCGCGCCCAGGTTGATCGCGCCGGATGACTTTTGGTAGAATATTACCCGCTCCCCCGTTTTTTGGTCGACGATAATCACGGAAACAGCCGCTTTGGGCGGCCCGATGGGAAATGATTTCAAGCCCATTTTTTTCGTTCCGGCGGACAAATTCACGGCGACTCCCCCGCCGTTTTCGATTATGTCATCGGCGCAGATTTTTTCGCCAAGTTCGAAACCAAGCCACTCGAGAGCCAATTTGTCTTTCGGGGTCTGGAAAATTTTTCCGCGGCCGGTGAGAATAAAGATGTCTTTGGTGACGGAACCAATGGAGATCAGGTCGTATTTCATAATTTTACAAAGCTAAGCTATCGGATTCTCCAAAAGCTTAGCTTTTTACAACAAACTTTTTAATTTCATTTCCTTTAATTTGTCCGCTCCCATTATATCACAGATTGTCGGGGCAATGTTTCCCAGAACTCCGCCGGAAGCCAGTTTCTTCCCGCGATATTTTTCGCAGCAGACAACAAGCGGCACCGGGTTTTTGGTATGGAAAGTCATCGGCAGTCGCGCTTTTTTGTCCCACATGCAGTCGGCGTTCCCATGGTCGGCAGTCAAAACAAGCGTGCCGCCGACTTTTGAGATCTCCTTGTATATTTTCCCTAGGCATTTATCCACAAACTCGACCGCTTTTATTGTCGCTCTCATGTTTCCCGTGTGCCCGACCATGTCGGCGTTGGCGAAATTGATCGCGGTGAAATCATACTTTTCTTTTTTCAAGAAAGCCAAAACTTTTTGCGTGATTTTTTCGGCGGACATTTGCGGAATTTTGGCGTAATTGTCGGTGATCGGGGACGGCACCATCAGGCGGTCTTCCCCATTGAGCGCGTCAGCGTATCCGCCGTTCAAAAAATAGGTGACATGGGCGAACTTCTCTTTTTCGGCGATATACAGCTGGGAAAATTCAGCCAGTGCCACAGGCAGGGTGCCATTCAGGGCATGGTCCTGGAAGGCGGTATGCACCGGAAGATCGGTACCGAAGTTCGTCATCGCGACAAAGTATAAATTTTTGATTCGCGGAGAAGGCAGTTTTGTTTCTTTTGATTTTTCCAATACGAAAAGTTTCGCAAATTGGCGGGCGCGATCGGAGCGCAAATTGAAAAAAATCACGGAATCGTTGTTTTTTATTTTGGCGATCGGCTTGCCGTTTTCAGTCACCACCGTTGGCTTGATATATTCGTCAGTCAGGTTTTTTTGGTAGGCATATTTCACAGCCTCGGACGGTTCGCTGAATTTTTCCCCCTTGCTGCTGGCCAGAAGTTCGTAGGCGACCTTGAGACGACTCCAGTTTTTAGACCGATCCATTGCATAGAAGCGGCCGATGAGAGTCGCTATTTTACCGACACCGATTTGTCTTATTATTTTTTCCCAGCTGGCAAGGTGCGCCAAGGCGCTTTTCGGAAAGGAATCACGCCCGTCCGTGAAAAAATGGATGTAGGCGTTTTTTACGCCGCTTCTTTTCGCCAGCAAAAGAAGGGCTTCAAGATGGTAGGGATTCATATGCGGGCTGTCCAGGTTTCCCAAGAGCCCCGCCAAATGCAAATCAGACTTGTTTTTTGTTGCATGCGAGATGGCGCCAAGAAAAGCCGCGTTGTGGAAAAACGTCCCGGTGTTGATGCTTTCGGAAATTTTCCGGGAGTCCTGGACGACAATCCGGCCCGCGCCGATATTCATATGGCCCGTCTCTGATCCGCTGGTTTGGTGGTTGTCAAGCCCGACTTCTGTTCCGGTCGCACCAAGTTTTGCGAAAGGATATTTTTTGGACAAATAATCATAGGCCGGCGTTTTGGCCAGCCAAATCGCGTTGGTTTTGTCTTCGGGGCCAATTCCCCAGCCGTCGAGGATGGCGAGGATTGTGGGATTCATTTTTTTCATTTATTATATTCTTCTTTCTTTTTGCGGAATATTTCAACTTGACCGAATTTATATACGGTTTCTAAATTTTGAAAATGGGGATATGAATCTATGGTTAATACCCCACCCTTCTCATCTAATACCCTTTCAATTTCGGCTGAAACCCTACCTCTATAAGGTCCGTCGTAAATAATTTCTGGGCCAATACCTCCCATGAAAATACTCACTGATTTATCCGGCAACCTTTTTAGGAATGTCAGCATATCATTGGTAATAATTGAAAAAGGTATTTTGTGTCTATAAAGACCTGGAACACTCTTGAAATAATTATACAAGTCAGGGCTATTACTTTGCTCATTGTCTAATATTTCAAGCTTCTCTTTTAATCTAGCGCTATTATATCCAGAAAAATCGACAGCGATATAAGCCTTTGCTTTCAAAAGATGGCTCAATAAATATCCGGAGGGATTGACACCAGCTCCCAAGTCGACAATTATTTGTCCCTTGAACAAATCTAGGCCTTCCTTTTCTTGTTCGGTATGACTCTCTATGTTTTCCGAAATCCCTAGAATATCTGGGGCATTTATTTTGAATTTCACTGAAATATTTTCTTGGATTTTTTCTCCGTAATCATCAAGATAATCGTCACTAATTTTTCGATGCAAATACCATTGCCAAAAATCTTGATTTAAATCGTTGTCTCCCTTTTTGATTCTTTCGTGAATTCTTTGGTCTTGTTCTTCCGCACTAACCGCCTTAATGTTCGGAATAATTTCTTTAACTGGAATTGCTTTTTGAAAATTTTTATCCATTCGCAAAGCTTCTTCGTGCAGTTTGTCGATTTTTGGTTCTGATTCTATAAGCATAATTATCGGTTATTTTAGCTTATATAAAGTATATTTTGGCCACTTGACAGATTTTTTTATTTTGGTAGTATTACTACATAAGAATCCCGGCCAGTAGTTTCTGCACTACACATAGGCGGGGGTTTTTATTTTGCCTAGCTGGGTGGAAAACAGGACATAAAATATTTCCCTTTTTTCTTTTTGCTATCCTCTTTGATTTGAACAAAAAACAATCCTTCGTCCACAGTAAGTCCGGCAAATTTATAGAATGTTTCATGAGGCTTGTTTGGATTAGACTTCACAATCGGTTTGTTTCTTGATTTTTTTATGAGTTCGCAAGCTGCTCTGAAATATTGCAGTCTTTCAAATTTGACCTTCGGAGATTTTTGCCTTAGATGATCCCAAAAATAATCAAAGAATATTTTTTCTTTTCTGAAATACACGCTACGGATATATGGACGTCTTTTGGTTTGGCGAGCAATTTCGCGATAGAACCTACTTGCATTTTCATAAACTTCGCCCAGATTAGATCCGGAAACCTTCTTTGTTTTTGTTTGGCAGGGAATTAGATCCATTTTTTATTTTAGCTCATTTTCTATTTCCAGCAATCGGTTATACTTCGCCGTCCGTTCTCCGCGGCAGGGGGCGCCGAATTTCACGAATTCCGCGCCGGCGGCGACGGCCAGATCGGCAACGAAAGAATCTTCGGTTTCTCCGCTCCGGTGCGAAACGACTATTTTGATCTGGTTTTTTTGGCAGCTTTTTATGAAATCCATCGTTTCTGAAAGAGTCCCGATCTGGTTGGGCTTCACGATGGCAGAATTCACCGCCGAAAACGACAGCGCTTTTTCCAGGCGGGTTTTGTTGGTCGCGAGCAGATCATCGCCGATAATGAGAGTATCCGCTTCCATTTTCGCATTCAAAATTTTCCAGCTTCCAAAATCATCCTCGGCGAGTCCGTCTTCGATGGAAAATAATTGGTATTTCTTCTTCCACTCCTGGAAAAGCGCGATAAAGCGCTCCGGTTCGAGGGATATGTTTTCCGGTTTCAGGGTGTAACTGTTTTGTTCGGCTGCAAAAAAATTCGATGCGGCGGCGTCAATTCCGATGGATACTGTTCCGGAAAAATTATAGCCGGATTCTGCAACGGCTTTTTGAATATAATCAAAAGCTTCGACATTGCTCTCAAGTTTTGGAGCAAAGCCACCTTCGTCTCCCACTCCGACCGGAAATCCGGCTCCCGAGAGCAATTCCTTGAGTTTCTGGTAAATTTCGCTGGCCACGCGCAGTTTTTCGGCAAAAGTTTTGAATTCGCGGGGAATAATCTGGAATTCCTGCACGGAAAGGCCGGAGTCAGAATGGGCTCCGCCGTTCAAAATATTGAAAAAGGCCGTTGGAATATTTTTCGGCTTCTTGAAACCGAAAGTTGTCGCTATATATTGATAGAGCGGAATATTTTCCGAAGTTGCGGCGGCTCTAGCCGAGGCCAGGGATACGGCCAGAGTTGCGTTTCCGCCAAGGCGGGATTTGTTTTCCGTTCCATCAAGATAAACCAGGACTTCGTCAATTTTTTTTTGATCGGAAACTTCATGTCCTGCGATTGTTTTTGCAATGGTCTTGTTGATATTTTCGCAGGCATTGAGAACTCCCATTCCCTTGTAGCGAGTATCGTTGTCGCGAAGCTCCAGCGCTTCGTATTTTCCCGTCGAAGCGCCGGACGGAATGGCAGCCGCACCAAAAGCGCCGTTTTCCAGCTCCACAGTCGCTTTCACGGTCGGATTTCCGCGAGAGTCAAGTATTTCAAAAGCGTCTATCTTTTTTATCTTAGCCATATATTTAAATTTTTTTACGGATTACGAATACGCTTCGCTCTACGAATATACGAATTACGAATTTTCCGGATTCGTATATTCGTAAGAGATTTGTAATTCGTAAAGCCTACAAACTATTTTCCAGAGCTTCAATTCCTGGCAGTTTTTTTCCGCTCAAAAACTCGAGCATCGCTCCCCCGCCGGAAGAAACAAAATTGAAAATTTCTGCTCCATTTTTGGAATTGATATATTCAATCGATTCGCCGCCACCGGCTATTTTCCAGGCATCAGCTTTTGCAATCGCGTCATATATTTCATCTGTACCTTTGCGAAACTTCTCTTCTTCAAACTTTCCCATCGGACCATTCCAGACAATGAAGGAAGCGGCTGAAATCGCCAGTTTGTATTTTTCGATCGTCTTGGGACCGATATCAAAATTCCCTTCCGAAAAATCATCCGGCAAAACGACATTTGGCGGGAATTTCATGCCTTTGCCCTTGGCTTCAACGGAAATTTTCCCGCCCAAAAGGACCACGTCGTATATTTTCGCCATATTTTCGATCACCGGCAATTTTGTTTCGATTTTTGCCCCGCCGATGATCGCCATAGACGGGCTCCTGGCGGGATTCAACGCTTTTGTGAGCTCCTCTATCTCTTTTTGCATCAAAAAACCGGCGCAGGACGGCTTAAAACGCGGTATTCGGGCGAGAGAAGCATTATGCCGATGCGACACCGCGAAAGCGTCGTTCACGAAGACTCCGCAGTGATGGCAGACAGCCACGGCAAATTTTTCATCATTGGCTTCTTCTTCGGGATAGAAACGGATGTTTTCCGCGAGCGCGACCTCGCCATCGGAAAGGTTGCGGACAATTTCGTCTCCTTCTTCGCTCACGAGATTCCCGATAAAAATAATTTTTCTTTTCAGTAATTCCTCGAGTTTCTGTGCCACCGGTTTCAAGGAAAATTCAAGGCTTATTTTTCCATCCGGCCGTCCCAAATGGCTCAAAAGGATAATTTTTGATTTGGGTTGCTTGAGGATAAATTCAATTGTTGGAAGCGTGGCCCGGATCCGCGAGTCATCCTGAACAGCGCCGTTTTTCAGCGGCACGTTGAAATCGGCCCGGACAAGGACGCGTTTGTTTTTGAAATCGATGTCTTTGAGATACTTCATAATTCTATGTCAAAAATCAAAACTCAAAATATTTATCCCATTCCTAAAATCCCGATGACAAGCCCTATTCCGGCGGCTACCCCCGTCAAAATCCAGGCCCGCATCGTCACTTTCGTTTCCGGCCAGCCGATGGCCTCAAAATGATGGTGAATCGGCGTGGAGAGAAAAATCTTGCGGTGAAAATATTTCTTTGAAGTCAACTGGATGATAACCGATCCGGCCTCAATGACAAAAACCAGGCAGATCAGCGGAAGAATGAGAACGGAATCAGTCAGCATGGCGATTACCGCCAAAGTCGCTCCCAACGATACGGCGCCGGTATCTCCCATAAAAAATCGGGCCGGATAGATATTGAACCACAAAAAAGCCAAAAGAGCCCCGCAGATGACTGCGCAAAAAGCAGCCAAATTGATCTTGTTTTGGGCAAAAGCAATCACGCCGAATGAAGCGAAGGCGATGAGAAGAATCCCGCCGTTCAATCCGTCCAGGCCGTCGGTAATATTGGAAGAAAACGCGGTTGCCAGAACGACAAAAGAAAAAAGCGGGATATACCACCAATCAATCTCGAAATCCCCCACTCCGGGAACATGGACTGAATCGAAACCGAGCTTATAGTGGAACCAAAACGCTCCGGCGGCGGCAATAACCACCAGCCAGCCAAAACGGTATAAAAAACGGATTCCTCCGCCCTTGTTTGTTCCCCACCCACGGACACTAAACACGTCGTCAAAGGCTCCCACGATTGCCGCGGAGACGAGAACAAAAAATGGGAGCCAGGTTTGCGACCGGCTGAAAAAATCAAGACGGGTGATGATTTTGGCGCTGAAAAAAGGCGTGGCCAGATACATAAAAACAGCCAAAAACAAGACTGTTATCCAAACCAGCGCCCCGCCCATGGAAGGAGTGCCGCTCTTCGATTTGTGGAGACTGTGATAGACAGGGGCTTTTTTTCCGTCCACCGATGTTTCCTTGATTTTAATCCCGATTCTGTACTTGTATAAAAAATGGGAAAGGAGCGGTGTCCAGGCCATAGCCAAAACAAAAGACAGTGTGCCCAAAATCCAGATTTTGAGAACAGCCATGGCAGCCGGGATTGTTGTTATGTCTGCGAACCCCATATTATTTCCACTCATAATTTTCAAATGTCCAATTGATGAGCGCTGACATGTCTTCCCAGCGGTTGTTGTCGTTCAGTATAACGGCTATGATCTTGTGCCGGCCGGTTTGCGGATCAGCAGCGGCCATCATCAACGATTTTCCGGCGTTGTAGGTAAAGCCGGTCTTGCCGCCGAGGCAATTCGGCGTTTGGCCGAGCAGAAGGTCCGTGTTTTTGAGAATATGGGAATATTTTCCGTCGCAGGAATTGATTTCCACTTCCGGAATCTTCATTATCTTCCAAATCAGGTCATATCTCATAGAATAGGCGGTGATTCGCGCCAGGTCATAGGCCGAAGAATAGCAATCGTCCTCGTCAAGCCCGGATGGGTTGCAAAATTTTGAATCTCCCAGATTCAGATCTTTCGCCTTTTCGTTCATAAGCTCGGCGAAACCCTTCTGCGTTCCGGCGATATGGTTTCCCAGCGCCACAGCCGCATCATTGGCGCTGTTGAGAAGCATCGCCATCAGAAGATCCTTCACAGTCACTTTTTCCCCTTCATGCAACCTTTCATTCACGCAATAGCCGCTTCGGGGACATCCGACTTTTGTCCCTTCGGTCAAAACCGCCTCTTCGTCGATCGTCACCGGATCGTCAAGGTTTTTGACTTTTTCCATGACGATTACGGCGGTCATCATTTTTGTGAGCGAGGCAATCGGAATTTTTGTCCGGCCGTTGTCATAATGGAGAATAGTTCCGCTGTCAACGTCGATCACTACTGAAGAACTGGCGAAAACCTTTGTGTTCACAAAATCATCCTTTCTTTGGGGAACCAGCCCCGCTCCGCCATAGTTTTCGTTTTTGGCTGTGTCCGCGCTCTTCAGGCTCCCTTTCAAACTGCTTATTTCGGGAGCAGGGTCAGCCTCACTCTTACGGTCAGCTGCGCCTTCAACCTGGCTTTCAGGCGTTTTTTTCTCGAAGCCAACCACGGGAAAAAGAAGATATTGGAAAGGCAGGAGAAACATTAGGATTAATATTGAAACAGAGGTCATATTTGTTCTTCTTTATCACTAAGGGAAATAGCTTCTGAAATTTTTTTGTCCCTGGAAAGCGTTTCCCAATCGGGTAATTCGCTCACTTTTTTGATCCCCAGTTGTTTCAAAAAATCGAAGGATATCTCATACACATATCCGCGGATATCGGCTGTTTCTTTTCTTTCGATCAGACCGCGCATCAGAAGGCTGCGCAGGACATAACTGGAGTTGACGCCCCGGACGGTCTCAATCTGGGCCCGTGTTGCCGGTCCCTTGTAAGCTACAATGGCAAGTGTTTCGATGGACGATCTAGAAAGTTCGGCGTTCAATTCGCCGCTTACCAACCGGCTGACATATTGGCAATTCTCCGGGCTGCTGGCCAGCTGATATAGTCCGTCTTTGGTGAGGACTCTTAATCCCCTGTCTCCCTGAAAATCTTTTTCAAGTTCCGCCAATGCTTGCTCTGCTTCATTCTTGGTAATTTCGCAGATTTTGGCAAGTCTTTGCGCCCCAATCGGCTCTCCGGAAACAAAAAGAAGGCTTTCGAGTATGGATTTTAGCTTATTTTGTTCCATTTAGTATTTTTTACAATTGTTTTTGATCCTGAAAATTTGAAACTTCCTGTTTTTTTATTTTTATTTCTTCAAACAACTCGCTTTGTTCAGCCGAGACAATTCGCTGTTTCACCAGCTCGAGAAGTGCCAGAAAATTCACAATCACTTCCACGTTGTTTTTGGACGATTTTTTCAACTGGGAAAAGCCAATTTCAATCCTCGTCTCCAGGGTTTTTTGGAGTTCGTTTATTTTTTCCTCCAGAGTTATTATATCACGAATCGCCTCTTCGGGAACCTTTTCCGGAAGCACGATTTGGTCAATTATTTCCTGGAAGCGCTTTTTGAGGTCGAACAGGTTGAAGTTTTCCGGCGGAGCGAATGCAACCGTTGAACCCATGAGATAATCTCGGGAAAACATCACTTTTTTTCCGAAAATCAGGCCCAGTTTAGCCGAAGCCTCCTTGTATTTGCGGTACTCCTTGAGCTGATGCTCAAGATCCTTGATTTCTTTTTCTTCTTCCGGCGTCACTTCCAGTGTCGGAAGAATATTGCGGGATTTAATAAGGATAATCTTGGAAGCGATATTCACAAATTCGGCCAGATTTTCAAGGCTGATATTTTCTTCATTGCGGACATATTCAAGATAATCTCCAGCCACTCTGGCGATTGAAACCTGGGCTATATCAAGCTTTTGCTCCTCGATAAGTTCGAGGAGCAAGTCAAGAGGACCTTCAAATTTTGGCAATTTTACGCTGTATTTCATTTTTTCGCCGCAAAGATACCCTTGATGGGCATTTCTTTTTTTAAGTAATCCTTCATTGACAGTTTGATGGAAAATTCATATTCGCCCGATCCGACATAAATATTTTTTTGCCTCACGAGCGCCGCATCAATGAAAATTTCCAGTCCGAGAAGTTCCCGGAATGGCGGGACAGCCCCCACTTTCCCCGGAATATTTTTTTTCATCCAGGCTTCTTTGGCAAGGTCGATAAATTTGTAATTTTTTTCTTTGTTTTTTTTGCGAAATAAATTGATGGTTTTTAAGATCTTTTTCTTATCGAGCCTCTTGGAAGCCGGCACAAGCGCCAGGAAATGGTTTTTGTCCGCTTTCACGACCAAAGCTTTCGCGATTTCCTCCGACTTCACTTTCTTTTCCTGTTTTTGGGTCGTCCGGGCCGTGTCAAAGGCAGTATAAGTGGTTTTGTGCTCAATAATTTCGAAGTTATATTTTTTTTCTTCGAGATAGTTGGCGATTTTCTTTGAGATAGCCATGTTATTTTAACATTCAATATTGGGTCTTCCCTAACATTGAATGTTGGTTAAATTTTCGGCGGGATTCGGCTGGAAGCCAACGACAGGCTCGCCGGAATGCCCGAAAGGGAGGTTATTCCTATTATAATAAAAATTGGCTTGATATGGAAAGCAAAGACGACCGGCGCGGCAATGAGAGCCCCGATGATATAGGCCATGGGCCGGACGGTGCGGAAAAAATTGGTGATGTCAACATCCCGCTGGTCAATGCGTTTATAAAAATAGGAATCGCGCAAAACCTCAATGAGGCTGGCTCCGATCCTGGTCGTGAAAAGCACGCCCGCCCAAACAAGCGCCGATTTCGAATCGACAAAATAAATTGCCATTGTTGAAACAGCCAGGACAAAAAGAGCTCCGGCCATCATATCCTTTTCTTCATATCTTTTATCGGCCAGATAGCCGGCCGGATATTGGAAAAGCACAAAAGGAACCAGCATGACGGTGAAAATTTTTCCGATCTGAAACCAGTCAAATCCCAAATCAAGAAGATAAAGGGGCGTATAGATGATCATTAAGGCATAGAAAAATTCCAGCAAAAAGGATATATAGTAGGCTTTCATGACGTTTTTCCGATGAAATATTTTTTTCATGGATGAGACAAAATCGGTTTTTTTGATCGGACAGTTTTCAATGTTTTTTATTTTTGTCAGGGAAATAATCAGCACAATCAGCAAAATAGCAAACGAAACTCCAAAAGCCGCCTGAAATCCGTATCGGCTCACCAGAAGTCCCGAAAAGAAGGGCGCCGCCAGATACCCGGCGTTTTGGATAGTCAGATAGAGGCCGCGGATCTTTCCGGTTTTCCGGTCGACAGAGCATGATTCCAGGAGGATGTCCATATCAAGCCAGCTGATCACAGTGAAAGTGATATAGACAACCAAAAGCCAGACGCTCCAAATGGAAACGGGCAAAAACGCTAAAAGGAACGACATCGCGATTTTCACGGAAAGAGAAAACTGGAAAACGCGGATTTTTCCGAAAATACGGACGAGATGATGCCAATTCAGCATCAGAAAAAGGGCCAGTCCGTAGGCAATGATATAAAAAGGAGTGATGCTTTCGCTTTTCAGCGCCACTTTGAAATAATCCGACTCGAGATACAAAATAAATGCCGAGGCAATGCCCAGCAAGAAGGTGCAGAAATAGAGGAATTTTATGATATTTTTGCTGAATTTTTCTCTGTGTGTTTGCTTCATATTACAATTTAGGGATCCGATCCCTAAAAACTCTACAAAATTCTCTTCATATGGACTTCTTTTATCTGCTTATCATCTATTTTGCTGGGTGCGCCCATCATCAAATCTTCCGCTTCACCTGTTTTTGGAAAAGCCATCACTTCCCGAATGTTCGGCTCATTCATGAGAAGCATCACAAGACGGTCAATTCCAGGAGCAATACCGCCGTGCGGCGGGGCGCCAAATTCAAAAGCTTCGAGTAAATGGCCGAATCTTTCTTGAATTATTTTTTCATCAAGCCCCAGAATTTCAAATATTTTTTTCTGTAGATCTTTTTTGTGAATTCGTATACTGCCTCCGCCAATTTCAACTCCGTTTAAAACAATGTCATAAGCTTGAGCCCGCACTTTTTCGGGACTACTATCCAGAAACTCTATGTCCTTATCGGCGGGAGCCGTAAAAGGATGATGAGAAGAAGCTAATTGCCCGTTTTTCTCTTTTTCAAAAAGCGGAAAGCTTAATATCCAGCAAAAAGCCAGCTCGTTGGGGTTATCTTTTTCTTTTCGAAGGTCAGGTTTATCCGAATCGTATTTCTCCATTGCCTCCGCGTAACTTAACTCCGGAAATGGAATTTGCACAATTTTTTTCTCTGGAAAATATTTTTTTACGATTTCGATCAAGCAATCTTCGTATATTTGCCTGATCTCTTTCTCGTCTGGAAAACTCATTTCGACGTCGAGCTGGGTGAATTCCGGCTGGCGATCGCCCCTTTGGTCTTCATCACGAAAGCATTTCGCAATTTGAAAATATTTTTCAACACCGGCGACCATCAAAAGCTGTTTAAATTGCTGGGGAGATTGCGGCAGGACATAAAATTTTCCCGCGTGAAGGCGTGAGGGCACAATGAATTCTCGCGCTCCTTCCGGTGTGCCTTTCGTGAGAATAGGCGTTTCAATTTCCAAAAATCCTTTTTCCGTATAAAAATCGCGGATGAATTTCACGATTTCGCTCCGCATCTCGATGTTTTTCAGCATCCTATGAGTGCGCATGTCAAGATAGCGATATTTCAGTCGTATATCTTCGTGAATCTTTTTTGAATCTTCCGTAATTTCAAAAGGCGGTGTCTTTGATTCATTGAGAATTATTATATTTTCTGCCTCTAGCTCGATTTTCCCTGTGTCAATATTCGGATTTACCAACTTCTCTGGTCTTTCTTTTATTTTTCCCATTATTTCAACCACGAATTCAGATCTCAGTTTTTTCGCGTTTTCAGCGGCTTCTTTTTTTTCCGGAGTTATCACGCACTGCAAAATTCCGCTTCGGTCACGAAGGTCGATGAAAATAATTTTCCCATGGTCGCGGCGGACGTGGACCCAGCCGGCCACTTTTACGGTCTCGCCGATTTTTTTTGTTGTTTCGGAGATGAGAGTTCGTTGCATACTTCCTGAACTTAGGATTCCGCCCCAGACTTATTTTTTATTAACGCCTTCACTTCTTCCGCGACTTCGCCTGGGGTGATTTGGGTTTTGATGTGGTAAGCGTTGGCTCCCAGTTCCAGCGCTTTTTTGACTTCGCTGTCAAGAGCCGAATTGGACAAAATGATTATCGGGATATTTTTGGTTTTTTCATTGGCCCGCAATTCCTGGATCGCTTCAAATCCGTTCATGGCCGGCATCATCATGTCCAAAATGACGCAGTCGAAGCCACCCGCTTCCGCTTCTTTCAGTCCCCATTTGCCGTTTTTCGCGGCGACAACTTCATATCCCTCCTGCTTCAATTTTTCACCGAACATTTCGATGAAAATATCTTCGTCCTCGATAATCAGCACTCTTTTGCCGTTGGATTCTCTTGCGCTTCCGGTTTCGGTGGCTTGCGTTTCGGGAACGGCGGCCGGCTGGGGAGGCGACGACACCCCATGGCCCAGTATTTTTTTTATTTCTTCAGCCAGCTGGGACGGCGTGAAGCTGGATTTTATCAGAAAACCGGCCGCTCCCAGACCAGTCGCCCGGTCGATATCTTCCCGGGCCGACAAGTTGCTGAAAACATAAACAGGAATATCTTTTATTTCGTCTTCTTTTTTGATCACTTCCAGAATCTCAAACCCGTCCAGATCCGGAAGAACCACATCCAAAAGGACAAGATTCGGTCTCCATTCGAGCATTTCATCCTTGACCGAAGCGCCGTTGGCCGTAACTTTGACTTCGAATCCCGCATCGGTGAGTTTTTTTTCGTATATTTCAACGAGCATGGGATCGTCTTCGACAACAAGAATTTTGCTCATATATTTCAAAATAATATTTAGGCGGATTTATTTCCTGTACTTTTCTTTTTTCATGAGATACATTTGGTCTTCAGTCAGCTTGCGGTTGGATTTGATCATATCCGCGATGAGCGCCAAAACAAGAAACTGGAGCCCAACCACAAAAAGGAAAAAGGCCAGGAAGATAAAGTTGCGATACGGCGTAATTTGAAAAGTCTGGAAATAATGGAACAAAAAAACGGCAAAAACTATGAATGCTGCGGACACCATAAAAATACCGGGACTTCCAAAAAATTTGAGCGGCCGCACGTCACGGACTGCCTTGATAATAATTTTGAATCCATTGTTGACAAATTTCCAGACAGATTTGGTGATTTTGGGTTCCCGGTCGGCAAAATAGGTGACTTCCATCGGAATCCACTGCAGTTTCAAGCCTTTTCCGATGGCATCAATGATGGTTTCCTGGGTGTAGGTGAAAGTTTCATTGGAAAGGTTAAGGCGCAGAAGAGTCTCGCGGTTGTGGGCCCGAAAACCGCAAGTCAGGTCTTCAGTTTTGCAATTGAGAAAAAATCCCACCATGGACGCGGCCAATCGATTGAGAAACATGCGGATCCAGGGAATATTTTTCGCCCTGATTTTCCCGAACCGGTTTCCGATGGCCATATCAATATTTCCGCCAATGATCGGTTTCAGGAGCTTGGGGATATCGCGGGGATCAAATTGCCCGTCGGCGTCAATATTTACCATGATATCAGCATGGTTTTCCAGGGCGCTTTCCACTGCCCGTTTGAAGGCATAGGCCAGCCGCCGATTGGGTTTATAGGACACAGCAATGTCAGCGCCGGCTCTGCGGGCTCGTTCCAAGGTCTGGTCTGTCGATCCGTCGTCAACCAGTTGGATGACTTTTTCTTTGATGACGGAACCCTCTTGGGAATAAAAATCATCCTTGAAACTCGCCTTTATTCGAGCTATAGTTTCTCCAATTTTTTTCTCTTCGTTGAAAGCGGGCAAATTGACTATCAGTTTCATACCCTTTATTTTATCAGATTAAAAGCATTTTTCCAAAAATGCGAGCCCAATCTTCACCTGCCGATTCCTTTGTAAATCATCCCGAGTTGAAGAATTTTTTCCTTGTCGAGGCAATTCATCCCGTCAATGACAATCTGAACGCCGGATTCCTTGAAATTTTCAGGTGAAATTGCGAGAAACTCCTTATGGTCGGTGAGAAGCAGGACAGCTTCCGATTTTTTGAGAAGTTCCTTTGTCCCGGAAACGTTGGAATATTCAGGAATATAGGGATCAAAAATATGGATTTTGACGCCTTCGTCTTTGAATTTCTTGATGATTTTCAAGGACGGACTTTCCCGAAGATCCCCGACGTTGGCTTTGTAGGAAACTCCCAAAATGCCGACTTCGGCGCTTTTCAGCGATTTTCCGGTTTCAGACAAAGCTTTTTGCAAAAGTTCAATGGTGTAAAATGGCATGCTGTTGTTTATGGAGCGGGCGATGCGCAAAAACTGATGGTCAAAATCATAATCTTTGGCTTTTTCGATGAGATAATAGGGATCCACCGGGATGCAATGGCCTCCCACGCCCCGGCTGGGCCAATGCGGCATAAAAGCAAATGGTTTGGTCGCCGCGCCCCGGATGACATTGGTCACGTCAATTCCCATGAGATTGAACGACTTGGCCAGTTCATTAACGAAGGCGATGTTGACATCCCGGAAAGAATTTTCCACGATCTTCACCGCTTCGGCTTCAAAAATGCTTTTCATGGGCATG
>Ga0172371_10007914_pt1 | contig 14967 bp, 2 predicted proteins | sample Lak12m_FD_114543 | JGI IMG/M metagenome (GOLD analysis project Ga0172371, IMG submission 114543) | Freshwater microbial communities from Kabuno Bay, South-Kivu, Congo - kab_022012_12m | ecosystem: Environmental > Aquatic > Freshwater > Lake | place: Democratic Republic of the Congo: South-Kivu... | reverse complement strand
TCTGCAACGACAACAACAAGTGCACCGACAACAAGGGCGACCCGAAGACCCAGTGCGTCTATCCGCCCATCGACAGCGATGACGGCGACCCGTGCACGATTGACAAGTGCGACAAGGGGACCGGTGTTACCCATAAGCCGAATACGTGTGACGACAAGGACCTTTGCACGCTCGACTGGTGCGACCAGGACACCGGCCTGTGCATGAACAGCGGCAAGGCATGCAACGACGACAACGTCTGCACCGTGGACGTGTGCGACGGGAAGAGCGGCTTCTGCAAGAACTCGTCGATGGCCTGCGGCAACCCGCTGAACAAGTGCGTCACGGGCAAGTGCGTGCCGACCATGCAGGACAACCAACTGGTGGGGGTGTGCGAGGATACGCCCAAGGCAGTGGACGACGGCAACCCCTGTACCGACGACGTCTGCGACCCGGTGACCGGGAATGTCCAGCACAAGCCCGCGAACCTGGAAGACAACAACAAGTGCACGACCGACTACTGCGACAAGAACCTCGGCGTCCAGCACACGCAGAAGTCCTGCGACGACAAGAACCTGTGCACGGTCGACATCTGCAACCCGCTCACTGGAGACTGCCTCAACACGCTGAAGAACTGCGACGACCTGAAGCCGTGCACCCTCGACCTGTGCAACAAGGCCACGGGGGAGTGCTACAACCAACCGATTACGTGCGACGACAAGAACCCGTGCACCTACAACTCGTGCGACGACGTGACCGGCATGTGCAAATATGAGCAGAAGGATTGCAAGGACAACGACTCGTGCACAATCGACTTCTGCGACTTCACGAACGGCAAGTGTGTGCATGCGGCCAACCCGTGCGACGACCTGAACGACTGCACCGACGACTCATGCGACAAGCTCGCGGGCGGCTGCGTCAATACCTACATCTGCGGCTGCTGCCCGGAAGGCATCGACAACCCGGACGACAACTTCTGCAAAGACACCGTGCCGGGCACCGGTACACCCAACCTGTGCACGACCGACTACTGCGAGCCGGACCCCGATTCGGGCAAGTGCGCATGCGTAAATGATCCCAAGATCTGCGAGGACGACGGCAACTGCTGCACCGACGAAACCTGCGACCCGGTCACGGGCAAGTGCCTCCACCTGCCCAAGGCGTGCGACGACAAGGACAAGTGCACCATCGACAAGTGCGAGGGCGACTGCTCGTGCAGCCATACGCCCAAGACGTGCGACGACACGAAGCTGTGCACCACGGACGCTTGCGACCCGAATACCGGCAACTGCCTCTACACGCCGATTCCGGTCGACGACGGCAACAAGTGCACGCAGGACAAGTGCGACCCGGACACCGGGCTGGTGACCAACGTGCCCATCGACGTCGAGGACGGCGACCTCTGCACCCTGGACTGGTGCGACCCGCAGAAGGGGCTGAAGCACGAGCCCAAGAACGCGGACGACGGCAACAAGTGCACAATCGACACATGCGACAAAGCTACGGGCGCGATCATTAATACTATCAAGGTCTGCTCGCCCCTGGAGCCCGACCTGTGCAACACGTACTGGTGCCAGCCGTCCGACGGGACCTGCCAGAAGGCGCCGGTCATCTGCGACGACGGCAACCTCTGCACTACCGATGCCTGCGACCCGGCGACGGGCGCCTGCGGCCACTTCCCGTGCAAGGGGCCCAACAAGTGCACGTCCGCCAAGTGCGACCCCGCAGCAGGGTGCACGTTCGAAGACACCGACTGCGACGACTCCAACGTCTGCACCGAAGACTACTGCGCAGAGGCCACGGGCGTGTGCGTCAACGTGAAGGTCGACCCCAGCGACGGCAACGAGTGCACCATCGACTGGTGCGACCCGATCCTGGGCGTGCTCCATACCTGCATTTGTGAAGACGGCAACCCGTGCACCGAGGACGAGTGCGACCCGGAGACGCTGGAAATCACCCACTTCCCGGCCTGCGACGACGGAAGCCAGTGCACGATAGACTCCTGCAAGATAGTCGCCGGCCAGGACGGCAAGCCTGCGAAGTCGTGCTCCTGGAAGCTGGTGAACTGCAAAGACGACCTGGACTGCACAGACGATTCCTGCGATCCCGCCTTCGGCTGCCTGAACAAGCCCAAGAGCTGCGACGACGGCGACCTGTGCACTGATGATCTTTGTGATGAGGCAGCAAACGGCGCGTGCGTAAACATCCCGCCGGACTGCGACGACGGAAGTGAGTGCACCATCGACGCGTGCGACCCGCTGACCGGCGAATGCACCAACAAGCCGCTCTGCGACGATGGGAACAAGTGCACCATCGACGGCTGCGCGCCGGGCGGCATTTGCTCGTTCACTCCCAAAGTGTGCGACGACAAGAGCGCATGCACAAAGGACTACTGCAGCCTCGAGACCGGCGAATGCGTATTCGAGAAGAAGAAGTGCGAGGACGGCAACCTCTGCACCGTGGACGACTGCAACCCGCTGACCGGCAACTGCTTCTTCCCGCAGAAGAACTGCACGGACAAGAGCAAGTGCACCAACGACTCCTGCGACATCATCACCGGCCAGTGCGTGAACTCTCCCGTCGTGTGCAACGACGGCCTGCTCTGCACGGACGACAAGTGCGAGGAATCGACCGGCGTCTGCAAGTACACGATAAAGCCGTGCAACGACGGCATCCCGTGCACTGATGACGTGTGCGACGAGGCGACCGGCAAGTGCGTCTACCCGGACAAGGTCTGCGAGGACAACGACGCCTGCACCGACAACCTTTGCGAGCAGGCTACCGGTGCGTGCAAGTACCCGCCGACGAGCTGCAACGACAGTTGCGCGTGCACCATCGACTCGTGCCTGAAGGACACCGGCTGCAAGCACGAGCAACTCAATTGTGACGACATCAACGCGTGCACGGAGAATCTCTGCAACTGCCAGACCGGGCAGTGCTACTACAAGGCCATCGATTGCGACGACAAGGACCCGTGCACAAAGGACACCTGCGACCCCGCTCTCGGCTGCCAGCACTCGCCCAAGTGCGACGACGCATACGCGTGCACGACCGACGTCTGTGACCCGGTGACCGGCAAGTGCAGCTATCCGAACGCGTGCGACGACAAGAGCCTCTGCACCATCGACAAGTGCACGTTGAACGGAAACGACAAGCTTTGCGCATACGACCCCGTGGACTGCATCGACTCCGACCCGTGCACGATCGACACGTGCATCCCGGAATCGGGGTGCAGCAACGAGTACAACCTTTGCGACGACTCCGACCTCTGCACCGTTGACATGTGCGTGGTCGCGCCGAAGGCCGGCGAGAAGCCGGGCGACTGCCGCCACACCCAGATCTCCTGCTCGGATGACGATGACTGCACCACCGATTCCTGCGACCCGGCCCTGGGCGAGTGCGACTACCAGCCTGCGTGCGACGACGACATCCCGTGCACGGTTGATACCTGCGACGCGGGCGGAGACAAGACCGACGGCCAGTTCACCTGCTCCAGCAAGCAGAAGGTCTGCAACGACTACAACAAGTGCACCGTAGACTCGTGCAACGAAGTGACCGGCGAGTGCGAGTACAAGGAGGGGGGCATCGACGACTCCGACGCATGCACCGACGACTTCTGCAACCCCGCGACGGGTGAAATCTCCCACCTGCCGACGGACTGCAACGACTTCGACAACTGCACCGTCGATTCCTGCGACAAGCTGCTCGGCTGCGTGAACTCGCCCATGAGCTGCGACGACAAGAACCTCTGCACCATGGACGCCTGCAACCCGGCGACCGCCCAGTGCAACTACGTCATCAAGGACTGCGACGACGACGACAACTGCACCGTGGACACGTGCGACGCGGCTAGCGGCGCTTGCAAGAACGACGCCAAGGTGTGCAACGACGACAACGCGTGCACGACCGATTTCTGCAACGGGATGACGGGCCAGTGCCAGTATACCAAGACCAACCTCGACGACGGCAACCTGTGCACCGTGGATTCGTGCGATCCCAAGGACGGCATCAAGCACGAAGAGAAATCTTGCGCGGACCAGGACAAGTGCACCGTCGACACGTGCAACCCGGCCACCGGCCTGTGCCCGCACCCGCCGGTCAACTGCGACGACGCAAGCGTGTGCACCATCGACGACTGCGACCCGGGCGTCGGGTGCTACTACTTGAGCAAGTGCGACGACAACGGCAACAAGTGCACCGTCGACGTCTGCACCGTTGACAAGCAAGACCCGCAGAAGTTCACCTGCTCCTGGGAGAACGCATGCAGCGACGGCGACTACTGCACGCAGGACAACTGCCTTTCGACCGACACGGGCGCATGCGAGCATGTCGCGATCGACTGCGACGACGCCAACCTGTGCACCGCGGATAGCTGTGATCCTAAGTCCGGGTGCATCAACAAGAAGAAGGACTGCTCGGACGACGACCTGTGCACCGTGGACGACTGCACCCCGGCTACCGGCGAGTGCGTCAATAACCCCAAGAACTGCGACGACAAGGACATCTGCACGATCGACGACTGCGACCCGGAAACCGGCGACTGCATTTACCCGCTGGTGTGCGACGACGGCAACGGCTGCACCGTCGATTTCTGCGACCATGCGAACGGCAACTGCACAAACACGCCGGTGACGTGCGAAGACAACAACATCTGCACTTCGGATTCCTGCGACCCCGCCACCGGCGAGTGCGTCTACACGCTCGACCTTTGTGACGACGGGAACCAGTGCACCACCGACTTCTGCGACCCGCTGAATGGGAAGTGCGCGCACCCCGCGAAGAAGTGCGACGACTCCAACCCGTGCACGACCGACTCCTGCGACCCGGCCAAGGGCTGCATAAACGCTGCCATCGACTGCGAGGACTTCATCCCCAACACGCAGACCCCGGACCTGTGCACGATAGACTCGTGTGACGTGGCCACCGGCGCATGCAAGAACCTCTCCAAGGACTGCAGCGACGGAATCCTTCTGACCTTCGACTCCTGCATCCCCGAGACCGGGGAATGCACCCACGAAGATATCGTCTGCGACGACAAGAACGCATGCACCGACGACATCCCCATCCCGGAAACCGGAAAGTGCCAGTACAAGCCGACGGACTGCAACGACAACGACGCATGCACAACCGACTTCTGCATCTCCGACGTCGGCTGCCAGCACGAGGCGCTTCCATGCGAGGACGGCAACGCCTGCACGGACGACAAGTGCGACAAGGTCTCGGGCAAGTGCTCCAACCCGCCCATCGACCTCAACGACGGCGACGTGTGCACCACGGACACCTGCGACCCCAAGAATGGGCCGCTGCATGATCCGAAGTGCGAAGACAAGAACGTCTGCACCAAGGACACCTGCGACGCTATCACGGGCAAGTGCACCTACGGCAACGCCTGCGACGACGCGAACTTCTGCACCCTCGACACATGCAACCAGGCGGACGGCAAGTGCACCAACGCCGCCATCGACTGCAACGACAAGGTCCCCTGCACCGACGACTCCTGCGACCCGGCCAAGGGTTGCGTAAACACGCTCAAGTCGTGCGACGACCAGAACCTCTGTACGACCGACTCCTGCAACGCCGCGGACGGAACGTGCAAGAACCTGGCGAAAAACTGCTCCGACAACAATAAGTGCACCACGGACGGCTGCAACCCGACCACGGGCAAGTGCTTCTATACTCCCGCTTGTGACGACAAGGACAACTGCACGGTGGACAAGTGCGCCTCCGCCACTGGTGTGTGTACGTTTACGGCCAAGAAATGCGACGACATCAAAAAGTGCACCAACGACTCGTGCGACCCTGCAACCGGCAAGTGCGTATACGTGGAGAAGGCCAAGACCGAGTGCGTCGACGGCAACAACTGCACCCAGGATCTCTGCAGCGGTGTGACCGGGCTCTGTTCCAACCCGCCCGTCGAGTGCAACGACAACGACAAGTGCACGGACGACGTATGCAATCCGCTGGACGGCACCTGCACGTTCACTCCCAAGACCTGCGACGATCAGAACAAGTGCACGACTGATTCCTGCAACAAGTCCACCGGCCAGTGCCAGCACGTTGCGGTTACGTGTACGGATGGAAACAAATGCACCGTGGACATGTGCAACGTGGCAACCGGCATTTGCGAGTATCCGCCGGTGCCGTGCAACGACGGCAAGGCATGCACCAAGGACACATGCGTGCCCGAAACGGGTTTGTGCCAGTACTCGGCGCCGGACTGCAACGACAACGACAAGTGCTCCACCGTGGATTCATGCGACGAGCTCCTGGGGTGCACCCACCAGTGGGTGGACTGCAACGACGGCAACGCGTGCACGGAAGACAAGTGCGACCCCGCAACCGGCGTGTGCTCGCATCCTGCCATCGACCCGTCCGACAACAACCCGTGCACAATCGACACCTGCGATGCCAAGACCGGGCCGGTCTACAAGTTGAAGTGCGACGACAAGAACAAGTGCACCATCGACTCCTGCAACCCCGCGGACGGCACCTGTTCCTACAAGGCCAAGGAGGACGACGGCAACCCGTGCACTGTGGACAAGTGCGACCCCGCAACGGGCAACGTCACCACTCCGCACCCGCCGGTCAACTGCGACGACGGCAACAAGTGCACCAACGACTCCTGCGACCCGGCCAAGGGGTGCGTCAACGTCCTCAAGACCTGCGATGACAAGGAACCCTGCACCAAGGACTCCTGCATTCTCGCCACTGGTTTGTGCAAGAACGAGTGGGTGGTCTGCAACGACAACGACAAGTGCACTAACGATAGCTGCTCCGCGGACGCTCAGTGCGTCTACACAGCGAAGTGCAACGACAACAAGAAGTGCACGGACGACCTCTGCAACTCGGATACCGGGGTCTGCACGTTTACGCCAAAGAAGTGCGATGACACGAACAAGTGCACCGTAGACGCATGCGATGACGCAACGGGCAACTGCGTGTACACCCCCAAGATCGTCAACGACAACAACAAGTGCACCATCGATAAGTGCGACCCCGCGACCGGCAACGGCGTGTTCACTCCAAAGGAATGCGCTGACGCCGACCTGTGCACCAAGGATTCGTGCGACCCGACCACCGGGCTGTGCAAGAACGATCCCATCCTCTGCAACGACAACAACCTCTGCACCACCGACTCGTGCGACCAGGTGAACGGGGGATGCAAGTACACGCCCAAGCCGGTGAGCGACGGCAACCTCTGCACAAACGATCTGTGCGACCCGAAGACGGGGATAGTCACGAACCCGCCCGTCATCTGCAACGACAAGAACGCATGCTCGACGGACAAGTGCAACCCCGCGGACGGCACGTGCGGGTACACTCCGCTCATCTGCAACGACAACGACATGTGCACGACCGACACGTGCGACCCGAACAACGAGGCCAAGCCGTGCAAGTACACGCTCAAGCCCATAAGCGACGGCAACGCCTGCACAACCGACGCGTGCGACCCGAAGACGGGCGTGGTGAGCCACACGCCGCTGGACTGCAACGACACCAACCTGTGCACCACCGACTCGTGCGACCCGGGATTCGGATGCAAGCACGTGACCATTGTCTGCGACGACAAGAACCCGTGCACCACGGACGGTTGCGACGCATCCACAGGCTTCTGCCAGAACAAGGTCTACTGTGACGACAAAAACCCGTGTACGTTCGACACTTGCGACCCGGCAAGCCAGACCAACCCGAAGAAATGCATCTTCACGCCCAATACGTGTGATGACGGCGACCCGTGCACCAACGACTCCTGCGACAAGACCAAGGACGGCGACTGCGTCAACACGCCCAAGGACTGCGTCGACTGGGCCGACTCCGGCAAGACGATCCCGAACAAGTGCACCACGGATTCCTGCGACCCCGAGACCGGTGACTGCCTGAACGAGCTCAAGGACTGCGACGACAACAACGTCTGCACCGACGACGGCTGCAACCCGATGACCGGGCTGTGCAAGTACTCGCCTTCGTGCTCGGACGGCAACAACTGCACTACCGACTTCTGCGATCCGGCGGACGGCTCCTGCTCGCACTCGCCGGTGGTCTGCGTCGATGCGGACCCATGCACCATAGACTCCTGCGACGCACTGTCGGGCAAGTGCAAGTATGCGAAGCAGAATTGCTCCGACGGCAACGCGTGCACCAAGGACCTCTGCACGGTACAGGGGGGTACCTTCAAGTGCGAGAACCCGCCGTGGGACATGGACGACGGCAACCTCTGCACCGTGGATTCTTGCGATCCCAAGGACCCGGACGGCAACGGCGTCAGCAACAAGCCCAAGGTGTGCAACGACTCGAACAAGTGCACCAACGACACCTGCGACCCGGCTTCAGGAAACTGCACCTTCGACGTCAAGAAGTGCGACGACGGCGACCTGACCACGGTGGATCTGTGCGACCCGGTGACCGGAAACTGCATCTTCCCGCCGCTGGTCTGCGACGACGACAACGAGTGCACAACCGATTCCGCTGATCCCGAGACCGGGAACTGCGTTTACGTCATCAAGAACTGCGACGACGGCCTGAAGTGCACCATCGACTCCTGCGACGCCAGCATCGCAGGCGGCTGCAAGAACCAGCCGAAGGAGTGCATTCCGCCCAACCCGAACCCGTGCACCAAGTACTTCTGCACCGAGAGCGACGGCCAGTGCCACAGCGAGGCGAAGCAGTGCGACGACGGCGACTGCTGCACGACCGGCGACTACTGTGACCCGGTCTCCGGCGGATGCGTCAACGAGCCGGTCATCTGCAACGACGGCAACAAGTGCACCGACGACGTTTGCCAGTGCAAGCAGGCCGATCCGACAGAGGGCGAGTGCGTGTACAAGCCCAAGGACTGCAACGACGACAACGTCTGCACGCAGGACACCTGCGATTCGCTCAAGGGCTGCAAGAACGTGGCCGCGCCGGGCGCTGCCTGCGTCAGCGACGCCCAGTGCAGCGACGCCAGCCTCTGCACCGAGGACAAGTGCGACATCAAGGAGACGTGCACCTGCTCCAACCCGCCGAAGAACTGCTCAGACGACAACTGCTGCACCGTCGATTCATGCGATCCTCTCAAGGGCTGCAACAACGCGATGCTCTACGACGGATGCAACGAGTGCGACAACGACAGCGTCTGCCACATCCCGTGCCCCGCTGAGTGCTGGGACATCAACAAGGTCGACGGCGTCTGCCCGCCCGATCATCCGGACGGCCTTTGCGACCCGGACGCGGACCCGACAAAAGTCGGTTACCAGAGAGACTTGTGCACCGAATGGTACTGCAACAAGCAGGTCGAGGGGTGCAAGCCCAACATCGGGCGCTGCTCGCAAATCGTAGTGGTCAATTGCGACGACGGCGACGAATGCACCCTGGACTACTGCGTGCCCGAAAGCGGGGAATGCCTGCACGCACCGAACCCCTTGTGCTGTACGATCGAGACCGATCCGTACCTGATGGACGCTGACCCGAATTGGGATCCCGAGAAGTCCCTGTGCTGGGACGAGGACCCGTGCACCACCGACCGCTGCGACTACGAGACCGGACAGTGCTACTACGAGCCGGTCACGTGCGATGACGGCAACGAGTGCACCAACGACGCCTGCATCTCGGTCAAGGGCGGATGCCAGTTCATCCCCATCGAGAAGTGCTACTACAACTGCTACAATGACTACGATTGCCGGTTCGACTACAACGTTGGTGGAGACAATAACAAGTTCGAGGACGACGAATTGCAGAACTGCTCTGTCGAGCACTGCACCTTCGTGGCAGATCCTCTGGGCACGTGCATTTACGAGAAGCTGGTTTGCGACGATGGGTTCGCCTGCACCACCTACGTGACGTCGGACCCCACGAAGATCAAGGACGGCTGCGACAAGCTCTCCGGCTGCCAGTTCGAACCCGTGGACTGCCAGGATGAGCCCTGCTCAGGCCCGGAAGGCAAGCCCGATCCCACCTGCTACGACGGCGACATGTGCACCGCTGACGGCTGCGTGGAAGGGACCTGCGACGTCCACCCGATCGAGTGCGACGACGCCGACGCATGTACCAGGGACTTCTGCAACCCGTACACCGGCTCCTGCACCGCCGTCCTGGTCGACGGCTGCCCCGACACCACCTGCGTCGGCAAGCCCGCGGACTACTGCGACGACGACGACAAGTGCACGGTCGAAATATGCGTGGAAGACCGCGGCATATGCGAGTACACGCTGGTCGAATGCGACGACCATGACGGGTGTACTGACGATTACTGCGACCCTGGGGTCGGCTGCGTGTTCGACGTCATTCCGGAATGCCCCGGTTGCGAGGTCGACTCCGACTGCGACGACGGCATCGTCTGCACCAAGGACGTTTGCAAGGCAGCGTTGTCGCTCAGCATCAAGGACCAGGTGTACCAGGACAACACCTTCGAACACCCGCCGATGTACTGCTCCTACACGTCGTTGTGCAACGCTTGTGCGGACGACAGCGACTGTGATGCCGTAATGGCGGAGAACCTCTGCATCACGGAGTCCTCGTGCGACCAGGCCACCGGCTACTGCACCAACAAGTTCCTCGACTGCAACGACAATGATTTCTGCACCACGGACGAGTGCAACCCGTTCACGGGAGAGTGCGTTAACAGCGAGATCCTGAACTGCTGCGAAACCGACCAGGACTGCGTCGACACGCACAAGTGCACCGGCCAGTTCTGCATCGAGTCCACCAATACCTGCGAGTTCCCGTCGTTCTTCTGCGACGACCTCGACCCGTGCACCGCGGACTCCTGCGACCCGCTCACGGGCAATTGCGGGCACAAGGAGATCCCCGGGTGCCTGGACGAGTGCGAGAAGGATGACGACTGCATCGGGTTCGCTGACCCGCTCAGCTACTGCTTCATGCCGCACTGCAAGTTCGACCAGGGCAAGGGCTACAAGGCGTGCTCCTACTCCGACTACTCCTGCGACGACGGCAGACAGTGCACCATCGACGGTTGCCAGTCGGTGTTCGGATGCGTGTTCTTCTCCACCTACCCGTGCGAAGAACAGTGCCAGACCAACAAGGACTGTGACGACAGAGATCCTTGCACCACCGACGTCTGCGACCTGAACTCAGGCATCTGCGCCAACGTCCAGAAGGACTGCGACGACGGCGTAAACTGCACCGTCGACGTCTGCGACATGATGACCGGCCAGTGCCTGAACACGCTCTGCCCGCCGTGCCTCGAGAAGTACGTCGGCTGTCCGGACGGCACCCTCTGCGACGGCAACCCGGCCGTGTGCGACGACGCCAACATCTGCACCAACGAGATCTGCCGCATGGACGAGGCGCATCCGGAGGAACCCGGCAAGTGTATCCACGCACCCGTTACCTTCTGCACCGACGGTAACCCGTGCACCGACGACGCCTGCGATCCTGTCCTGGGCTGCATCTTCACGCCGGTGGACAAGTGCATGGGCTGCTTCACCGTCGAGGACTGCGACGACGATAACATCTGCACCGTGGACACCTGCGGCGCAAATCACCGGTGTAAGCACGAGTACGTCTGCGGCGATTAGCCGAGCCGACGATAGCGGGGCGTCCGCAGCGTTTCATCGCTGCGGCGCGCCCGCGTGCCATCCGCCTTTCATAACGAAATCGGCTTCTCCAGGATCCTGCCGGACTCTACGAGGCGGGCGCCGGCAAAGGCGACGCGGGAAGGATTGCCTGCTGCATGGAATGGGTAGAGCGACCAGGCTGACACGAATGCCTTGGTGCTGGGCTGGGGTAAGACCTCGAACGTGCGGCCGTTCAGCGTGACCGCCACCGGGTGCCCGGCAGTGTACGCACCGACCGGGAAGAAGACCTCCAGGCTCTCGAGTCCCTCCGGCCGGGAGACGTCGATTCGAAGGAACGCATCGCCTCGTTCGACGCTCAATTTGTGTCTCTCCCCGCCGGAGATGGCAACATTGTGCACCATCCTGCGGCCGGAGTCGAACGGCCCGGACAGGGTGAACGAGCTCGGCTCAGGGTTCGTGAACGCCAACAGGTAACGAAGCGCGGGTGCGGTCGTCTCCGGGAAGAAGTCGTGTCCGCCTGGAAACTCCTCGTACAGGATCTCGATCCCCCGGCTTCTCATGTCCCTCACTGCTTCCCTGGTCTGGTCCACCGGGCACTTTTCATCCCCTGTTGCGTGGACCACATAGACCCCTTTGCCCTTCAGGTTCAGCGCGTCGTTCGGGTTGGCCCTCGGAAGGCCGCAACGAACCAGTATCCCAGCGAAAAGGTCCGCGTAGCGAACGCCATAGATCCACGTGCCGGAGCCGCCAGCAGAGTAACCGGACAGGTAGATCCGGGTCCAATCCACGTGGAACCGCGTGGCCGCGTCGGCCAGCGCTTCCAGCAACATGGTTTCCCCCTCCTCCCGCCGCCACCTCCCGCCGTCCAGGTTGGGAGACACAAGGATGAGGCCCATGCGTGCCGCTTCGCCGTTCCAGTACTTGTAGTGGACCCGTACGCAATGGCCCGGAGGGTTGCCGTGCAGGGAGATCATGAGCGGCCACGGCCTGAGCGGATCGTAAGCTTCCGGAAGATCGTACAGGTAGTAGCCGTGCTCCGTCTCCACCTTCCCCGACGCCTGATCGGGTGCGGACAGGTACGGCATCGAAGCATCCAGGAGGCTTCCAACCAAGGCCGGGTCCAGGTTCTCCACCCGTGCCGACGCAGCCGGACTACGGGTAGCGAGGAAGTCCCGCAAGGCGGCCGCAGGACCCGTTCCCGGACCGCTCAGGCCCAACGAAACCACCAACATCGCTATGGACAGTACACTCATGAATGGAATGTTAGGGGCGCCTGCGAGTGTGTCAAATATCTCCCAGTGATCCAATCTTGTCTCACAAGTGTGACAGGAGGGGACACGCTCCGACGAGATCCATCTTTCGCCGATTGAACGGCCCGTTTCGAGGTTGTATTATGGCCCCGGAGTATGTTGAGGCGAGGTGTACCATGCAGTCTCCAAGCAGAGCAGCACGTTTCCGCCCGGCTCTTGCCGGGTTGTCCCTTGTGGCTCTGGTCAGTGCGGTCCCTGGCGCGGCATACGCCTGGGGTGACTGCTTCATGAACTGCGGCGGCGAAGGGGACGGCTGCTGGTGCGACGCATCCTGTGTGGACTTGGGGGATTGCTGTTCGGATGCGTGCTCTTCGTGCGGTTACTGCGACGGCGGCTGGGGAGGCGGTGACTGTTTCTGGAATTGCGGTGGGGAGGGGAACAACTGCTGGTGCGACGCGAGCTGTACGACTTACGGAGACTGCTGCCCGGACGCGTGCTCCGAATGCGGCTACTGCATGGCCGGGCAGGGTGGGGATTGTGCAGGAAACTGCGGGGGGCAGGGAAACAGCGGCAACTGCTGGTGCGACTCGGGCTGTACGACATACGGCGACTGCTGTGACGATGCTTGCGCCGAATGCGGATTCTGCGGCGGAGGGGGCTGCGTGGCCGACTGCGGGGGCAAGCAGTGCGGGGACGACGGCTGCGGAGGCTCGTGCGGACAGTGCGGGTTCAACCAGACGTGCTCCAACGGCTTCTGCCAGAGCCAGTGCATGCCTCAGTGCGGGGGCAAGCAGTGCGGTTCGGACGGGTGCGGCGGAACTTGCGGCCAGTGCGGGTTCAACCAGACATGCATGAACGGGTTGTGCAAAGATCAGTGTCAGCCCAACTGTGCAGGGCAGGAGTGCGGGACCGACGGTTGTGGCGGGACGTGCGGGAACTGCGGGTTCGGCGAGTCGTGCGTCAACGGTTGGTGCCAGGCCGGGAACGGTGGATGCCAGCCCAACTGTGCGGGGAAGCAGTGCGGCACGGACGGCTGCGGCGGGACGTGCGGCTCTTGTCCGATCGGCAAGTCCTGCAATGCGCAGGGGCTCTGCACCAGCGCACCGTGCACCCCTCAGTGTTGGGGCAAGCAGTGCGTGCCGGATGGTTGTGGCGGGACCTGCGGAGCCTGCGGCTTCAACCTGTTTTGCACCGACGCGGGGACGTGCGTGGCGGACTGCAACGCAAGCTGCGATGGGAAGGAGTGCGGCACGGACGGCTGCGGCGGAAGCTGCGGAGAGTGTTTTGGCGGCTGGGTGTGCGTGGCCGGCCAGTGCAAGCAGGAGTGCTCGCCCGACTGCATCAACAAGGAATGCGGACCCGACGGCTGCAGCGGGACCTGCGGGTCGTGCGGGTTCGGCATGGGATGCAACGCATACGGCAAGTGCGTGTCCGAAGACCAGGTCGGCAATGTCCCCGACGGCAGCGGGAACGAGAACCCCGGCGACGGCGACGGGAACGGCAAGAACGGTCCAGACGACCCGGGCAACGGCGCTCCGGCGACCGGGGGCAACCAGGAGGGGGGAGCAGTCTCCTTCTTCTCGAAGTGCCCGGCCGGCACGACGCTGCTCTATGGGAAGTGCATCCCCGCCAGCGGCCAAGGCTCCGAGACCAGCGAGGCTACTTCTAGCTGCACGGCGGGCCCGGCCGCCCCTGCCCCCTTGGCAGGACTCGTCTTCCTCATCGGCTTGCTCCTTGCCGGGCTGGTGATCGGGCGGGCACGCAGGCCCTCAGCAAGCGCATCTGACGGAGAGGGACGGTAGGTACCGGGCAATTCACCCGCCGGCCGAGAGTGGTGGGTCTGCAAGGCGCGATGCGAGCGACGACCGAGGCAAAGCGTTTGTCATGGAACAATCCGATCGCATCTCAAGCGCCCAGGCCCGTTGGCGCCCGGTGGGCAATAGCTGAGAGAGGGAGCGCTCAACTCCCCGCGAATAGTCGCGATCCTCCACCGGGAGCAAGCCGGTCCCGACGGTCGGCGCAATTTGCCTGGCCCCAGGTCGCCCGCTCCGTGTCAAGGCCGTCGGCGACCGCTCGTTCTCTCGCATTCATACCTCGGACCGTGATCGCATCTTTGGCGTCTGTCAAAGAGGAAATTTGCTGACCGTCGAGCAGTTCTGCGGCGGCGGCAGGCACCGGGCAAGGCAATACCAACTGCGGCTCTGCCCAGGCAAGGAGAAATC